>Ga0247843_1003081_pt1 | contig 28275 bp, 18 predicted proteins | sample LaCruzMarch2017__FD_192420 | JGI IMG/M metagenome (GOLD analysis project Ga0247843, IMG submission 192420) | Freshwater microbial communities from meromictic Lake La Cruz, Castile-La Mancha, Spain - LaCruzMarch2017_8m | ecosystem: Environmental > Aquatic > Freshwater > Lake | place: Spain... | reverse complement strand
AGATTCCATTTAAATTCGTTTTTTTCACAAGAAAAAAAACAGAGAGAAACAAGCAGGTATAAAATTTTCCTTAGTGACATAAGTATACGTAAAATGAAAAATAAATTATTTTCTTGGATTTTTGTCTTTAATTAATTTGTAAATCGTTTATTTTCCAAAATGTCATCTAGAGAGACTCTTTTTAAATAGTTTTTATGGTAATTAAGTACGTCTTGATTAGTTGTCATATGTCGAAAAAATGAGTTAAAAAGTTCTTTCCAGAATAAAGAAATTATTGAATTAATAAATAAAAAGATGCCTTTTGGATTAAGGTGATTAGTTAGTTGGATAATTTAGGTTTTTTCCGATATTGGGGGAGTATCCGTAAAAGTTATTTAATAAAACAAGTTCATTTCCCTCTGAGTGCCAACAAATCATACGCAGTCTCCACGTGAAAATTTCGTGGGTACCATTCAAGGCCCATGGTTTCTTCAACTAAAAATTGCAGGTGGTTTGCCAATTGTTTTATGCTTACCTTACGAATGATCATTAATACGATATCATCGGTATAGGAAGCATATTCTCCGTTTTCTCCAAAAGCCTTAACGCCAATGGGATCCCAGGTTTCGTGCAAATAGTTGTATACGTGGTCGTACAAGTCCATAGCCTGCTCGTTGTTTTGACTCATAAATTAAGGTGCTTTAGTTTAAATATATTAAAATGGAATATGGAAAGCAAGGAGTTGATTTTTTCGTTACTTTGTTTGAATAATTGCTGTAAATTTATTTTTGATTCATATCATTAATTTTGATTCGATATAAAACAAGATGAACATAACAATACACAAATCCCTATTTCTCTTTTGCAGTATTTTATGTGTGATTTTTTTTTCACAAACTAAGATCTATTCACAAACTAAGGTCTATGATGTGAAAGAAACTACACTGCATTTGCAGGATTCGATCGTTTACTTGCGTTCTACCATGAGTCCTGTCAATGGAATTATTCAAAAGCTTGAAAAAGATTCCCGTAGGATCGTCTTTGAGGCCTCATTTATCAGTGGAAAGTAAAGTGGCAACCTGAAACTTTGGCTTTCTAACGGCCAATTAATTCCCTCCGGCAATTACCTAAAGGGGCTGCCCCATGGTTCATTTGAATGGTATTATACGAGCGGAAAAATAAAGGCGAAATGCAATTATATCGAAGGTCAACTTAATGGGAAATGTCAAGGTTCGTATGAAAATCACGGCCAATTGAAGTACGATGAAAATTACCAATTAGGTGGATTATTTGGCGTGCAACGTTGTTTATCAGAAGATGGGATTTCCTTAGGTGGAGGGGATTTAGTTAACGGAAAAGGTCAACTCGTTTTGAATTATTATATCATGGGTATTGGAGAGAAATTACGCTTGGCCAATACTTTTTTATTTTGATGGTAGTTCTTATTTATGTACACTTTTTTATATCGCTTTTCCGATGGGTTTTTAACCTCAAAGTTTCTTTGGAACTGGTCAGTTCACTCATTGTTTTAAAATCATTGCTTTTGATGATAATTTTTTGAATTGGCCCTAAATTTTTGATGTTAACAATTAAAATTCATAATCTTTGTAACAAAGTTATGAAAAGTAAATTGTTACATGTATTCCTATTCTTAGGTGCTTCGGTATTTGCCCAAACAAAACATGCCTTATTGATTGGCGTTGGCGATTATCCAGACCGCCCAAGCGATCAAAAAAGTTGGAGTGATTTAAGTTCTGCCAACGACATTTCGCTCGTTAAGGGGATGCTCTTAGGTCAAAATTTCAATGCCAAAAACATCGTTGAGATAACCGATGCAAAAGCAACAGCCGCCAATGTATTAAAAGCCTTTGATAATTTACTCTTGTCGGTGAAACCTGGCGATATTGTTTACATCCATTATTCCGGTCACGGACAGCAAATTGCAGATTGGGATGACAAAGACTATCCGAATGTGAAATATATCTCCAAAGACGAAGGTGAAGATGGGTTTGATGAGGCATTCGTATTGTATAATGCTCCCATGGAGTATTTTGAGGGCTATCAGTACGATGAGCACCTGATTGACGATCAAATGGATTATTATGTTTCTTCGATGGAACAAAAAATTGGTAAAAATGGCCATGTGGTGGTGGTATTGGATGCATGCCATTCAGGTTCCGGAACGCGGGGTTCAGAACCCACCAAAAAGAGAGGTTCAAGCACTGTTTGCGCGCCTGCAACCTACAAGCGTACCTATTACGTGGAAGACAATAAAGGATACAACAGCGGTGAAGGTGTGAAATCCGTATTCATGGGCTGTAAAGATGAACAGGTTAACTATGAAATTAATGTAAACGGCACAGGGTATGGTTCCTTAACGTATGCCATAGTAGAGGCAGTTACAAATTTAAAAGATAAATCAAGCTATAAGAATGTCTTCGATTTAGTTTACTCCAAATTACTCATTAATTCAGAAGGAAAACAAAATGCCGAAAAAGATTTTGACGAACCCAATGCGCTATTTTTCAGCGGACAAACCGTGCCTAAATCAGATTTTTTTGAAGTAATCTTATCGGATATAAACTCCCTAAGTGCTGAGGTTAAAGCCGGGATGGTTCATGGAATTTCAGCCGGTGATTCTCTTGGATTTTATTACATTGACCCCAATAAATCAAAAAAAATAGTTACTAAAGGAGTGGTAACGGAAAGCAAAGGTGCAACATGTACGGTTATGCTAAATTCTAAACTTCCGATGATTACTAAAGCGGATTATTCCTTGTTTAATGCAAAAGGTATTTATGAAGTTATGGAAGGACAATCGTTGAAATTAGCCATCGAGCTAATCGACAAGGAATCCATAAAAGTCATTAAAAATGCCCTGAAAGATGAGAAGAATATCGTATTCGTTGATCCCAGAAAGGACGCGCCAAACTATTACCTGAAAGAGGATAATAACAAAAACGTACGCATTGAAATCCCGTTTTCCGGTAATCCATTTAAAGAAATGAAGCCATTGTCCATGAGCAAGCAAGAGGATGTTTCAAAACTGGTGGAATATTTAAAGCAAGCACTTCGTATAGATTACTTTACCAACCTTGAATTGAGTGACGAATCGATTGATGTATCGGTAACCTTACTGCCAATGAGTGATTCATCGATTGCGGTATTCCGTTCAAAGAGCCCTGATTACAACAATTATTCAAATATTCGTGGATTCAATTTGGAGGTAGTGAACAATTCCAGTGATCTCATATATTTACATGCCGTTTACATTGGTAACAATAAACTATTGAACGAAATTCCGATCGCAAAAAGTGGAAAGGATAAGTTTGTCACCTTGTATCCCGGAGTTAGTAAGAAAGCGAAAGATTTCCAGCCCATAATAACCGCCTGCATCCCAGAAATCGATTGTGGAGTAGATCGCATTTATTTTTTTGCAAGCCGTGAGAAAATGGATTTTGAGGCCGTTGAAAAATTAGGAGAATCGTTGAGTACCAGAGGGTCGGAAGATGCCTTCATCCGCATGATCAGCGACGGTGCCGCAGGAAAAAATCAATCCGCCGATTCAGTTTCAGGTGTTCAGTTAATTAAGTATGAAATCAATAATGTTCCTTTAAATTAATTCGTTATGAAATCAGTTGTTTTATTTTTAATGGCATGTGTAGCCATTCAAGCAAGCGCACAACGTACCTTCCATATCTCTTACGACAAAGCCAATGATACATGGAGTTATTTTCAAGTTAAGATGGCGGAAGGCAAAACAGAGAAAGTCCCACTGAACAAACGTCTGCCCAAGTTAAAAGAAACAGACATCGTACAGGTAGAAGTGGTTAATTACAACCCATTTCTATATTACGTGGACATACAGCAGGAGGACAATGTGGTAGAAACAGGAGGGTCGTCTGGTGTGGCCGGAATTGTTAACCTACTGTCAGGCGGACTACCCCTGCTTTCCGGTTTAGAAATGGGTTTGTTGGGAGGTGCTACGCGTGGTGAAACAGAAGCCGTTGACGCGAGCAATCAAACAGAGTTTAACCTGTACAGAAAAGATGCTCAATTGGTCACTATGCAAATTAATAATTTCAACACGCGATACAAGAAATTTCAAGCGGCGATTGAACGGCTTGAATCGGAAAATTTAGCTGCTATTAAAGATGAGGTGTTAAATGAACTTGAAGCATGTAAAAAGGAGTATTTTGACCCAGAACAACTGCTGACCGAATATTTTCCGAGTATGAAATTACATTACCTAAAGGCAGGGATAAACGATGACCGATATAAATCAAATATGTCAGACCTTGAGGAGAAAGTAAAGCAATTTAAAGGTGAATTAGTTGCGGTGGAAGGATCTTATACCAAAGAAGCCATTCAACAGCTTATTGACCAAGTTAAAAATGTGAGCTTTAGCCAACAAGTGAAGTTTCAGATGGGTAAATCGCAACAGTTTTCTGCGCTTACAGATGGGGAAGAGTTAGCTAAAAATGAAGTGTTATTCGGAAAACGCTTTGTGTTGAATTTTTACAACAGAAATGACTTGAAACCGAAAAATGAAGGGCAGTCAGGAGGTTATGGTGAACCAACCTTTGTTCGATACTATTGGCCAAACCGATATTGGACGACGAAAGGAGAATTAGTGAACGAAAAATGTGTAGGCTGTCAGCCGGTGGTGGCAGCGGAAGGCTTGTATGACGGAACACCCCCGCGAAATTTATTTAAACTATGGGTGGATGTGCAACGTGATAAGCCAGATGAATGGCTTGAAAAAAATCCATTAGAAGAAGCGGCTCTCAAAGATTGGGTGTTTTACGATACGAACGGAGTAGTTGACTATGTCAGTGTTGCCCCAACGTATGAAGAAGACTTATCCACCTCCTGGGAAAAAGAATTTGCTAAAAGCTATGATTCGGACGAGCTAGAAAACAAGCCTCACCAGCGCAGGATGGTTGAATTGCCTGTAAACGGCGGGTTTAACGTCGGTTGGACCTCGGGATTTTATGCCGTAGGGGCTTTTGGACCGCGCTACCAGTATAGCTTATCGTCGAATGCAACGATGGATTCGGTGCAATTGAATGGCACTACTTCCTCATCGATACTTCCGTGTATTGGTTCTCAAATGGATTTTCAGTTTTTTGGCAACAAAACGATTACGCCTACGGTTAATTTAGGCGCTGCGGTGGATTTTTGGAACGATCGAGAAATTCATTTTCTATTGGGTGGAGGCCTACGCTTTAAAGCCTTTCCTTACCTGGGTTTGAGCGCAGGATTGTCTTTTACAAGAATGCAGCTTTTGAATGATCAGGTTCGTGTTGGTGATATGTTGGAAGGAAGCGAATCGGATTATTTAGATTCGGATTCTAACAAAACCATTAACGGCACCCCACTTGTTGAGAAAAAATACCGTCCGGGGTATTATTTCGGAATTAACATTACATTCTAGTGTTGGTCGGTGTTTTTTTTCAGTTGAAACAACTTGAAAATTGCTTGAAAAACCCGCATGATGAGTGTTGCCATAGGTAATCTTTGGTGCTAAACTAATGATTTTTCTCTAACTATGGCTTTGATTCGGCTGATTTTGTTGTGTGCCTTAATCGTTGTGTACCATTCAACAGTCCGTGCCCAGCTCATCAATGCAGATTTATGGAAACTCAGAAAAGAATGGGGGTTTTGGCAGTTTGAACGCGCAAATACCGCACGACTTTCGGTTTACATGGGCCGTGTGGATAAACGGGCGATTTTACTCATGAATTTAGCGCGTCAGGACGGCGCTAAGTTCACCTCCTTGGTCATGAAGCCGTATTTTGATAAGCACCCACGATGGGACGAATATTACACCACCTTGAGCAGAAAGGATGCTCCGATGTTGATGCCTTCCTTTCGCCTCTGGCTTAGCGCATTGATTCATACGATTCCTTCGGGGTTATTAGGATATGAAGGACATCAAGCAATGGGTTTTAGATTGGCATTATTTGGGAATTTAAGTGCTCCTTCGGGGGAAAATTGCAGTTATGGTCATTACCGTGCTATGCTGGTGGTATCTCAATTGTTAAATAGTTCAGGGCATCGCAGGAACATCCTAAGCGATGAGTATTCTCGGGTGGCGGTGGCGCATTTCATCCATGTTAGAAACGGATGGAATTCGGTAACTACGTTTGGTGGGCCAAAGTTTTTTGACCTGACCTTTAGGAACCACAACGAGTTAAAACACGTTCAAGTGAATGCGTCGTTGGCTACCAATTTTAACCAAGCCGTATTGGACTTAGGGGTTGGATTACGGCATTTTAATGAAGTGAGCGCAGCACGCTGGTCTTTGGGAAGTGAGGTAGTATTTAACCAAGGCGCATTGAATTTCGTTCCAAAGCTTCATGCGGCGAGTGAATTCTATTACGTGGCCTTGGGAGCAAACCTGTTGGTTGCGCAACAGCCGACAGGTGCACCAAATCTAATTGTTCGTCCGGAGGTTTCATTTCGTTTTCCGTATTCAGTGATTCGTAAAGGCCGAGGTAAGTATTATGAGTACATGGATATTGAACGTTCAAAATCTTCCCTTGGGATCAGCTACGGATACAACATTGGGGTATTGGATCGCAGCATTGGACCATACCAACCGCATATGCTATCCTTTACCTACAGCAAGAACTTTGGGTTTTGGAAGAATAAGAACCGGTAAACCACTCCTTCCTTAGAACATTAGGAATTTGTACTTTTATGGTGTGATTAAGAGAGTATTCATTTTCGTAGTTTTTTTGTCTGGAACTTTTGGTGCCTTTGCCCAAACAGACTTCCCTGCCTTAAAGCAGCAATTCCTTGATTACCGCAAAGCGGATAAGCAAGACAGTGCCTTATTTATCGCACGTAAAATGAACACATTGGCTTTAAATGAGCAAACCGATACGAGTTATTGGTATGCGTTGAGTATGCGGTATCAAGGAAACGTGTATGAAACGAGAGAGAATAATGATTCAACTCTATTTTATTGGCTAAATGCGCTAAATATCTTTGAAAAGCACCACAGATTTACTGATGATCATGCTACAAGTTTAAATTTACTTGGCACTTATCATCGTAAAATTGGTTTGTATAAAACTGCTGAAGAATATTATATTCAAAGTGCTAAAATCAGGAGCAGAAATGGCGTTTGGAATCAATCTTATGCCTATTCCTTAAATAATTTAAGTTGGTTGTATAATTCAATGGGAAGGTATCCTGAAGCTTTGTTACTTGTTGATTCTTCACTTTTAATTCTTCAGAAAATTTATCCAGATGATTCCTTGAAATTAATCAATGAATTACATTCAAAAGCTGAAATATTATTAAATATTTCTGATTATAACGGCTCTGAAAAGCTGTATTTTCAATGTAAATCTTTGTGTGAAAAAAATAATTTGCCAATAGAGAAATATATTAAACTCGAAAAAGACTTAGCACAATTGTATGTGAAAAAAGGAAAATATGCACAAGCTGAAGTTATTCTACTTCAGGTAGATTCTCTTGTAAATTTGAAAGAAAAGAATAAAGAGATTTATCAGTTATCTGCTGAAATAAAATTTACCCTTGGAAAAATTAAATCGATTACCGGACAATTTAATGAAGCGTTATCCTATTATGAAGAGGCATTAAAAATAAGAAGAACTAATTTACCCAAAAATCATCCTGATATTGCCGAAAGCTTAGCAAGTTTTGGTGTTTTACATGCCAAACTAGGTGAATACGACTTAGCTCATAACTATTATCAAGAAGCATTGGGAATTCTCAAAATTTCTCTTGGAGAAACACATCCAAAATATGCCGAGTGTCTCAATTCAATTGGTTCGCTTAATTTAGATTTAGGTGATTTTAAATTAGCAGAAATACAAATGTTAGCGGCGCTGGAAATCAGAAAAAAAGCCTTCGGAGAAGAACACCCTGGATACGCTTTTAATTTAAACTCCTTAGGTAGGTTGTATAGAAATAAAGCTGATTACGCTCAATCTGAGTATTTTTTCAAAAGATCCTTAGAAATTCGAATGAAAATTCATAAAGGCGAAAAATCTGATGATATAGTCATAAGTAAGAATTATTTGGGTTACTTATACTTTTTAATGGGTAGATATTCCGAATCAGAAACATTTCTACTAGATTCCTATCGGATGAGGAAAGAATTGGAGATGGCTAAAAACCCCAATTATGCCATGAATTTATATAATCTCGGTATGTTATATTATAAACTTGAAAAATTTAATTTATCCGAAGAATATTTAGTTCAGTCAATTGAAATTAGGAAACGTTTGTTTGGTGAAAACAACAACGAATCAATTGCCAGTAAGCTTGCGCTTTCAAAACTCTTTTTAAAAACTAATAGATTGGAGGAAGCATATTCAATATTGGAAATTATTTTCAATAACAAATTAGAAAATATTTCAAGCAACTTTGAATGGTTAGGTGAATCGCAAAAAGAACTTTATTGGAAAAAAGAAGAGGTGTTTTACGACCAATTGTCTTGGCTTGCTAATGAATCCTATTCTATTTCACCTAAGTTTTCAACCTTAAGCTACAACTCAGCATTAGTATCAAAAAGCAAATTACTTGAAGCTAAAATAGCGAATGAAAATTATTATCGGGAAATTGAAGATATTCGGGAAAAACTGGGTAACTCCAAGAGAATCTTAGCCAAAATGGAATCAGATGGCATTGATGATCGAGTTCTGTTTGAAAAATCAAAGCACGAAGCCGATTCATTGGATAAAAGACTTATAATTAGCTGGCCTGAATACGCCCAGCAAAAGAAAAACTTATCAATTACTTGGGATCAAGTGCAGCAAAATCTAGATCAAGGCGAAGCTGCAATCGAATTTGTTCGTTTCAAAAATGAGGATGACTCCTTGTATTACTATAATGCTTTAGTAGTAAAACCGGGAGAAAAATATCCAGTTCTCGTGAAGCTTTGTAAAGAAAATGAGTTGAAGTTGATTAAACCCACTTCAGGTTTTAGTGCGTATTATCCACTTGTTTGGCAACCATTAGAAAACGTATTGAAGGACGTGAAAACCATCTATTATTCTCCAACAGGTGAATTGTACAATGTTCCGTTTCATGCGCTTTATGCACAAAAAGAAAATGGAGACCACCTAATCGATGAAAAAACAAATAAAAGAGGGGTAGTTGTTGAATCTCAAACGGTAAAAGTGGAAAGCCAGGCTGAGTACTTAATTGATCGATTTACATTGCATCAACTCACATCAACACGTTATTTGGCTATGGGATTGAAACGAAAAACACAGGAGCCAATTTCCAAGTCTATGGCCATGGTTGGAGGTGTGAATTATGATTTCTTAAATACCAAAGATGCTAAACCTAAAAAGCAAAAAGGTAAGAACAATGCAAAACGAAGTAGTCAATCGGCATCCGGTAAACTAGCGTATTTGGAAGGCACTAAGTTGGAGGCAGAAACTATCAAGGATTCCGTGCAATCGAAACAATGGAAAATTGAGTTGTTTTCATCTAATGATGCTACTGAAGATAATTTAATGCGTCTGGAAGGTAGACATGCTAAAAGTATCTTGCATATTGCTACCCACGGCTATGCTTTCCCGGAATACAATTTCAACGACACAACAACAGACAAAAATTCATTACGCTATAGTTATCGATACAGCACCAACCCAATGGTTCGCAGTGGACTCATTCTTACCGGTGGCAATTGGGCCTGGACAGGAAGTGACACACTTACTATACTAGGCGCTGAACAAAATGGCATCTTAACAGCGTTAGAGGTTTCACAACTGAATCTCAAAAACACCAAACTCGTCGTTCTCTCAGCCTGCGAAACCGGCCTCGGGAAAATCGAAGGCTCGGAAGGAACCTTTGGTCTCAAGCGTGGATTTAAATTAGCAGGTGTAGAGCAAATTATCGTTTCTTTATGGTCTGTTCCCGACAAAGAAACAATGGAACTCATGACGCTTTTTTATAATGATTTAACCAAAACTTTGAATCCAGTGGTTTCCTTCTCCAAGGCCCAAAAAGAAATGCGAAACCGATACCCAACGGAACCTGATAAATGGGCGGGCTTTGTGTTAGTGAGGTAGAAGTTTTGTATCTTCATACCATGAAAAAACAACTTTTCTTTCTCTTTTTTCTTTTTGTGTCAGCGCTTTTTTTTGCGCAATCTTCGCTGGATAGTTTGAGATTGGTATTGCCCGAGGGGCATAGTGATTGGATTACTCATATCAATTTGAATTCTGAGGGAAATTTATTGTTAACTTCTTCGGTTGATGGTTCTCTAAAACTGTGGGATTTTAAAGGGCGCAGGTTGATTTCTGAATTTATAGGAAAAGTGGGACCAATTGAGGAGGGTTATATAAGTCCAACCAATGAATTATTAATTTCGCGAGGATGGAATGGGTTTAAATTATGGGATTTAAATTCTAGTCAAGAATTGAATTGGATTGATTCAATGAACAGTACTGTTAATAATGTTGAATTTAGCGCGAATGGTAAATTTATATTAATCTGTCATACCTCAAAGGTTTGTATTTATAATGTCGAAACGAAAAGTTTGTTCCGTACAATATTATCTAATGAATCAAAACTAATTAAATCTAATTTTAGTAATAATTCAATGATGTTATTGATGCTTAAAGATTCGAATATAGCGGTGTATGATTTTTTGCACGACACACTTATTTTTAATATCTCAAATCAGAGAGGGATGTTTACTTCTTCTAGTTTTAGCAAGGATGATAATTTGCTTACTGCTTCATCAACATTAGGCGAAGTAAGTGTTTTCGATTTGCAAACTGGGAATAAAATACGAAGTTTCTTAGGGCATGACGGAGAAGTTGTTTCTGCTGTTTTTAGTAATAATGGTAAGCTTATTTTATCTTGTGGTGTCGATAAAACTGCTCGAATTTGGGAATTAGAATCCCATAAAATGATTATTTTAAAGGGCCATGAGGATTATGTGAATACAGCTTTATTTAGCAGGAATGATGAATTTGTTTGTACGGGTTCTTTTGATAGAACAGCGAAGGTTTGGGATTCAAGCACTGGGAAAATAATTCACTCGTTTGATGGACATGATGGCAGAGTAATGAATGTGCTTTTTACTGCTGACAACAAATATGTCTTGACAGCAAGCGGGCCAACATACGTTTACGTAAAGTCAAATCCTGATTTCTCTGTCAAAATTTGGGAGATTGGAACAGGTAGTCTAAAAGGTGCCGTTTCAGGTAGTGTAATAAACCAATCAAATATCAGCATAAATAATATGAATTCGAATGTTCTTGTGTCTTCTCGAGATTCGCATGTATATATGTTTGACTATTCAACAGGCATTCATTTACTGCACTTCGGTCCCCATAACTATAATATATTAAATGCAGTGTTCAATACGTTTTCAAATAGTTTTACAGTTGCTGACCGTTGGGACTTATATCACTATGATTGGGATAGTATTAGAAAAAAATATAAGTATCCGGAAATGGGTGTTTTGGGTGTCGATGTTGCCTTTCCAATTTGTAATATTAGAATTGATGAATTTAACAAAAATCAAAAATTAATTGTTTCTTATCTAACAGGTTCATCTCGTATTTGTACATTTCAGAGTTCTCGTTTAATACTTTTTAATGAGTACTCCATAAGTGAGAGTGAAAATTGGGACACGGATATAAACCTTGAAAATTCAACGGCAATTAGTATTACTGGGGATAGTTGTATCATCTTGTGGGATTTGAGGGACGGGAGAAAATTGAAAATTGTGAGAGGTGAAAATCTACTTTCTTCATGTGAGTTCAATTTCAATGGAACTGAATTTCTCACATCAGGTAATGATAGCTTGGTGAGTATTTGGAATTCAAGGAAATTTGAAAAAATAAAAGATTTTAAAGGGCACCACGGTGAAGTATTAACAGCAAGTTACAGTGAAAATAATAATTTAATTGTTTCAGGCTCTTTTGATAATTCGGGGATAATTTGGAAAAAGAATGGTACAATATTGCACAAATTAATTGGTCATAAAGGTTATGTTTATGTAGCAAGGTTTTGTAATAACGATAAATCAGTAATAACAATAGGCAATGATCGAAGGTTAATTTTATGGGACGTCGCCTCCGGTAACCCCATCTACGAGCGCATCCAACTCGAAAACAACAACTGGCTCGTTAAACTCCCCAACTCTCCGTATTACATGTGCTCCAAAGATGCGAGCAAGATGCTACATTATGTAACTCCTAGTTTAAAGGTTATCGGTTTCGAACAGCTCGATCCTGTCTATAACCGCCCAGACATTGTGTTGGACAGCATCGGAAAATACTTTGGTAATTCAGATGGAGGTATGATCGATGAATATCGTAAATCCTGGGAAAAGCGCATCGACCGCTTAGGTTTGGATAAGGAAAAGCTAGGTAAAGGAGAGATTGCGGTGCCGAGTGCAGAGATTGTGGGAGCAGATGCTATCGCATACGATCACAAAGATGGTAAACTAGACATCAAGGTGGCCGCCAATGACCCGAAATATCCTTTGCACAGGTTTAATGTGTATGTGAACGAAGTCCCATTGTATGGGTCTGCTGGTATATCCATTGCGCATTTGAAAAAGCAGGTTTGGGATACCACCGTGAGTGTTCCTTTAAGCATGGGAGAAAATAAAATTCAGGTTTCTGTAATGAACGAGCTTGGTTTGGAAAACTTCAAATACCCAAGCTATGTGAATTATACGCCTTCTGAACCTGTTGTAGCAAAAACGTATTATATCGGTATTGGTGTAAACGAGTTCAAGGAATCCAGTCATAACTTAAAATACTGCGTGAAAGATGTCACCGATCTATCGACTAGTTTTGGCGGTCCAAATACGGAGGTCAAGCTATTTACCAACGAACAAGTAACCAAAGAGAATATCCTTGCCCTAAAAGACTACTTATCTAAAACAACAGTTAATGATAAGGTGATTATTTCGTGCAGCTCCCATGGCTTGTTAGATGATAGCAGCAACTTTTACCTCGCCACGCACGACGTGGATTTCAACAACCCTAAAGCACGCGGTTTGAAATACGAAGCACTGGAAAGTTTACTGGACGGCATTCCTGCACGTCAAAAGTTGTTATTGTTGGATGCCTGCAACAGCGGTGAAAACGACAAAACGGAGATATTGAAACAAGATCTTGCGAAAAATCAACCGAACATGAATAAAGAAACCATTGAAGGAGCAAAGGGTGTCATCATAAAGCTCGAAGATGAAAACAAAAGCAATTTCAAAAAAATGAACGAGTTATTTGTCAATGTGCGAAACAACACGGGTTCGGTGATTATCTCAGCAGCCGGCGGACAAGAAAGTGCTTTGGAGGCTATTACGGTAGATGGAAAAAGTATTGAAAACGGCGCGTTCACCTATAGCATCTTAGAATGCTTAAAACAAAACGAAGGCAAAGAACTCAAAGTGAATGCTTTAAAACAATACGCCGAAAAGCGGGTAGAGGAGATCACCAATGGCAAACAAAAACCCACTTCGCGCCAAGAAACCATGGAAGTGGATTGGGGAGTGAGGTAGAGTTTTCTTAACTTCGGGGTATGAAAAAACAGCTTTTCTTTCTCTTTTTTCTTTTTGTGTCAGCGCTTTCACTTGCCCAAAAACAAGAACCCAGGTTGGTGTTGCCGGTAGGGCATCTTGGTGGTATTTCAAGACTCGATGGTTCTCCAAACGAAAAGCTTTTACTTACTGAAGACCTTAACTCAGATATAGTCATCATTGACAGTGATAAACTGATAGAGCTCCAACGTCATAATTTTGAAGGTTGGAAAATAACCTCTAGCACCTTTCTGAACGACTCTTCTGTAATATCAATTTGCAATGATACCCTGGTCTCTGTTTGGAATTTTTATTCTGACAAAGTAGATCTGTATCCAATTTCAGTTCAATTAGCCAGATTGTACGTAGAAAAACATGGGCTGTATTGTATTGATAAAAAAGAAACGATTTACAAGTTTCAACTTTCGCCAAATCAAATACACCTAGATCATTTTATTTCTCAAAGAGCAAAAGAAATTTACTTTAAGTCTGAGAACGAGATTTTTCTAGTGAACGGTAAGAACTTACTATTACTTAGTTTAGCAAAGAGAAAGAAACTAAAACGTAGGTTTGAGAATGAAATCACTGCAATCACTTGTAACTCTAATAATGGCAATGTAATTCTCGGTTTTGAGGATGGTAATCTCATTGAAATAAATACATGTTTTAATACGCTATATAACCTAACTCCTGCATCAGATAAGATTTCATTCGTTGAGTATTTGAGTGACTCTTCTATGATATCAGGCTCCTACAATTTCGGTATTAGAAAAGAATCTGAAAATGATTCAAAAGAGACCATATATCTTGATGATTGGGTTGTTGGAGGTATTAAGTCTCAAGGTTTTTTCATAGCGTGTAGTTGGAATGGGCAACTCTTGAAATTTACAACAGAAAAATCACTTGTTTCTTATCAACACTTTGAAAGTTTGCTAAAAAAGTCTTCGGCATTTTTACAAAAAGATGCCAATCTGTATATTTCCTATAACGATGGGACTGTCAACAGATTCAATATGAATGATTTTAACTTATTAACCGAATTTAAAGTGTGTATTGAACCGTTGGTGACCTTTGATATAAATAGTAAACAAAACAAATTAATAGCAGCGTCAAAATCACAATTATTCTTGTATGATATCGACAGTCGGAATTCTAAATCTATGGATAATTCGTCGAATATTTGGACTGCAAGGTTTTTTAATGGATATGATGACTATATATATTCTAATGATATCTTACTCAAAAAATGTAAAGATAATGTTCAAGATTCAATTGAACTTAATGCTTGGTTTACTTATAAGCTCAATAATGAAGCGTTTTTTGCAACCGGAGAAAATCGCATTGTAGTTGTCGACAGAAATACAATAAAATCCGTTGAACTTCCAGGATTAGGATATATTGATATTGGTAAAAAATTAAATAACCAATCTTTTCTTCTGGCAACAATGGAGCAAAGAAAACTATATACCGTTGATTCTAACTATAAAATTTTAAATCAACTTAACCTTTTAAAGCCAATAATTGAAATTGAACCATATGGCGAAGCATCCGCTTTCTTGCTTTCTGAAGACGGTAGTTTAGCAGTTTTTGATTCTAAAAGAAAGGTGTACAAGGCAATAAAAAAAGTGCAGGAATATGGCTCCTGGGATTTTCTATTGAATGCGAAAGAAAATATAATAATCTTTCCAAATAGTGATTCGGAGGATTTGAAAATGAATATTGATGTCCTGAGGTTAGATGGATCTAATATAAAAAAGTTACTGAATGTTGGTGGTGAGGTTATCTGTATTTCAAATAGTTATCATTCCATTGATTTCAATCATCTTGATTCTAATCAGGTAATTTTCATCGTATCTGATGGATCGGTAAAACTTTGGGATATCAACTCAGCCGGAAATGATCCAATTACCCTATTGGGTTTTGACTATTACAATCTGTTAAAAGCCGAATTAGGAGACTTTAATATCAAAGGAGCATTTTTAAAATCCGGATTACTAAAGCTTCCAATTCCTGGAGTGGATACGCTAACGTTTATGAATTTAAAAAATGGAAATTGGTTAGTACACGACAGTAAATATCGATTTGACGGCACTCCTGGTGCAATAGAAAAACTCTATTTCACCTGTGGTTTGGAAGTGGTTGAATTAAATCAAGTTAAAGATTCGTTGTATGTGCCCAATCTAGTTCAGCGCTACGCCAATGGGGAAATGCTTAAACATATTCCTCAACTTAAAGATCTTCAGATTTGTGGCTACACTCCTGTGATAGAAGTAATTGATTCGCTCAATTATTTAATTATACCCAGGAATGGAGGCGTGGGAGAAATTGCAGTATTTATCAATGGTATTCAACGCTTGACCTATAATTCCAACATGTTACGATTAGACAATGGAATATATAGATTAAACCTGAGTGACGCAGAAATAAATCCCTTTAGAGAAACCGGTAAACCGATGCAAATCAAAGTTATCGCTAAAACAGCCGATAACAGTGTGAGCTCCAGGGGAGTAATTGTTGAAATAGCTGATAATCAAACACAAACTCAATTAAAACCATCCATTCATGCTATTATGATTGGAGTGGATGATTATAAAGATGAATCACTTCAATTGAAATTTGCTGCAAAAGACGCCAATGATCTGCAGCTTGCTTTACAATTGGCCGCTAAGAATTACTTTAATATCGACGATACGAATCGAGTTTTCTTTTACAATTTAACCAATAATACTAAAGGTGAAACGGGCACAAAAGACATTAGAGGGATAACTCCAGACCGAGGAAATATTATAAAAACGCTTCAAGACATAGAAAAAACGAGTAAACCAGAAGATATTGTTCTTTTATTTTTTGCAGGGCATGGAGAAATTGTGGATGATGAACAATTATTACTTTTAACTTCCGAATCCACACGAGATAATTTCCAAGGCATTAAAATGAGTGAATTGTTGTCTTTGATGAATGAGATTCCTGCCGGAAAGCGAGTATTTATTTTAGATGCCTGTCATTCTGGAGCCGCGATTAATAATTTAGACATGGCTTATTTTTCAGGGAAAAGGGATGTGAAGGATGTAGAACGAGAATCACAACGACTGAAAGAATTAGACAAACTTGCAAACAAATCTGGATTTGCAATAATTACTGCATCCAGTTCAGATCAAAAAGCACTTGAACTTCCTCAATATGAACATGGATTGTTAACCTATTCATTATTAAGTGCACTGGTTAGAAATAAATCAGTTTTGACAGATGAAAATCAATTGGTACTTGAAAAATGGTTTATTGCAGCAGAGGAAGAAATGCAAAAACTTAATAAGGATCAAAATGCCGAAAAAATGGTGCCCATCAATTTTAATTTAGGAATTGTTGATGATGAGGTTAAACAGTCCATTCAAATCTCGGAAATCCCCATGTTAGAAATTGGAGAAGTAATCAATGAAAGTCAATTCATAAATGATTTGTTTCCTTTTGATGACCTCGGAATCAGAGGTAAATTATATTCTTCCTTTCAAGTTTTAAATGAGTCAAAAAACCAAAAAGTTTATCTCCTTGAAAGTGCAGGCAATGCGTATTACAAGCTTATCATAAAATACCTTGTAATAAATAATGAAATTAAGATAAAGTGCAACATCATAAAAAATGGTGAAGTGATTTTTAAAGCGGAACGATCAGAAGCACTTGAAAAATTAGATAGCATACTTTTTGCGTTAACCGAGGAGATCGTTAAAATGCTTTAAATCGTGTTGAAACAATTCATTACAGCAACTATTTTTTGTTTCAATTCATGGGTTTTTATGTTTTGCCAAGGTATTGAACCCCAATTAGTCTTCCCAGAAAAACCTTTTGAAAACTATAACTGCACGCAGTTTATAAATGACAGCCTGATCATTTCCCCTTTTCATAATTCAGTCAGAATATACGGAATGGAATCTGAATCACTGATATTGCACAACACTGTATTTCTTGACGCTGATCCTATTGCAATAACCCAAAACGCAAGAAAAATAAGTATAATAGATTGGAATAGTGTTCTATATATTTTAAACAAAGAGGACTACAAAATTTCGAAAAAAATACACCTAGATATACCGCCAAAAGAGTTGACATACATTGGTGATGAATTAATTGTGCTCTCGGACTCTGCTTATCTTGTTGTAAAAGGCGACTCTATTTTTGAAAGTATTAAGGTCAACTCATACATTCAAGGTATTTCTGCGCTCGAAAATGTAATGAAAACAATTACATCGGATGGTATTTTTCTAACCAACAATATCGATTCAGTTCAAAAAATATCTCCAATAAAATCATCAAAATTCAAGGGTAATACTTTTTTTAATCAGGACGCATTTAAGGTTATTAGCAGTATTGAAAATGAAATTTATTGCGTTAAAAGTGATTCTTTTTTTTCGATTCCTAAAAATATGGAGGCAGTTGTGAAGGTTAAGACCTCTGGTGTGAATTGTTTTCTTTTAGATAGTGCCGGTGTTCTTTCAACCTATAATTTGAAAAATAATAATTTTTTATTTGTCTCCAAAGATGTGCTCGATTTCGAATTAACAGATACTTCATTATTGTTGTTAAAACCGGACTCAATTATACTTATGAATTTATTAGGAACATATACAATTCTGAAAATTCCTGTTCCTAAAATTTACGATGCACGTCGTTTAATGGCATTTAACCATAGTTTACTAATTACCTACAGTGACTTAAGTTTCCTTTTCTATTCCTTTCAAATAAATAAATGGTATCGTGTTAACGAAAAATCAGGTTTCAAAGGTAGCCTTTTGATAACAAATGATGAAATAATATGTTCTGGGGATTCTCACGTTTTCAAATATAGTGTAATCAATAAACGCACTGATCTAATTAAAGATTTGTATACATTCAGTACCACAACGCAAGGTAACATTTTATATTACGGAAGCGAAAATAATCAACAAAGGGATTCTCTTTTACTCCAAGTAATAGATAAACATGATCCTTTAAATGCCTCTTCAATTCGTAAGGTTGAATTGTTCTTGTCAGGTTTAGTAGTGCATTTTTATAACGATAAATTGATAATTATATGTAATGAAAAAGAAAGGATTATTTTAAATTCGAGTTATTTCGAAAAACTGTCAGATAGTGAGATTTTGTACGAAAATTCAAATAATCTTTATTACATAAATTTGGAAGCACAAGACGAAATCTTATTAGATTCAAATATAAAAACGCCATCGATTTCGTTTAAACTAAGAGAAAATTCTATTGTGACACTCGGCACTGCTGGGAATGCTAAGCGCTATTACTTTAATTCAACAATTACATCCCAAGCTTTTAGCTTTCCAGAGGAATATGCATTTAGTAGCATTTTTAAAGATCAAAGCCAAGGAGTTTATTTAACAACATGGAATGGATTTCTTCTCAAGTTTAACGAGGAAATCAACCAAATTAATGCGTTGTATAAAAATAACTATCCATTATTTGCAGGTTCTTTCAATAATAAATATCAAGTTTTGGGCATTGTGGATTTGCAGGGCCAGGTCAAATTATTCTATGCAAAGAATCATACTAAAATGCTCACACTATTTACAATTAACAACACAGAAAAGTTATTTGTAGACAATCACGGACGCTTCGATGGAACGCAGGGGGCAATCGATTATTTATACCTCACCTGCGGGCTGGAAGTCATCGACCTGGCCCAAGTGAAAGACTCGCTCTGGGTGCCGGGCTTGGTGGAGAAAATCATGAACGGAGACAGCATCCTGATCAACGACCGCCCTGCGCCCAAACTCAAAGACTTGAACATTTGTGAGCTTACTCCAATCATCGAACCCATCGATAAGGGCGATAAGGGCTTGTATCGCTACAAAATCATTCCACGCAACGGAGGCTTGGGAGAAACAGAAGTGTACATCAACGGCAACCTCACTTATAAGTTTAAACCCGAACAGTTGCAGAAGAAACTCGAACAGAAAAAAGAAGTGTATTACCTTAGCTTCTCCTCCGACACCTTGCAGGGCTTTTTAACCGGAGAAAAGAACAGTGCAAACCCCATTTTGGTGAAAGCCAAAGTGAAGGGCTCTGGAATTTACGGCAGGGGAGTAATCTCTTCGGTGGTGAAAACCACGGAAAAAGAAAATCCAAAATTCTACGGGGTGTTCATCGGGGTGAATGACTACGGCAACCCCACCAAGGAAAGCAGCGCTCAACGTTACCGCGATTTAGATTTTGCGAAAAAAGATGCAGACGATCTTGCCAATGCCGTGGAAGCTACGGCGCGTAATTTATTCAAGGAAGATTGTCGCATATACCGCCTCACGGGTACGGGCAACAGCGACAGCGTGCCTTCCAAAGCGAACCTGCAAAACGTACTCAAGGAAATCGGCGAAAACGCTAAGGCAAGCGATATTCTCTACATTTTCTTTGCAGGCCATGGCGATATCCCTGAAAAGTCGGGTGAAAAGGAAATACGGTTCATTTTGCACAAGGCCGATAAAAAGAACGTGATGTCTTCGAGTTTTGGGGTAGAGGAGCTGACCGAATGGTGCCACCCGAAAAACATCAAGGCGCAAAAGCGGGTATTGGTCTTCGATGCCTGTCACAGTGGTCAAATCATCAACCAAACGATGGCGTTTAACGGTCGTGGCGACGATGAAGCCACACGCATCCGTCAATTGGACAGGCTCAAAGACAAGAACGGCATGATGATCTTGGCAGCCGCGGCTGACAACGAAAGCGCCTACGAAGACGAAACTTTAAACCAAGGCGTATTAACCTACCACTTACTGCAAGTGATGAAGGAACAGCCCAAGGACACGAGTTTAGAGATACGTTCGTGGTTCGACGAAACCATTGATTTGGTTAAAGACTATTCGCGCGCGAACGGCAACCAACAAGAGCCTAACAGCTTCGGCGACGGGCGCTTTGAAATCGGCAACATCAACGATCAGGTGCGTCAAAGGATTGATATCAACTGCCCAAAAACGCGGATAGGGATGAGTGATTTTACCATGAATCCGGAGGCCAAGGTGATGTACCCACAATTAAGGCAAAAAATCAATGAATACTTTATTTCCTCAAGCAGTAGGGGAGAACTAGTGTATTCCAAGAATTTGGAAAAATCATACCGTGTTATAGTGGCATGTAATGTGGATAAGCAGAAATTGGAATGGTATTACGATATTTATTTCGGCGAAACACCTGTGGGAAACACCGTTGTGTTACCCAAGGTTAAGAACAAAACCGAAGAAGAGCTGGTAGTGCAACTCGCGCAATCCATCACGGCAGAAATCGAACGCCTGGATAAGCGAGAAGAGAAGTGTAAGAATAAAAAGAAATGAGGAAGTTGTAATTGTTTGGTAAGTTCCATAATTTTAACGATTAAACATCCATGAAATTCAAAGCAGGGTTATATTGGTTATTCAATAAGCGGTTTTTCAAGCTCTTGTTTTTTTATGTATTAGTTTTGTTTTTCGGTTGGGTGCTTAACCTTGCCTTGAGCTTGGATGTAATGAATGTTCCACGCTTAGAATTGGATGCGGCCAATGACTTGAGCCTAAATGATTTGCATTACAAGATTAACGCGCAAACACGGAAGCATGCTCCCGGAACAGATATCATTCTTATCAATTCTGGGGATCTAGATCCGCTCACGTTTCGTCAAGAATTGGCCGATTTAGTTAAGGTAGTTTCCTTGTACGATGCCAAGGTTATTGGCATTGATCATACCTTTTCAAGGGATCAAAGAATCATGGGAACTGCAGCGCTAGTGCAAGAATTGTCCGAAAATAACAAGGTGGTTTTAGCCTTAAATACCCAAGGAAAAGACCATTTACAAATCCGAAATGCTACGTATGGAACGGTTAATTTAATTCAGGAACCGCAAACAGTTCGTAGGTACGAGGGGGGATCACGGACGTTTGCCGCGCAAATGGCGAAAAAATTCGGCCTTAAGCATGAAATTCCCGACGATCCCTATTTGATCAATTATGTAGCCCCTGATTACCAACCAACCGCATTTAACGTACAGTCAGTAAATGAGTTAGCTTTTTCAGAACCAGGTGTTGTACCTGTTTTCAATGCCCGCGAAGTCATGAACGCCACCGATGCGAGTATGCTCAAGGGTAAAATCGTACTCATTGGTCATTTTGGAAGCACAGCCCTGCGAGATATAAAAAATGATTTGGAAGATAAGTTCTCCGTACCCTCGGATGAAAACATGATTTTTAGGTCACCGTCCATGCCTGGGGTATTAATCCATGCCAATGCCATCGATAACCTATTGCGAAAGGAAGTGCGGTTTACCGAAGTTTCCGCAACATGGTGGTTCAAATGCCTTGGAGTACTTTTTGTTTTTGCATACTTATATTTTCTTGTATTTGTAGAAGCGGGAAAGGTTGTGAATATTTTATTGATGTTGGGTTTGAGCTTACCTGCCTTATTCGTCGTTCTTTATCTGATGCAATACAATTGGTACATTGAAATGGGAAGCACTTTGCTGCAACTGTTGGTCTTTGAAGAAATGGTGGAAATTTTTTCACCTTTATATCGCTGGATTCAACAAAAATTAAAACCTACCGAACTATGAAAAATCTATTATTCGTTATCGCAGTACTTGCATGTGTTAACATGACCTTTAGCCAAGTACACCTCTTCGTTAAAAAAGGTAGCTTAACCATTGGTCAGACTAAATATCAAGCAGGGGCAGTGGTATCTCTAAAGTCCACGGATAAAGTGCTTACTTCTGAAAAAACAATAGCCATTGCGAAAAAACAAGCCCAATTAATTGAATTGGAGAAAAACAAAACCTATACCTACAAGCAATTGGAAAAAAAACTGGATGGAAAATCTAATTTTACCCAAGCCTTCATTAATGTCGCCACCAGCCAGCAAGTGGCTCAAAAAAGCAATGCAGGAGCAGCAACACACCGGGGAGATGGCGATGACCCTATGGCCTTTTATCCCTTGGATAGTGTTCAGGTGTTGAGCGATAGCATTTTATTGGAATTAAGCCCCAACCTTAACTTGAAGTCCGACGTTAAAATGTATCGACTCGGCGGAACTGATACCTTGAGGTTTTCCCGAGAAAACTATGCGTTTTGGATCAAGGATTTAACGCCAGGAGCCTATTTTTGGGAGTACAAGGCCAAGATCGGAACAGACAACTATACCTTCAAGAACCTATTCTATGTACCTCAAGCTGAGGTTAAGCTCGAATACTCCAAACAAATTAGCGAATACCAAAGCCAATTAGCTGTCTTCAGTGAAGACATGCGTGCATTGCTGCTGGAAGAGTTCCTCTTGTTGAACCGCTTGGTGATAGGCGCTAATAAATAAAGTGAATTTAAAACACAGACCCAGAAAAATGGGCGGGATTCGTGTTAGTCAGGTAGGGAAAAATGCTTAATATTAATTATATGAAAAATAGGTTAGGTTTTCTGAGGTTTCGGAATGAGGATTTACGTTAGTTTATAATACTTCCTTAATTTCAAACCAAGATGTTAGTTAAAATTTTTACTTTTAATTTAAATCTATGAAACAGAAAACAACACGCAGTAGGTTACCACCAACAAGTTGCCTTCCGCATGAAAATCCACGTTTTCGATGGTTTGGGAGAAAAGACTTGTTGCAGCTGCTACGAACAAGATCTAGAAAAACGTTTTCATGTTTCAAAAGTAGTAATAACTAGAAACTTTGGGACTTTCGGACATTTGGAATTTTGGAAGTTGCAAAGGGTGAATATCAATTCAATTTCATTTCGCCGTAACAGCGTCATTTCCCCACCTTACAACCTTGCAAGGAAATGGGGTTTGCCTTGTGTAGCGTTTAAATTTGACCAAAATTTTTACGTATGACCAACCGATTTTACAAACAAAGCAACACCTGGTATATCGACTTACCAGAATTTTTAGAAGCAGGACTTGGCACGCAAGCCAACCTAATGATGGTGGATGGCGCCGACACCTTCCTGGATCACTTGAGCCGAATGGGTACAGAGGTGTGGTTACAATTTAGCGCGAAACCCTTTGATACGGCAACCCACCTCTTGGTATCAGACTCGTATGGCATGGATGAGGGTTTATTGAATACCGTGGGACATGCGCCCGTGAGTTATGGAATGTACTACACCGTACCCACTATGCAGGGGCATCGCTTATGGCTTTGTCCGGTTACCGAGTATGTTTTCCAGGGCGGGTATCCCAATAGAATTTGGGTAGAAGTGGTAAATAATTAAATACAAGATATTAAATTTAAAGCAGCATTAACCATGAATAAACTTGAAAAATTGGAATCATTCACCATGAGAGAGCAAATCATTGCTTTTCTAGAAAAGATCAATTACACCTATCAAATCGAGCAAGATACGGAGGAACAAACCCTTATAAAATTGGGTGTGGAGTTAACGGTAGGAGGAGCTACGGGATTGGTCATCGTTCATAATAGAGCGGGTTTAGTAGAGTGCTATGCTTCAGCTTCGGTGAATATTCCTGAAACGCATCGCTTAGAGGTTTCCAAGTACATCGATATAGCAAATGCCATTTCTTATTTAGGACATCTACAATTAAATCATGCGAATGGACATATACGGTCTAAAACCTATTACAGGTTCCAAGAAGAGGGAATGCATGAATTTATCATCCAGGATAATTTGATCGAAGTGTTTCGTTTGTTGGATAAATTCTTACCCGGAATCATGAACGTAGTCTATGGCGGAAGAAATGCCGACGAAGCCATTGAAGAACTTTTAAATAAGGTGAATCCGAAGAATAATTAGAGGAGTTTTAAAATTCCGAAAATGATATGTTATAAATTTACACACTAATAAAAAAAGAAATGGAACCTTTTACTCTAAAAACCAAGGTCTTGTATAAAGAACTTGAGGTATTCCCCAACAACCATGAATTCGAATGCCAGATTTGGAAAAATACCGATGATCGGTCAAATCATGTGGTCATTATGTTCAATGGTTTTTTAGAGGGAATTGGCAATAAGGAAGATTATTACGAAAAATACATTGAAATTGGTGAGCAGTTGAACCAACAAGGCATTGTTGCTATACTATTGCCCCTTCCTTTTCATTTTGGACGTTCCATGGCAAGCGATGGTCAGGATACCGTAAGTCCTTTTAGACGGCTTTTAGAACATGGGACTTATTTATACCACGGAGGTTATACCCAGGTAAAAGCAGACGTGAAAGCCTTGTACCAAGCTATAAAAAATGATCCAAAAAGATTTCGCCTAACCGAGGATTTTAACGTAAGTATTCTGGGGTATTCGATTGGTGGGGTATCTGCCATTGCCGCGGCCAAATGTTTAAAAGATGAGTTGCAATTAAAATTAGATTCTCTGGTCGTGGTTCTATCTGCTTGGAAAATACAGGACATAGATGCGTCATCAGTTTCAAGATTTTTTAGGTTCATTGAACGTGAGTTGAACGAAGAGGCTTGGACCACGATGATGAACGAATTAGAGACGCTCCGAGAAAATGAAAACACAGATGTTGTTTTTAAGGAATTAATCTGGGGAGAAGATTTAGGTGCCATACCAGAACTCAATTTCGAGCAAATAGCGAAAAAGGTATTATTCATTGACGGGCAAAGGGATGATATTTTTAATCCAGCAATAATGCGTGAGCGCAGAGAAACTCTATTGAAAAAAGAACTAAAGAACTGTACCTTTCTTAGTTTGCCAGTGAATCACTTTGGAAGGTTGCAGAAGAAATTTGCAGCAGCGAAATACATCGCAACCTTTTGTTCCTTGTAGCCATAGCGCGTAATTAATATCCGTCGTAGGGATCGCTATGGTCCCAATACCCGGGTCCTACCTGTTCATCGATGTAATCGTCCACTTTTTGGTCGTTCCATCCACTGCGCTGTTGTGGAATGAAAACCATATATAGCATAAAAAGTACGCCAAGTAGGTCCAACACAAGAAAGCAATGCCAATAGTTCAAGGAAAGATCCCAATGCATGGCGTCATTCAACCAATTCCAGGGATAAACAAGGATCAGTGCGATCAAAAGTGTTGCAAGTGTCATGATGATTATTCCTGCGATGAGGGTATAAATATTGGATTTAATCGTTTTATTAGTGCTCATAATTCTGGTACATTTTATGGATTATGGATTTCATTTTTTGCTGAAGGACTAAGGGTTTCTGAAGAATGATATCCTGGCCATAGGATAACAACAGGGCAAAAAAGTCGTGATTGGGTATGACTTCAATGCGAACCTCATAATGGCCGTTGTCCAATTGCTTCATTTTCTGGGTAGGGTGCAAGGGTTTGGTACGCAGATACGGACCAGTTGCTACGTCCACATGTAGGGTAATCTTTTGAGGAGCCTCATCGTAACGAACTACGCCTACGATATCATAAAAATAATCGTCCCAATCCGTAGTGCTTCGAACAAAGTTGGTTCCGATGTGCTTCGTGATGTTACTCATTCGTTCTACGGGAAGATGCCAAACATCGGCCGATAATCCTTCATGCCTACCAAAAATATACCATCTTCCCTGGTGTTGTTTCAAGTAATGCGGGTGGAAAACAATGTGCCTTGAAGGTTTCCCAAAGGGATTGTAGTCGAATTCTAACACTTGTTCGTTAACTATGGCTTGAAAAAGTAGAGGAATGGTGTCATTTCCTGAATAATCAATATTCGTTTCATAGGAAATGATGGGATTCATGCGTTTGATGCTTTTGCTGGCAATAAAAGGACCTAAGTCGTTTAGCCATTCAAATCCCGGGCGACCTTCAAACATCCTCAGGGTCATTACGGCTTGCTCCAAGGTTTTTAGTTCCATTTCATTGATGCCCGACTTCTCGATAGTAAATGGATATTCGTACGTGTACAAACGGTCCCTACCATTCCTTTGTTGAACAATGGGCGCGCCGTAGCCTTGTTCACTCATCATGTATCTGAGATCAGACCGCAGTTGATGGTCGGAGATGCCGTCAAATTCAGGCAGGTGTTCGGTTAGGACTCGTTCTACTTCCTGCTTGAGTTCTTTGAAACTAACTTTTTTGGTACTCAAACAAAGATCGATTACCCGATATCTTAATTGTGCTTTTTTATTCTGTGCCATAATTACTTAAATTTAAACCACTGCGCTAATTTTTGTTGAATCTTTTTTCTGCGTTTATACCGTTCAATCAACTGAATAGCCTGGAGGCATTGCGCTTCGTCGAACATACCGAAGTGAGTATCTTCAAAGGGAATGCGCATTTGTTTAGATAACCACTTGTAGGCCCCGTTGCGGGTTTTGAACAATTTTGGATTTTCATTCCATAAAGGGTCAAAAGCGGCATGCGCTTCACGTTTTTTTAACCTTAGGGTTTTATCAGCTAGACGCCCTAGGGATTTTCCATTGGCATAGGTGCCCACGTAATGTTCGGGATCTACTGTACATTGAATGAACGTTTTCCCGTAACTGCTGCCGTAAATTTCCTTATCGCTCACCACGCGTGTCTCGGCATGGCAATACGGACAGAGTTTCCCTCTTTTAATTTCATACGCGATTTGTTGTTCTGAGGACAGTATTGAAAAATCAAACGTCGAAATTACAATTTCCGAATTTACATCGTAATAGTCAATCCACCACTCGAATCTTGGGTGACTTATGTGAAACCTTCCTTTTCCTTCTGTAGAAACGGTAATATCTATCTTGATTTGGTCACGATCCATCGCCTTGGGACTTGTGTTATTTACAGCATGTTCTTCCTTTTTGAGCGTTGCCAAGAAATCTCTCGCTTCTTCGGTTAAAGAGGCTTTTAAGTAGAGTGTTTTTTCATATTGTACAACGAAATAGATTTTGTTGATGGACGCTCGTAAAGGTTTTGGAAACACTTCATTCAGGCTTGAATTCCTAAAACATACATCCTTAGGGTTTAGGTATTTCTTTTCAAAAGCTTTGCTCGACGACTCCACAGGTTGTGTGTTATCCTCGGATACATAGGATTTTGTGGCAACCGTTTTTTCGGTCACTGCGGTTTTTTCGCGTCGCAACCTTACTGAGAGGTTGGTTGGATTTTTATCACGACGTTGACGCTTGAACGCTGATGCTCGGTTATAATTTTCCATGGTTCAGTTAAAGATATTAATTATTATTTTTGGCGTGTTCTATTAATTTAAACCCTCCAGCGAGCAACAGTGCTTCGATATTGAAGGTAAGATAGGCGGTTGGATTCCCCCCGTGGATGAGCACCATTTTTGTTAATCCAAGCATGGACAGGGTCATTAGAACAATCAAAGCTGCTCCGACGTAATAAAGTACATTTTTCATATTTTTTAATTTTAAAGTTGAGGCAAAGTAAGCCAGATTGTTGTGGGTTTTACTTACAACAATTCTTTTCAACATCAAAAAAGAAGAATATAGGGTAGGGGAGTCAGTGTGGGCGAACATCGCAAAGATTCCTTTAATATAGATTTTCCAAAGCACTTAAGCCTTGAGATTCACACCAGTACGGAGGGAAATTCAACTGAAGTATATTTCATTTGCTGGATAAATTCTTACCTGTGAGCAATATGGCAAGCCTGAAATTATTAACTCTGATTATGGTTCCCAATACATAAAAAACCTGTGGACCAAAATCATAGAAGGTCAACAAATCAAAATTACTGTGGATGGTAAAGGCCGAGCTACCGACAATATTTGGATAGAACGATTTTGGAAAACCATAAAATACAACTACCTCACTTTTAATCCAGCTGAAACAGGTGTCGAGCTGTACAAGAATGTAGAATATTACGTCAATTATTATAATAACAGAAAACATCA
>Ga0247843_1003078_pt1 | contig 28287 bp, 26 predicted proteins | sample LaCruzMarch2017__FD_192420 | JGI IMG/M metagenome (GOLD analysis project Ga0247843, IMG submission 192420) | Freshwater microbial communities from meromictic Lake La Cruz, Castile-La Mancha, Spain - LaCruzMarch2017_8m | ecosystem: Environmental > Aquatic > Freshwater > Lake | place: Spain... | reverse complement strand
AACAGTAGCTGGGTATCGGTGGCTGCAGGAGCTTCGCACAACTGCAAACCTGGTGCGCCTGACACCTCATCACGCAGCAAGCGATACTTAGACATCGGGAAACGATGCCCCTCTGGTAGAGGCAAAACAAAATGATCCGCATAAAACGCGTCCATATCACCTTCTCCGATCCCTGTTATCTCTATAAAAATGTGATTCAGTGGCAAAATAGGTATTCGCCAAATAGATTCATCACGATACTAGCCGGCAATACTGATGCGTGTCTCAAATACCCTGATGCGATTCCTGAAATCAAGCTTAATCGCCATCTCCGCCCTGGTTCTGACCGCTTGCAGTTCTCTGCAGTTGGCATACAACTACGCGCCGGGTTTAATCGCCTATCGCATGAACACTTATCTCAATTTGGATGATAAGCAGCAAGCCTTACTTGATCAGGAGTTGGCAAGCTTTGCGGTATGGCATGACGAAACGCTGCCGCGTTACTCAACAACGCTTAATCAATGGGCGAATCGTTTATCGAGTCCTGAGCCTTTCTCAAGTACAGAAATCCTTGCCATCCAAGAAACGATCGAACAACAACTGCAAACTGTTGGCGCGCGAGCCGCTCTTCAGCTCGCCCCACTGCTTGTCACCTTGGGCCCTCAACAGCTTAAACAACTACAGACAAAGTTTAAAGATAGTAATGATGAGTATGTTTCTGACTATCTTAAAAACGCAGAGCGTCCAGCCAATATCAAAAAACGGCATGCGCGTATTACAAAGCGCTTTGAGGACTGGCTAGGATCATTAACGCCTCAGCAAAGAAATATTCTGATCAGCGTATCGGACCGACGCGCGCCCATCATTGAGGCCTGGTACAAGGAAAGACAGTTGCGACAACAAGCCCTCACCGAACTGATTCAAGCGCAAAAAAATGCGCCGCCTTCTCAGGCGCAGGAGGCCCTAGAGGACTATCTAAAAAGTCTGAGTCGCTATCGGGAGCCGATGCTCAACGCACAGCGAGAAAGTCTAAGGGCAGAGTGGGCGCAAGCAACCGCCGAAATCCTCAACCTCGCCAGTCCTGAACAAAAGAGATTTCTTCAAAAGAAACTCCGTGGTTATGCGCAGGACTTTGCTGCATTGACACCCAAAAGACTGGCTCAAAACTAAGCTGTTCTAAATCGCATCAGTTTGACTAAAAGAATCGCAAGAAACGGTAAAGCAAAGCCAATCAAAATCGAGGTCGCCAATATTGATCCCAAACTACTGTAATTGGCTGCAACTTCGACAATCCCAGTCACTGGATTTTTGACTTCACGGGTGACCGTAAAAATTTGATTGAGATACTTTGTCCCCAATTGACTCAAGGACAGCGCGAGATTTGTAAACGACGCCATCACCGCAAAATAAGTGGCCTTGAGATTTTCAGGCGCTGAACGTGCGATCCAGGCGAGCATCGGAATCATCGCGACCTGACCAAGAGGGGACTCCAACGCAGCATCCACCAACGCAATAAATCGCGCATCGACGACTCCGCCGGTCATCGCGCTCGTCCATTGATGCAGTCCGTAGTACATACCAATCGTCGGCAACGCTAATACCGTACCAAATAAAGTCAAGGTTCCGACAACGTAGGCAATCGAACGCTCTGCCATGAAACGACGAAAAATAAACATCCCCAGCAGCGATAAGGTACTGGCGATCAAAGACAGCATCGAGAAGAAATGTTGATCAAATCTAAGCTCGTCGATCATCCACCACGTGACACCCGGTCCGGGGCTCGGAATGGCGCGAAACACAAAGATCACGATCGCGGTTCCCACGAGCGTTGAACGCATGGAGGGCTCTAAATCACGGGTGAGCCTCGCAATTAGAAACGTCACAATAGTCAGCGAACCAACAAAAATTATTTCCTGCCCATAAGGCATCTGTGACAGTCCCATTGTCATCGTAAAGGCAACGAAGACGAAGCTACCACCCAAAATGACCCAATTCGGCTTAGTGGGTTCGATGTCCCCCGTCAAAAGGGTATGAGCATCTTGCGCTGAAATACCTCGCGCCAACAGTTTCTTGTGCGCCCTCGCTTGCAACGCAGAAGCCAGCACGATGCCCAGCACAGAGATCAGAGGAATCGCCAACGAAATAAGATAGACCTGTAAATACTTTTGGACCTTCTGCGCTTCGTCGAGCTGCTGCACGCCAGCAAAAACATATAAGTTGATGACAGCCACGAACACTGAGCCTCCAATGATCGCCACGCGCCCAAGCGTCTGCATGGTGGTGTGCATTAATTTCCGACGCTCAGGATCAATCGGCTGGCCTTCATCATCGACGCGGGGAACTGCCTCAACGGTCATCGCATCTGCAACGGCATCTTGCAACACATACCCAATAGGTGCGAGCAAAGCACTCAGTACAAACCAACGTTCAACGGGCATGATGGTGGCCATCGCCTCACGGCTGCCGATCAGTCCCACCATGATGAGCAAACTTGCCGCAATCAAACTTGCCCCTAAAAAAAGCAACAAGTTTTTCCAGCGCCAAAGCAAGTCAATCAAGTGACCAAGCACCATTTTGAGCGACCACGGAATCACCACCCAAAAGCTCAAGGCAGCTAGAAAGGCAACGGAAAGATTGAGGTAGTCTTTAACAAAAAACGTTCCTACAATACCCGTCAAACTAGAAATGCCCGCTGCCATGTAAACCATCAACGGCGGCAAATAGGATAGACGCACTTCACGTCCTAACTCCAAGATATTCCGATCTATCCAGCGCCACAGGGTCAGGGCCATGATCTTAAATCCTCGTTCTCGTTCGCATTTTTCGCAGAATAACTGATAACGATGTATTGAGCGGCATTTTCGTCCAGGAAAGTCGTATCATAATCAAGTGTTGCAAACTGCCTTAGAGCATTCAAGCACATAGCCAAACTCATATCAATTAAAAAACTCGGAGACTTTGACAATGTCACTCAAGAAACACCTATCTATGTTTGCAGCAGCGCTTTCCTGTGTCGCAGGGCTATCCGTCACAACGCAAGCAGGTGCGCAAGCCTACCCCAACAAACCTGTTCAAGTTGTGATTCCCTTTGCTCCGGGTGACACCGACAAGATGCTACGTCCCTTTATGGATCGGATGGCCGAATTTTTACCAAATCAATTTATTCTGAATTACAAACCTGGTGCCGGAGGTGCTGTGGGCGCAGGATATGTGGCCAATAGTGCGCCAGACGGTTATACGCTTGTCGGTACTTCACCCGGTTCGGTTGTTGTCGTCCCCCTTGCAAACAAAGACGTCAAATACTCGACCGAATCCTTCGAGCCCATTGCCGCTCTGTCTGAGGGCGGCTTTATGATTGTTGGCTCAAGCAAATCACCGATCACAACCCTCAAAGAATTGGTCGAGTACTCGAAAAAAAATCCAGGTAAAGTTTCGTTTGGTACCTCAGGTGCAATGGGCATCACACACCTGCTCGCTGAAATTTTTGCCAGCGAAGCAGGGGTTAAATGGAATCACATTCCTTTTCAAGGTAGCGGTCCAGCCATTACCGCTCTTTTAGGCGGACACGTTGAGCTCGCCTCGACGGCTACCGGTCCAGCCCAAGTCCACATTGCCGCTGGCACACTGCGTCCCTATGCCGTGTTTGGCGATACTCGCCTAAAGGCTTTTCCAAATGTACCGACACTAAAAGAACTCGGCTACAAAACCAGTAGCGCGGGTCTTTACGGCATTTTGGCACCTAAGGGCACACCCAAAGAAGTCATCGACACGATCTACGGTGCAGCACAAAAAGTGGTGGCGAAATATGGTCCCCAGATCTCGGCCAATCTTGACGTTTTGGGTGGCGAAATCAGAGTGCTTGGTCCCAAAGAATATGCGACCTTTTTGCAAGAACAAAAAGCCTTGTTCGCGCAGGGCCTGAAAACCATTAAGTAATGGGTCATTAATAAATACTGCGAGCCCCGTGCTGCCCTTGGCTCAAAGGTTGAAACGCTCAAGTACTAAAGCTCTAAAGCTCTAAAGCGCTAACCAACCATTTTCCATCGGCAACACGGCTCCGTTCATCTGCCCCCCTGCGGGCGTGCACAAAAACAGTGCGAGCTCAGCCAAGTGTTTCGCAGGTATTAACTTCCCACCGGGTTGCTTACCCTGAAGAAACTCAGCCGTCGCAACCTCCCACTCAAGCTTTTTTTCCCGCATCAATGCACGAATACGGCTCTCGATATTAGGCGTTAATACCGAACCAGGACATAGCGCATTACAGGTGATGTTCTGTCCGACGACTTCAGCAGCAATCGCCCTCGTCATCCCAATCAATGCGCTTTTCGTCGTGACATAGTCAATGCGATTGGGCGTGCCGCGCGATCCATACACTGAAGTCATATTGATGATGCGACCCCAACCGGCTTGACGCATCAACGGTAAACACATTTTGACAAAGTGAAACGGAGCACTGAGATTGACGGCTAAAGCCTGATCCCAGCGCTCCGTTGGAAAATGCTCAATCGGGGAAAAATGTCGGGTTACCGCATTATTCACCAAAATATCGATGCATCCGAATTTCTCAAGGGCCAACGCGACCAGCTGCTCAACTTCCTCCGGATTTTGCAAATCCTTCTGGGCATACAAGGCAGAAACGCCATTCGATCGAAGCAAAGCAAGTTGCTCCGCAACGACGCTCGGATCCTCGAGGCCATGAAGAACAACATTGCTGCCGGCCGCTGCTAACTCCTGGGCGATCGCTAAGCCGATTCCTCCGCTTGAGCCCGTAATAAGAGCGGTTTTACCTTTAAGCATTGCAGATTCCTTGAACATCCTATGCGAGCAATATTTACTGTGAAGTAAGCGCCGCTTTTTTAACCAGATCTTTTGACGCTGTCAGATCGCGTTGAATTTGCTCCGCAAACTCTTTGGGCGTACTAGGAGAAGCATTCAGCCCTAGACCATCAAGGCGGGCTTTGACAGCAGGGTCTGTTAACGCAGCGGTCAAGTCCTTGTTGAGCTGCTCTACCACTTTGGCAGGTGTGCCTGCGGGTACAGCAAAGCCATACCATTCAGGCATTTTCCCAAGCTCGGGGAATCCTGCTTGAGCCGCAGTCGGCGTATCAGGTAAAACGGAAACACTATCAGGACCGAACATCACCAGACCCACAAGCTTGCCGGCCCGAATGTGAGGCGCGACAGAAGTCGGATTCGCCACAAATAAATTGATATGGCCGGCAAGAACATCCACAATACCTGGGCCAGCACCTTTATACGCGACATGCATCATGTCGACACCTGTGACGGCTTTAAACATTTCGCCCGTCAGTTGAGGACCCGACGCACTTGAGCCATAGGACAACTTACCAGGCTGTGTTTTAGCCAGAGCGATAAACTCTTTTAGATTCTTGACATTCAAATTTGGGTTAGCAACCAGCACAAAAGGCTGTTGTGTCCCGCGTGTGATTGGGATGAAATCCTTGATCGGATCAAAGCCAGTATCTTTATAGATGTGCGGATTAACCGTGAACGCGCCCTGATGAGCGAGAACAATTGTGTAACCGTCAGGCGCCGCTTTAGCGGCAAAGGCTGTCCCCACATTACCTTGAGCACCTGCACGATTTTCGACAATCACTTGCTGCTTCCAAATCTGTCCTAGTTTTTCACCCACAATTCGTGAAAGCGCATCGGTGCCACCACCAGGTGGGAAGGGCACAACAATCTTGACAGGCTTGGTTGGATTAAAAGCTGAGTCAGCCCAAACAGGTGAGGAAACACTTAAGCACAGCGCAAGTAACGCAACAATTTTTTTCATTTTTGTCTCCAAAGTTAATCTATTGATACTTTCATTTTTAGGACTGCATGCCCCAACGACTGATGGTTTTTTTCTCAACAGTCTTAAAAATTAAATTCTCAACGAGCAAACCGAAAATAATGACGGTCAAAAGTCCGGCAAATACATTCGGAATATCCAACATATTTTTATTTTGAAATATATACCAGCCCAAACCACCCGAACCAGAGCTTGCGCCAAACACCAACTCCGCTGCGATCAAGGTTCGCCAAGCAAACGCCCAGCCGATTTTCATTCCAGTCAAAATACTTGGAAAAGCGCCTGGAATCAATATCTTGGTCACATAGGCAATATTAGAAAGGCCATAATTTTTACCCACCATCCGCCAAGTGGGACTGACGGCCTTAAAGCCCGCATGCGTGTTGAGTGCAACCGCCCACAGCACCGCATGTATTAAGACAAAAATAATGCTGCCCTCGCCCAACCCGAACCAAATCATCGCCAAAGGTAATAAGGCGATTGAAGGCAAGGGGTTGAACATTGAAGTCAGCGTTTCAAGAATATCCGAACCAATACGCGTCGCGCTCGCAAAGGCCGTAAAAAGTGCGGCAATCGCCAAACCTACTGCATAACCCTGTAACAGCACCGTGATCGAAGACCACGTTGCCATGATGATCTTGCCACTCACCAAACCTGCTACAAAGGCTTGTACTGTCGAAGAAAAAGTTGGAAACAAAAGCGGGTTGTTCAACCACACCGCATAAACCTCCCAGACTCCTGCTAAAAATAACAGCACGAGAGTCTTTCTCAACAAGCCATTACCCATCAAGCGCTCAAATGTACTGAGCGGTTTTTCAATCACACCAAAACCCGTCAACTCAATTTCGCTGATTCTTTCAGGACGAACGTTTGTCGCTCCGTCATTCATATGTTCACGCATGGGCGATTCTCTCGTGATCGTGAAAGAGTAATTCTTCGATATGTTTAGCTAATGGTTGTCCTGTCGGACCAACGGTGTCAATGCCATGACCATTCAATTCAGCACGCACCTGCCCAGGATGTGGGCTCAGCAAAAGGATACGATTACCAATGCGTACCGCTTCGGGAATCGAATGTGTCACAAACAAAACGGTAAACTTTGTGTCTTCCCAAAGTTGTAAAAGTTCTTCCTGCATTTTTCCGCGGGTCAGAGCATCAAGCGCAGCGAAGGGTTCATCCATCAACAAAATTTCTGGTTCCATCGCCATGCCACGCGCGATTGCAACGCGTTGCTTCATCCCTCCAGAGAGCGTATGTGGAAGACTGTCCGCAAAACCACTTAAATTAACCTTTTCGATGTAGTGCATTGCGCGTTCTTCGGCTTCTTTACGTCCAAGCTTACCGCTCGCAGTCAAAGCAAACTCAACGTTTTGTTTGACTGTTTTCCAAGGCAATAACTGATCAAACTCTTGAAATACCATGACCCGATCTGGTCCAGGCTTATGAATTTCGATATCGTTTAATTTAATTTGACCCTCGACTGGATTGAGAAAACCTCCTACCGCTTTTAGTAGCGTTGATTTTCCACAGCCAGAAGGTCCAAGAATGACGTAACGGTCTGATTTGAGCACATCAAAACTCACGCGATATGTTGCCGTCACGAGATGTTCTTTGGTGCGATAGCGAAGCGTCACACCCTGCACGGAAAGCAAAGGGGCTTGAGTTGACTGCGGCATTGAGGAGGAATCCATTCAAAGATCAAAACCCGCAGGTATCACATACCTACGGGAACGCGGAGATTAATTGCCACCAGCAACATCGCTGCCAGCAAAAAACAACTCTTCAACTGACTTTGGATTATTTTTCAACGAGCCGATTTGATTCATGAATACCGCATATTTCATAACATTTTCAGGCTTTGTGGTGTATTTGATTGACGGGTCATTCAACATCGCGATCATATCGTCTCGAGACCACTTGCTCGCTCCACCCATCGATGCAATCAGAATATCGGCCGCAGCGCCTTTGTCTTTTGCAATCATCTCCTGAGCTTCTTTGAGAGCGCTTACAAAAGCAGCATAGACCTTAGGATTCTTTTGTTGAAAATCAGAACGTGCGGAAATCATGGTGAACGTGGTCGATCCACCCATCACCTGGTCGGTATTCATGATTGAGCGCACGCCAGGAGATTTCCTCTCCTGCTGGTCCAGCGGCGCCGAGGCAAAATGGCCCGTAATCGCGCTACTTCCGGATAACAAGGCTGCCGCCGCATCGCCGTGATTCATGGTGACCGTAAAGGGATCAAAACGAAAGGCTTGATCTTTGCCATATTTTTGTACCGCATACATTTGCATGATGATTGACGGAATCGAGGACTTGACTGAGGTCACCGCGATTTTGTCAGTGGGGCGAAGATCATCAATCGACTTGAGATGTTCTGCGCGCGTGTTGAGATTCATCGGCATCGAACTCATCGCTGCCACACCTTTCACGTTCGCATTGCCTTTGGTACGGTCCCATAAAATCAAAAATGATGGTGGCCCCGCCGCAATGAAATGAGCAGAACCTGAAAGTAAAGCATCGATCATGGCGGATGGTCCACCAATATTGGACCAGTTCACTTTCATGGTGTGACCGAGATCTTTCGCGTGCTTCTCAATCAGACCTTTCTCTTTCATGATGTGCAGCGGCAAAAATCCAAAACCTCCAGCACCAAGCGGTACTTTCAACTCAGTGATGTCGGCCTTGGCCGCGAGTGGCAAGACTGTGAGCGCAGAAAGCGCAAACGCAATCATGACTTTTTTCATTTTTGTCTCCAAATTAAAATTATGGTCAATCCAAAACATAAACAATATAAAGAGACTTATCGTTGCATCAACGGGCCAAAATGTTCGAGGCAGATTTAATATGAACTCAAAGCCAACACAAGTATAAGGCGTTTGCGCTAAAGCGCAACGTCAACATTGTTCGCCAAAACGCTGACCTTCAGGCTGGTGCTAAGTCGTCGATAAATGGTGAGCACGGGTCTGCCATCGATCACGATTTCGTAAAAGAACGCATAAGCACTGTCGGGTTTTTCTAATTTAGTGCCGTCAAAAACCCGGTAGTTCGTCAAAATATAATCCGGCTCAAGGTTTGTACGGTCTAAAAGCATCCGCTTGCGATCTTGGGGCTTAAGCAGCTCAATCGCCTGTTGTATTGAGGTGACGCCTAGTGGACGGATAGTGATGAGATTTCTATCGTCGTTGGCTAAAATGAACTCAAGCCCCTTCACATTGGTCACACCCCAATAGTCTCGCTCAAAGTTTTTATGCGATGAAAAAAGAGTCATTAACCCATTAAAGTACAAATGTTGGAATGGGTGATTGCGGATCATCCAACTTACATTCAAGAGAAGGTGAAGACTGAATATAATTGCCACGAATCCGGCTAGAGGTATTCCAAGCACGTGTTTCTTAATCATCACCTGCAAACCGGCTACGCTTAGTAATACGATGGCCGGATAAACAAAATAAAGCTGTCGCCATCCATCATAGAGTGTTGAATTTAAGATAATAACGGCACATATCGGACCTCCTACCGCTGCTAAATATAAAAAATCTAGAAAACAATCGAGGCGTTTCAAGCTTTCTTGAGGTTGCAATACAACCTTCTTAAATACGTTCAAGGCACCGATCAAAAAGCCTGCTGAAATCAAGACAGGCGTGGTCAGCGCAATCCATACGGGCGCATAATGCCAAGGTAAATTTTTTGCAAAAACATAGTCACCTAGATAGAGATTGAAGTGATCCCAACGAAATTTGGACATATTTTTGAAAGCGACTAAAAAATTCGTAAACGGATCCTCCCATAACCAAGGCCACAGAGCATAGGTGCATAAGGCACAGGTCACACCAAACACAAACGTCAATCTTAAAAAATTTCGGACCGTGATTAAACGCAAGCTACAAAGCATCACAAGCATAAAAATTGTGAGCCCCAAAAAAATCACTCCGGCAATTCGAATATTAATAGTGACCGCAATGATGAGGGCGTGTAAAAAAGCGCTTTGCCAACTCAGTGTGAGTCGTAATCGAGTCAAGGTATACAGACTGGCCGCGCAACACGCCATGAAAACAATATCTTTATTATTGAAGAATGCCTCGCCATATAGTCGAGGGCTCGTCAACAGCAATGTGCTAGCCAAAAGAGCAATGCCCCAGTGGTTAAAACGTAATTTCGCTGTACGATAAATGGCAATGAGTCCAATCCAAAAAACAATAAATGTGAATGCGTGTCTGAGTAAATATTGCTGTCGTGAGTCGTTCAGCGAAAATAAACGTTCTATAAAAAATACCGGTAAATCAAAAGCGACGCCATAGTCGCGGTCGTAATACTCGTTAAGCGGAATATTGAAGGCGGATAAGACCGGATCGTTTTTTAACCATGTGATATCGAACTTTTCAGCGATGTAACTTAAACTCATACCACCATTTGCGCGGCTAATCAGTTCGTCTGCCGACATCCCATAATGGATAAAGGTGGTCATCCCCACTACCAAGATCATGAGAAAATAAAGCATCACAATCAGTGAGCGATATTGACTCAACAAAGTAATTTGGTTTTTTAGCATCATGACTCAGGAATTTCCCATCCCGCGAGTTGTTCGCTTAGGCGGGCGACTTCAGTGTGGTCTACGTTAGGACCTAATACTCCCTTTGCTCCGCTCCACAGGTCAAGACACAAGTGACCAAAAGGGGCTGGCACTCCAAGATTTCTCGCCAAACCCATCGCAATTGCGATGTCTTTGACCATCATGTGCAAAGGAAATCCGGAATCAAATTTTCTAGATAAGACGTACTGCTTAAATTTTTTCTGAGTACTATTGTTCATACCCGTTGAGCTATTCAACACATCGACCATCACGTTAGGGTCTAGGCCAAACTTAGAACCAATAATCAACGCCTCGATTCCGATCAGATAACCCGCGCAGGAAACTAGATTGTTAAGCGCCTTCATTGCGTGACCAGAACCAAGTGACCCCGTTCGCGTGACTGTCCCCATCAGAGACAACAATGATTCGGCATGATCAATGGCTTCTGATTGACCGCCCGTCATGATGGTAAGCGTGCCATTTTGTGCCCGAGGAACTGCACCCGACACCGGTGCATCGATCAAAGCAACGCCTAATTCAGCTAAACGCATGCCCATCGTCAGCGTCATCTCTGGTTGACCAGAAGTCATATCCACGACCATTGATCCTGTTTTTAATCTTGAAGCCAAGCCATCTGCACCAAAAAGCACCCGCTCAACAACGCTGCTGTTGGGCAAAATCATCACGACAAAATCGGCATCCACTCCGACCTGGGCAGACACGCCTGCGGTCTGGGTACCATGCTTGGAACTAAAGTCGTCAACGCGCTCTTGATTGGTATCAAACACCCTGACAGTATGCCCGCCTTCCAATAAACGCTGGGCCATTGGACCGCCCATGGCGCCTACGCCAATAAAATGGACAAGGTAGGATTTTTTCATCGCGAATTTCGTCATCTGCAGAGTCCCTCAGGCTTGGCGCGCCAGCGCCATCAAAGCGCCGACATTGTCGAGTGTTTCAATTTCCCAAATTGAGCGGATCAGTTTTTCTTGAGCGCAACCTGAGTGAGCCTGCGTACTGAGGTCCATCAATTTTTGTTCGATATCCTGGTCCGTCAAGGGTCGATCGGTTGATCCCCTCGCCTTTTCAACTGAAACAGTCACGGAGGGTCTATCTATAAAATGCAAAGTGACTTTGGCGGCATCAATCGACATGCTGTCGTCTACCGTGAATCTGACTTTTTCTCCGAGTTCGCGTATTGCTGGATCCTGGACAGCCTCATCACTAAACTCTTGAATGCCAGCCCGCCCCCTCAGGAGCGAAACTGGCACGGCATGCTGAGCACTGACTTGCGATTCTCGACCTGTTTTGATCCCGGGTCGATCAGTCCGATCACGCAATAATTTTTGACCTGTGATTTCCACACTTTGTAATCCTTGCCCAAGATGGCTGACGACTTCTTCGCGGGCGGCAAATTGCAGACAAGCTTCTATAACAGGATTCAAGACAATACCGCAAGGGTATGGCTTGTAAGTATTTAAAGCCATCTCCCAGTGCTCACCAAACTGTGCGTTGATGCCTGCGAGCTCTGGCTTTTCGCCCATCACATTCAAAAACCCACGCACACCATCAAGGGGTGCAACAGGCCCATCGAAATCCTTGGCGGCTAACAAGGCCGACAACAGGCCATTACGCGCTGCGTTGCCGACACTTAGACTTTTTGCCATCGTCCCTAAGGTCTCAACAATTCCACACGCTTGGTTCGCTGCGCCACCAAGCGCCCAATTCAACTGCGTCGGGTTCAAACGCAATAACCAACCTACCGCAATGGCGGCACCTAAGGCGCCACAGGTTGATGTGATATGCCATCCACGACCATAATGATAAGGAGAAATCGCATTCCCAATTCGACATTCGACTTCCATACCAAGAATCAAGGCCTGAAGAAAATCGCGACCCGTGACGGGATGAACCTCTGCATAAGCGAGCAATGCCGCTGCAATTGGAGCTGTAGGATGAATCACTGTCCGAAGATGCGTATCGTCAAAATCAAATACATTGGCACTCATCGCATTTAATGCTGCAGCATTCAACATGTCTGTGCGCTCAGGGCGTCCAATGATCGAGGCTTGCTGATTCGCAGAAAAAGCCGTGTACATTCCCACTAGCTTTTCAATGGTTGGATCATACGCACCCGCAAAACCGACTGCAAAATAATTCAGCAATGAACGTTTAGCCTCGTGTCGAACCGACTGAGCGATATGTTCCCAACGACTGTTATGCACATGGGTACACAGGGTTTGCGAGGTGTTCATAACAACATCCTTGATTGAGTCTCTTGATTTAGTTATTCTTTATCTTACGTTACGTGATATTTACGACTAGCTTGTCATCCTAACAAATAAAACCAAGGACATACATGACGATCGCCGGCACTTTGGCACGCTTTGCAGTGCAAACTCACATAGTGGATCTTCCTCCTCTTGCGCTTGAGCGCGCCGAAATGAGTATTTCAAGTACCCTTGCGAGCGTTGCCGCTGGCATCGATATCGATTCTGCCTCGATCATCAGGGAGCTGGCACTAGAGGACGGTGGCGTACCTCAAGCAACGGTCTGGTTTAAAAACTGCAAATTACCCGTGACGGCCGCGGCCAAAGTCAATGCCCTCGCCAGCGACGCCGCTGCATCCGACGATAGCGATATGCGCAGTATCGCTCACATCGGTACTATTATTTCAACAACCTCTATCGCGATGGCCGAACATATCGGCGCTTCTGGCATGCAAGTTCTGGAGGCGATGATCATTGGCTACGAAGTCGCTGGTCGAATTGATGAGTCACTCACACCCGGCCGCATGAAAAATGGCTTTCATGGCAGTTTCTCGACGGTGTTTGGGGGCACGGTCGCCGTCGGCAAACTCCTCCAATTATCCGAGGAGCAAATGACACAGGCCATCGCCATCGCCGCCACGTCGATCGGTGGCATGGCGATCGCCGCCGATACGAGTTGCGCACGCGAGTATCACGCCGGCATGGCGGCAAGCTCAGGTGTTCAAGCTGCCTTGGCAGCAAAGCGTGGCTTTAAATCCGAAACGTCTGTCCTCGAAGCTCCTCGAGGATTTCTCAGTGCCTTAGGTGGCACGGCCATCGAAGACATTACGAAAGACTTCGGCGCCTCGTGGGATATTTGCACCGATATGGCGATCAAGTTGATGCCCGGCGCACATTCTTTTCATGCTGTCGCCGAAGCTGCGGCAACGGCTGCGATCCAAGGAAACGTCAATCCAGTTGATATTCAAGAGATCATGATTTCTGCTGCGCAAATGAAAGACTGGATGGCACCTCACCATCCAACGGATCTCATTACTGCAGCGCACAGTGTTGTTTATTTTGTCGCAGCAGCCATCGTGGATCGAGGCTTTACCTGGAAACACATCACCAAAGAAAAGATGCTGGATCCCGTGATTGCGATGCTACAGGACAAGGTGGTGTTCGATCCCAAGCCAACACCTCTTCCTGATCGCTTCACACATCATCATGGTGGCACGGTGATCATTACACTTAAGAATGGTCAGAAAATATCGAATACGTGTCGTGCTTCGAGAGGATCCGGGCCAACCGGCGTGACATGGAGCGAAGTGGATCACAAATTCAACCACCTGATGCCACTTTCTGGCTTAAACGCTCAAAAAATTGAACTAATTTGCGAGAAGGTGCACCATTTCAGAACCTTGTCATCCATGGTGCCCCTCACTGAACTCCTGACGATCGGTCAGTAGTTGGCAGCAATGAGTTAGCAGTCCTTAGTTGAGCTTGATACCCGACTCTTTGACGATTCGACCCCAATTTGCATAGTCCTTTTTAACGAACTCGGCAAAATCTTTGGAGCTGCCACCGACAACACTCACGCCACCCGCTTCAATTTTCTGAGCGGTTTCGGGTGTCTTCAAGACGCGGTTCACTTCTTTGTTAAGGCGCTCAACCACGGCAGGTGGGGTTCCCGCTGGCGCAAACAAGCCCACCCAGATACTGGCGTCCATGTCCTTAACACCGCCTTCTTGCATCGTCATCGTATTGGGCGCTTGCGCTGCACGCTTGGCGGTCGTGACCGCCACTGCGTTGAGCTTGCCACTCTTGACGTGCGGCAACAAAGAAGCCAGTGAACCGATATAGACATCCACCTGACCACCCATCACATCCGTCATGGCCGGCGCAGCCCCTTTGTAAGGCACTTGAAGCAAGTTGATATTGGCACGCTTTTTAAAGTCCTCGCCAACTAAATGACCCAGCGTACCAGCACCGGCTGTCGCCCAACGCAGACCTTCGGTCGTTTTACCTTTGGCGATCATATCCATGGGCGTTTTGATCGAGGAGTTTGCCGCACTACCGATCGCAGCGGGTGTGACAGAAACCTGAACCACGGGCGCAAAACTCTTGACACTGTCATAGGTCAGTGAAGGATAAAGCCAAGGACCGAGCATCATGTTATCGGTCTGACCCATCACGAGCGTATACCCATCAGCGGGTGCCTTGGAGGCGGCTTCAATCGCAAGGTTACCACCCGCACCTGGGCGATTTTCGAGCACGACTTGCCAACCCGTCAGCTCAGCGAGCTTGGTGCCGACCATGCGAGAAACGAAATCTGTACCCCCACCAGGAGGAAAAGGAATCAGAATACGGATAGGCTTGTCGGGGTAGCTTTGAGCCAAAGCGCTCACTGGCGCGGCAGCCCATGCCAAGGCGGCAACGAGAGCAAGTTGTGCGACGCGTTTGATATTTTTCATTTCGTTTAATTCTCCAAGTTTTTAATATGCGACTTTTAACAAAACCCGCCTCAACACACCTGCGACGATCTTAGGATTGAGTCGTCACCCTGTCAAGCAACCCTGGCTCTAGACTTATTTTTTGGTCTTGTTTGAATCTGAAGGTTTAAGCAGTTTGCTCCAAGTGGCAATTTCTTTCCGCAGAAACGCCTCAAAATCAGCGGGTGATGAAACAGCCACAACACCATCAATCACGGCCAGACGCTTTGTCACTTCGGGCTCAGCCAAACTGGTACGCAACGCTGCGTTGATCTTATTGACGATTTCTTTGGGCGTCCCGGCTGGTGCCAATACACCCCACCACACAACGGCCTGAAATCCTGGATAGCCCTGTTCCGCAATGGTCTGTGTCTCAGGTGCGGATTTAAGCCGCTCTTGACCGGAGGTCGCGATTAACTTAATTCTCTTACTATCCAAATGAGGCTTGAGTTGCGACATTCCAGTAAACAACATATCGACGTGTCCGCTCGCGACATCCAAGACCCCTTGACCCGCGCCCTTGTAGGGAATCTTGGTGATTTGCGTACCTGTCGCAGCCATAAAAAGTTCAGCCGCCAGATCAGTGGCCGATCCCTCGCCCGAGGTCGCGGTCGTCACCTTACCTGGATTTTTTTTCGCATACGCCACGAGCTCAGCGATATTATTGATGGGTAAACCACTACTGACAGCGAGACCCATCGCATACGTAATGACCTGTCCAACCGGTGCGAAAGCCTCTGGCGTTTTATAGGGGAGATTAGGCAGCAGGGTTGGATTTGTAGAAATTGTCGGACTGATCAACAACAGCGTATAGCCATCGGGTGCAGCCTTGGTGACAAGTTCTGTCCCAACCACGGTATTGCCACCACCACGATTTTCAACGATAACCGGTTGCTTGAGGGTCTCGGAAAACTTGTCTGACCATGCTCGGGCAATAAAATCACCACCACCGCCCGCAACAAAAGGCACCACGATACGGATGGGGCGCTCAGGATAACTATCAGCGGGACTGGCGTTGGCCACACTCCCCGCAAGCAAGACCCCACAAACAAGAGCCGAGACCTTTTTAAACATACCTATCTCCTAATATTTGTTCTGATTGATATCGTCTAGACGATCTGTAATAAGCTTACGCAACTGCTGACCTGAACACAACAAAGCATTCGCATCAATATGAAAACACCTCTCGCTGTACTGAACACCTACCGCACACACGATGGCAGCTTGCACGATGCGTTTGCCAGCCGCCTAGAGGTCAATGGCGAAACCCCTTTCATCATTCAAGAAGGCCGAATACTGACGTGGTCTGCATTTGGCCAAGACTATAAAAAACTGGTCCAGGTGCTTCATCAAAGAGGAGTCCGTCACGGCATGCGTGTCGCGATCATGGGGCGCAATGATGCTGCACATGCTCTGACTCTTTTCGCACTGGCCTATTTAGGGGCCATTATGGTGCCCGTGAACCCTGACTTTGGCGAACGCGAGACCGGTTATGTATTGAACCACGCCGAAGTCTCAGGTGTCATCGCCGATACAGCAGCGATTCCAATCATCGAAGCCGCCTTAAAAAACGCCGAAGGTGCTGCCTGGATTTTAAAAATTGATGCGCCCGTCGACGCACCAGACTCACTTTTCGGTGCGTTGGCCACCTCTTGTGCAACGCAGCAATTGCCTCAGGGAAACGCCAGTGACACTTGCATCATCATTTACACCTCAGGCACGACAGGCTTTCCAAAAGGTGTGATGCATAGCCAGTTCAATTTAGTGACAGCGGGTGAAGCCAATGTCGAACGGCTACATCTACAACCCGATGATCGTATCCTGATCATTTTGCCTTTCTTTCATGTGAATGCTGTTTTTTATTCTTTGAGCGGTGTGTTGGCAAGCGGTAGTTGCATGATTCTGACGCCACGCTTTTCGGCTTCAAACTTCTGGCAGATTGCCGCCGATCACGGTGCCACTGTCGTCAACATCATCGAAGCGATCGGCTCGATCCTGTGCGCACGTGATCGCAGCGAATACCGCGCCGATCACAAGCTGCGAGTTGCTTATGGCGTGCGCAAAGGCGCAGCGCCCATTTTTCGACAAGAGTTCAGCATTCAGAAACTCTTTTCAGGTTTTGGCATGACGGAAATCCCCGGGGTCACCTGCAACCCTTGGGAAGGTCCTGATAAACCTGGCAGCATGGGCTTACCAGGCAAACACCCAGACCCTAACCGCCCTTGGGCCACCTGCCGAGTCGTTGACGATGAGGGCAACGATGTCGTATCAGGCGAAGCTGGTGAGCTTTGGGTCAAAACACCCATTGTGATGCAAGGCTATTTTCGCGATCCAGAACAAACCCAACAAGCCTTTCACGAAGCTTGGCTCAAAACGGGAGATTTGGTGAAATACGATGAAGACGGCTACTTCTATCACCTCTCTCGCAAAAAAGACATCATTCGCCGGCGTGGCGAAAATATAGCCGCGGCCGAATTAGAAATGGTGATTGGAGAGCTTCCCGGTATCTATCAAGTCGCCGCAATCGCTGTCCCCTCCGAACTCGGAGAGGATGACATCTTGATCGCTGCGGTTAAAAAACCGGGCGTCACACTATCAGAGCAAGACGTCGTTGACTGGTGTCGCGAGAGACTGACCTCAGTCAAAGTGCCCCGCTTTGTGAGCTTTTTAGATGCATTGCCCTTGACGCCAACGCATAAAATCCTCAAATCAGCACTGAGAGCCGACACACAGGTGCGTGCCAGAGCCATTGATTTTCAAGCGTGAGGGTTGAACTTATTGTCTAATCGAACCAATGCTCATTTAACCTTTTTATAACCACTCAATCCTTTTTATCCACACCACATCATGTCTAAAAAAATCAACACCGCCATCGCTGGCAGCCTCCCTAAACCCGCGTGGCTCGCCGAACCTGAAAAGCTATGGGCGCCTTGGCAGTTGCAAGGCGAAGCACTCGCTCAAGCGAAAGTCGACGCGATGCGCTTGTCGGTTGATGATCAATTGCGTGCTGGTATCACAGTGATTGGCGATGGTGAACAAACTCGACAACACTTTGTGACGACATTTATCGATAGCTTAAAAGGCGTCGATTTTGTCAACCGCAAAACTGTGCGCATTCGTAACCGTTATGACGCGGCCGTCCCAGTCGTGGTGGATCGCGTCAGTCGCGGCGGTCCCGTCTTTGTCGAGGACGCCAAGCGCCTTCGGATGCTAACCAAGGGTCCGATCAAATTCACACTTCCTGGTCCTATGACCATGATTGACACGCTTTATGATGATTACTATCACAGCCGCGAAAAACTGGCGTGGACGTTTGCCGAGATTTTGAATGAAGAGGCCAAAGAATTAGCCGCTGTCGGCGTCGATATTGTGCAATTCGACGAACCTGCTTTCAACGTGTACTTTGACGAAGTTCGCGACTGGGGTGTCAAAACTCTCGAACGCGCTGCGCAAGGCTTAAGCTGCAAGAGCGCGGTTCACATTTGCTATGGCTACGGCATCGAAGCCAATATCAAATGGAAAGAAAGCTTGGGCGATGAGTGGCGCCAGTACGAAAAGGTTTTTCCTCTACTGGCGCAGAGCACGATCGATCAGGTCAGCTTAGAGTGCCAAAATTCTCGCGTGCCGATGGATTTGATCGAATTGTTGCGTGGCAAGGATGTGTTGGTCGGCGCGATCGATGTGGCCACCAACAAGGTCGAGACGCCCGAGCAAGTTGCCGATGTGTTGCGTCGCGCGATGAAGTTCGTCAAGCCTGAGCATTTATATGGATGCACCAATTGCGGAATGGTGCCTCTCTCTCGTGCAGTGGCCAATGCTAAGCTGCAAGCGCTTGTGGCCGGGGCTGAGATTGTTTCTAAAGAGTTAGGTTGAGCTGTATTGCTTTGAGCTGAGGCTGTATAGCTTTGAGGTGAGGTGACGAAAGGGGTGTTTGATTTTGCTGAACAAAATTCAAAGCACCCCTTTTGTCGCTTCTTAATGATGATGACGGCACATCAATAGAACTCCCGATCCTAAAAAGATCTCGGTGCTTAGAACCAAAAGAACTATAACCACTTAATTCTGCTGCGAAACAAACACCGTTTGGGCAGGCATAGGCGCTGGGAATCCAGCCTCTATCAAGCTCTCGCGAATCACGCGATTTGTGTCAAAGTAAACCTGCCAATAATTGTCGTTGCTACAAAACGGACGTACCGCCAAGATTGGCCCCATTGGACTGAAATCCAAAATCTCGACCACGACACCAGGTTCTGCCAATACATTAGGAATCGCAGCGACCTTTTCACGTAAAACCTGCATCGCAGCATTGTGATCCGCAGCACCCGACAACTGGCACTTTAAATCCACACGGCGGTAAGGGTTGTGACTAAAGTTTTGAATGTTGTCGGCAAACACCTTATTGTTGCCCACCATGACCTGCACATTGTCAGGTGAATTAATGGTGGTGGTAAATAACCCTAACTCCATGACCGTCCCCGTGACGCCCGCCACCGTCACAAAGTCACCCACCTTGAGCGGACGCAAGACCACCATGAACGCACCGGCCGCAAAGTTTGCCAACAAACCCGACCAGGCCACACCGATTGCCACACCAGCAGCTGCGATCAAAGCGGCGAATGTCGTCGTTTGAATCCCAAAATATCCCAAAATCCCTATCACCAACAATACATTGAGCGTCACTGTGATGATTGAACCCACATAGCGCAAAACAGTGGGATCCATCTTTTGCTTTTCGAGCGAGCGTCGGACCAGCGAAACAGCCGTTCCGATGAGCCAACGACCAATGACCCAAAAAGCAATTGCTGCCAACACCTTAATACCCAAGTCCGTCGCGGTCGAGACGATGAGGTCTTGATACCGAGTAAAGTCTGCCTTATCCATAAATTAAACGCTCCTTTGATAATGGTGTGACAGTAAAATGATTGACGACAATTCTCAATACGCCAATTGGGATACACAAGGACACTGAGACATGCTTCCGTACCGATCCATATCACTCACCATACCCGCCCTGTTGCTGACCTTCTTTTTAATCGGCTGCGGCGCAACAACACCTGTCGCCAATGAATACAAACCCACCATCGCTCAAGAAGGCAAAGATGTCATCTGGATACCGACGCCGACCGAACTTGCAGAACGCATGCTCAAGGCTGCAAACGTTACGCAAAATGACCTCGTTTACGATCTCGGTGCAGGGGATGGAAAAATCGCGATCCTAGCGGCAACGCAATTTAACGCAACCTCGATCGGTATTGAGTTCAACCCCGACATGGCTGAATACGCGAGAAAAAATGTTCAGCGTGCTGGCGTATCTAACAAGGTCAGCATCATCACTGGAGACATCTTCAAAGAAGATTTTTCCAAAGCCACGGTTGTGACGCTCTATCTCCTGCCTGCGCTCAATATCAAACTCAGACCTACGATTCTTGCGATGAAACCTGGAACACGTGTCGTCTCCAACACCTTTACGATGGGTAACTGGACAGCCGATCAGACCGTACAAAGCGATACCGGTCATATGGGCTATCTGTGGATCGTGCCTGCCAGAGTCGATGGTAGCTGGAAAATCTCTGGTTTACCAGGTGTCTCCAACAACCAATCTTTGCGTTTGAGCATCTTGCAGCAGTATCAAGAAATCACAGGCACGCTTCAAACCCCAGGCAAGCCGAACAGCATCTCGATCAAGGGACGATTGAACGGCGATCAAATCAGCTTTGAATACCGCGATCAGTCGGGTGTGCTGAGAACCTTCGTTGGCAACGTTGAAAACAACATGATCAAGGGATCCTTGAAAAGTGATCCCTCCCTCATCATTTCAGCAAAAAAAACCTCTTAATGAGCGCCTCATCCTCACGTATACTCGAAATTAGATGATTGAAATATTCATACGCTTTTCAAACAAATCAGGCACTTAGGAGATCCTTTTGATCAACGCCAAACTTAAACGCTACGCTTCGGCCTTCGCACTCGGTATGCTTTCTGTGGGCGCAACCCTTTCCGCCCAGGCTCAAACGGCTGCCAATTATCCAGACCGTCCCGTCAAAATCATGGTGGGCTTCACCGCTGGCGGTACGACAGACGTCATCGCACGCGCGATCGCCAACGAATTACCCACCCGCATGAAAGGGGCCAATTTCATCGTTGAAAATAAACCCGGTGCCGGGGGCAACATTGGAACGGCCGATATCGTCAAAGCGGTTCCCGATGGTTACAGCATCTTGATGGCCTCGGTCGGCCCCTTGACGATTAATCCCTCCTTGCAAAAACTAGCCTACGATCCTCTCAAGGACTTGGTGCCGATTATTTTGGTCGCCGACGTGCCTAACGTATTGGTCGTCAATCCTGAAAAAGGGATCAAAAACTTCAAGGATTTCGAAGCCTGGGTCAAAGCTAACCCTGGCAAGCTGAATTACGCCTCGACAGGTGTCGGGACCTCCGCACACTTGTCGAGCTTTATGTTGATGCAGCGTATCGGTGTCGACGCGCAACATATTCCTTACAAAGGTGCCGAAGCATTGAATGACTTGTTAGCGGGTCGCACTGACTTTATGTTTGCAACAATTCCTTCGGTCATTACACCCATCAAAGCCGGCAAGCTGATCCCTATCGCCGTATCAAGCCTAGAGCGCTCACGCTCCATGCCCAATGTTCCAACGATCGCCGAGAGTGGATTTCCTGGCTACTCGTCTGGCTCATGGTTTGGTCTACTGGCACCTAAAGGCACTCCTCAGGCAATCGTTGACAAGCTGAATAAAGAAGTCAACGCAATCATGCCGAACCTTGAGCAGCGTTTTATCGTTGCAGGTGCGGATCCCGTTGGCAAGACACCTGCGTACTTCGCAGAATTTATGGCCAAAGAAACTGCTAAATGGAAGAAAGTAGTCGAAGACTCTAACGCAGCTAAAAAGTAAGTCTTTCGCCTTTAGCTGTTAAACACGCTTCATCTATCAAACAGGCATCCCCACAAAAAGGGATGCCTGTTTTTTTAAATCAATTTTAAAGTGATCACCGTGCCCAACGATCAACGCCCGAGATGCTTCCCACACTTACCCTTTCGCGTTGTAGGTATGATCGCTACGCTGATGATGAGCCTTCTCGCTGGATGCGCAACGCAGCATGCTGGCACCGATCAGTATCAACCGCTGATGGCTCAACGCGGCAAAGATGTCATGTGGATGCCAACGCCAAACGAGACTGTCACAGAAATGCTAGCAATGGCTCAAGTAACCTCGGTTGATCTTGTCTACGATCTGGGGGCGGGCGATGGAAAAATCCCGATCGAAGCAGCGCGTCGCTATGGCGCTAGAGCTGTTGGTATTGAATACAACCCTGACATGGCTGCGCTTGCGAGACGCAACGCTCAACAAGCGGGCGTAAGCGATCGCGTCACGATCGTAACAGGTGATATTTTCAACGAAGACTTTTCAAACGCGACCGTTGTCACGCTTTATCTCTTGACTGATCTTAATATCAAACTCAAACCCACTCTGCTCAAGATGAAGCCCGGCACACGCATCGTCTCCCATACTTTTGCCATGGGCGCATGGACCCCGGACGAAGTCGTTCTCACCAACGGTGAGCCTTCGGGATACTTTTGGATTGTTCCGGCAAAAGTAGAAGGAAAATGGTCTGTGACCGGACTTCCCGGCATTGAAAATGCGCAACTGAATATTGTGCAAAAGAGTCAAAAATTCGAAGCTCAATTAGCGTCGGGAGGCAAAGACATGCAACGTATAGAAGGTGTGCTTCGAGGATCACGCATCAGCTTCGACTATGTTGATGCCGACGACAAGCGCATGAGTTTTATCGGCGAAGTTGGCGCGAACAAAATGCACGGGTCTATTAAGCAACAACCAAACAGCGTCGTGACTGCAACAAGAGTGCAGTAAACGACGCTGAGTCAAACTTTTAAATTTACTTGATAGTGATATTGGCTTCTTTGATGATCTTGGACCAACCCGCGGCCTCCGATTGCACCAGTTCGCCGAGTCCTGCAGGTGTGCTGTAACGGACATCCAAGCCCTGAGGGCTCAACTTTGCAGCGAGCTCGGGACTTGCCAAAACTTTTTTGAGGGTAGCATTGAGCTTGTTGACTGTTTCAGCGGGTGTGCCTGAGGGAGCAAATAATCCATACCAGGTCGTATACCCAAACTCAGCAAGACCCGCCTTTGAAATCTCGGGAATCCCCATTTTTGCCGCACCCGCACTCGGACCACTCATGCCGATTGCGACGACAGCACCACGATCAATCAGCGGCTTCAGTGATGGCATGCTGCTAAATAAGGCCTGTACTTCGCCAGAGGCCAAATCGGCGATCACTTGCGATGTGCCTTTGTAGGGGATATGCACAGCATCAATCTTGGCTTGAGACTTGAACATTTCCATCCCTAAGTGGGCTGCCCCACCCGTCCCTGCCGAACCGAAATTCAACTTCCCAGGATTGGCTTTCGCGAAATCAATCAAGCCTTGGACGGATTTAACCCCAATTTTTGAGGTGACCACCAAGACATGTGGACTCGTCGAGACTAACCCCACAGGTGCCAATTGCTTGGTCACCGCGTCGAACTTATCGCTCAATAAGGGATGAATCACCACCGTTCCGGAGGCAGCAAATAACAAGGTATATCCATCCGCCGTTGCACGACTCATATTATTGAGGGCGACCACGCCGGAACCGCCAGGCTGATTTTCAACAATCACAGGCTTACCAAGGTCATCAGCCATCAAACGGGCCACTTCACGCGCAACAAGGTCTGCAGGACCGCCCGCTGCGAACGGTACGACAAAAGAAACTGACCTCGAGGGAAAGCTTTGCGCCTGGGCTGAACCTATCAGCGACAGTGCAGCGAAAGCCGTGGCAAAAAAACATAATCCTAAACGCATAAAAAGATATCTCCATGCCATCAAAAACCGCTGGACAATTTAACCTCACAGCACATAGCATAACCCTCACTGCTATCCTTTGTGACAACCTTTATTCGGAGTCATTCCAATGTTTCAACATATGTTGTTCAGACACCCCCTCAAAAAGCACGTATCCACTGCGGTCACAATTGGATTTTTGTTGATCTCGGGTGCGTCGTACGCTCAGTCTGAAAAAAAGTCAGATCAAAAACCCTATGAACCCACGGTCGCGCAAGCAGGCAAGGATGTGATCTGGGTCCCTACACCCAATGATTTAGTCGTCAAAATGCTGGAAACCGCAAAAGTCAATCCGAGTGACGTTGTCTACGATCTCGGTGCTGGTGATGGCAAGATTCCGATCCAAGCTGCTCGTCAATTTGGCGCCCGCGCTGTTGGTATCGAATTCAATCCAGACATGGCGAACTTGGCCCGACAAAATGCGCAACGTGCGAATGTCTCCGATAAAGTCACGATCGTCACGGGTGATATTTTCGAAGAAGACTTTTCAAATGCGACGGTGGTGACGCTTTATCTTTTAACGAGTCTCAATATGAAACTCAAACCGACCATCCTCGATATGAAACCCGGTACACGGGTGGTCTCTAACTCCTTCATGATGGGTTCATGGGAGCCCGATGAGGTCATTAACCCTGAGGCTGGGGGTCGAGGGTATTACTGGGTCGTCCCTGCTAAAGTGCAAGGTGACTGGTCAGTCTCGGGCTTGCCGGGCATCACGACCGCGAGATTAAGTCTGCAGCAGAAATTTCAAAAAATTGAAGGGACGCTGACCTTTGGCGACAATCGCACGCAACGCGTCACGGGCAAGCTTAATGGCGCTCAATTAACCTTGACGTATGTCGATGGCAAAGATAAACCCCAAACCTTTGTTGGCGAAGTGGCTGGGAAAAAAATCAATGCCAGTCTGAAAGATGCGCCAACGACCGTGATTGCAGCGAAAAAGATAAACTAACAACCAAGTATTCAAAGCGATATCATTCAACGAACATGACAGGAAATACTGGTGTATCCAATTGACTTTTTTTTCAGGGCTTCAAAACTATATCCTGAACGTATCGCTCTCCAAGGCACGACACTGACGCTGACCTACCGAGAGCTCGCCTCCAAAGTCAATGCTCTCGCTTCAGCGCTTCAAGCTATCGACCCGCAGCCTCAAACCCGTGTCGCAATCTGCGCCGCCAACACCGTCGACCATGCCACAGCTATTCTCGCTGTCCTCGCCGCTGGCAAAGTTTGGGTTCCACTCAATGCACGCAGTACGATCTCTGAAATCAAGCGAATTACTGACACGATCGAACCCTCCATCGTCATGTCAGATGCAAAAGGCGCTGAACTGCTCGAACCCAGCTCCGCCACTTGGCTAAGACTGGATGATAGCGGTGCCGTTCCGAATCAGTGCGTTGAACACTTGATCGCGCGTCATGCTGGCCAAGTGCCCAGCGCCAACGAAGCCGGCGAAAACGCCACACAAGCCATTAAGTTCACGGGTGGTACAACCGGTCTGCCCAAGGGCGTGATGCAACCCTATCGCGCTTGGACAGCTGGCATCATCAATCAGGTCAGCGGTTGGCAAATCACGCCAGACGATTGTTTTGTCGTCACGGCGCCGGTGACGCACGGCACCTCCACCTACCTGCTGCCCATGCTGGCCGAGGGAGCAAAACTTTTATTCCTCGACAAGACGGATCCCGCCTCGGTTATCCAGGCTTTCCGTGAGCAAGGTGGCACGATGAGTTTTATGCCACCTACGCTCATTTATATGGTGATGGCGCATCCCGGTGTCTCACGCGCAGACTTTCCTCAGTTGCGCAATCTGATTTATGGCGGCGCACCGATGCCTGCCGAGAAAGTCGATCAACTCAGGGCCTTTTTTGGTGATGTCGTTGGTACGACCTATGGTCAAACAGAAGCACCGCAGATCGTTACGATGATGCGCCCGAGCGGCTTCCAGGACCCTTTAAATCGCGGCTCTGTCGGCCGTTGCACCTGGCTGTCAGACATGGCGATTATGTCGCCCGATGGCACAATTTTGTCTGAGGGTGAAGTGGGCGAAGTCGTCGTGCGTGGACATCTGGTGATGACCGGCTACTGGCGATTACCAGAAAAAACAGCCGAAACGATTATCGATGAGTGGCTGCATACCGGCGATGTCGGTTTGATTGATGAACGCGGCTATCTCTTTCTCAAAGATCGGATCCGCGATGTCATGATCACTGGCGGTTTTAATATCTATCCGACGGATGTCGAAAACGTCTTGTCGCAGCACCCAGCCGTTTATGAGTGCGCAGTCTTTGGTATGCCCGATGAAAAATGGGGCGAGGCCGTTCATGCCGCGGTACAACTCCATCCGGGTGCGACATGCAAAGCAGAAGACTTGATTGCGCATGTCAAAACAGCGCTGGGCTCAGTCCATGCGCCCAAAAAGATTCATTTCCTTGATCAATTACCTCGCTCCTCTGTTGGCAAAGTATTAAAAACAGCTATTCGCGAACTTTTAAACTAAAAACCGCACATTTTAAAAAAAGAAGATTTGATCATGTCCTCCAATATAAAAAAACCAACGCCTACAACTAAACTTTGTACGCACACCTTAACAAGCATGAGTTACCGCGATGCGGATTTAGTCGAAGATCTGATCGGTAAAAAAACATTCTCCGAAGTCATGTTCATGCAAATTCTTGGACGTGAACCAAGAGCTGTAGATATGCGCATCATGGATGCCGTTCTCATCACCTTGATGGAGCACGGTTTTACGCCAAGCGCGATCGCCACGCGCATGATCTACATGAGCGCACCAGAAAATCTGCAAGGTGCTGTCGCCGCAGGATTGATGGCGGTCGGCAGTCAGTTTGTTGGCACGATGGAAAATAATGCCCTGATTCTTCAGCAGATCGTCAATGCCAAAGATCCAGAAAAATTCACTGAAAACCTGGTGTTGGAAATTCGTAAAAACAAGCAAAACCTACCGGGCTTTGGACATCACTTGCATAAACCCGACGATCCACGCTCGATCAAGCTGCTCGCGCTCACTGAATCGGAACCCGAGCTTGAGCAAAAATATGTGGGTGCATTGAGACTGCTTTCGACGACCGTCGATCGCGTCTACGATCGCCACATCACGATTAATGCAACCGGTTCCGTGGCCGCGATGCTGGGCGAAATCGGTATTCCTCCAACACTCATGCGGGGCTTTGCTGTGATCTCACGGGCTGCGGGACTTGTTTCACACATTGCCGAAGAGCAACAAGATCCGGCCGGTCGTTTTATCTGGGATACCATCGATGAAATGATTCCCTATGTAGGCAATGGCCCAGGCACCGGAGGTAAAACACATGGCTGAGCGTAGCGTTCTCGTCACAGGCGGCAGCGGTGGCATCGGCCGCGCCATCATCACCCGGTGCATCGCCGATGGATACTCCATTATCAATCTCGATCGCGTCGCCCCAAAGACCTTGCTCAACGGTGAAACACATTACCAAGCGGACTTGACCGATGCGCAAGCCACGCGCGATATTTTGCAACGCATCACGCGTGACCACCAAGTGCTGCGCGTGGTCAATAATGCAGGATTCATTCGACCCGGTACACTTGAGGACGCCACACTCGAGGATTTCGATGCGGTCTGCGCATTAAACCTGCGTGCGCCCATGCTCGTCGCGCAAGGCCTGCAGCCCTTGATGCAGGCAGCACGTTTTGGACGCATCATCAACATCTCGAGTCGTGCCGCGCTGGGCAAAGAACTACGCACTGTTTACGCAGCCACCAAAGCAGGTCTGCTTGGCATGACTCGGACTTGGGCCCTCGAACTCGCGCCTTATGGTGTGACAGTCAATGCGATTGGTCCCGGACCGATTGCCACGGAGCTATTTCTCTCTGGCAATCCTCCTGACTCGCCTAAAACAAAAAAAATCTTGGAATCGATTCCACTCAAGAGGATGGGCGAGCCAGATGACATCGCCCATGCCGTCGCTTCTCTACTCGATGATCGGGCTGGCTTTATTACGGGTCAAGTTCTTTACGTCTGTGGAGGATTAACCGTTGGCTTGGGTCAGGTCGCATGAACCATTCAACCCTCCCTGACGCGCGATTTCCCATCCGTACCGAAAGACTCAAGGGCCGCGTTGCCTTGATTCTGGGTGCAGGAACCAGCGCACCGGGCATCAGTATCGGCAAGGCTAGCTCCATCGCCATGGCCTGTGCGGGCGCTTCGGTGGCCGCACTCGATTTTAATCTTGCTGCAGCCCAGGAAGTCGAACA
>Ga0247843_1003077_pt1 | contig 28295 bp, 27 predicted proteins | sample LaCruzMarch2017__FD_192420 | JGI IMG/M metagenome (GOLD analysis project Ga0247843, IMG submission 192420) | Freshwater microbial communities from meromictic Lake La Cruz, Castile-La Mancha, Spain - LaCruzMarch2017_8m | ecosystem: Environmental > Aquatic > Freshwater > Lake | place: Spain... | reverse complement strand
GACTCCGCCACAGACAGCGACACCGACACCGACACCGACACCGACACCGACACCGACACCGACACCGACACCGACACCGACTCCGACACCGACACCGACTCCGACACCGTCGCCAAGTCCAGAACCGCCCGACTTTTCCGAATTGGCGGGAACCTATATTGGGAATTTTGGCGAGGCGGGCATGGAGGTGCCGGCTGAGGCGATTTTGCGTAACGGGCAGGTTTTGATCACACTCAAATCCAACCGCCAGTTCACCGGGGCGCTGGTTTTCAACGGGCGCAAGGCGGGATTCCGCGGGCGGTTTGATGCGGATGGCAATTGGAGCGGCACGGCCACCGTGGCGGGTCGCTTGGTTGAAATGGAAATGTTCTTGGAGGCCGGGGAAATCGGCAACCGTGTGTCGTGCTTGGTAGTTTTCGACAGTGAGGAGTCCACCGCCTTCGTGTTGCTGCCGGTGGCGCATACGGGAGCCAATGGGGATGTGTTTGGCTGGAACGGGGCGCGTCTGAATGTGCTCTTCGAGAGCGTGGGCTCGTCCGGCAAGACATTCGGCCATGGCTATGCGGGAGCGACGGCTGCCAAGGATGGCGTGATGCGGTTCGCAGGGCAGTTGGCAGACGATACGGCCTGGAGCGGGGCGGCGCGTGTGGTTCGCGATGAGACGGGAGGGTTGCGACTGCCTCTGGCGGTGCCTCTCAATGCAACCAAGGGCTTATTGCACGGGGAGGGGACACTCGATCCCGCCGCTGATGTGCAATCCGGCGAGGCGGAGTTTTATTCGGTGGGGACTTGGACTTGGGTGCGAGGCGCAAATGCCCGCGCGAAAGCGCACAATGAAGGCTTTGTGGAGGTTCTTCAGCCCTTCGGGCAGCGTTGGAATTACCGGCGAGGCACGAATCTCTGGACCGGACAAACGGGGGAGACAAGTGTGCGACTGATGCTGGGAATGGAGGAAGGAGACCCCGGAGCGCTTGGGCCTTTCTCGACAACTTGGCCGCTGAACAACCGCCCCGTCTGGTCGCTCATTCCACCGCGCGGATTCCAATTCTCGGCCACGACGGCCCGGGGCGAGTTCTCTGGGAAAATTCCCGCCCGCGGCGGCAGCATTCTGTTCCCGGCCGCCAACTATCGAGGCGTGCTGCTCTCTCCCGGCGTGGTGCGTGGAGACGGGATTCTGCTCGGGGGAGGATTCCTTTTCGGCGCCGCAGGTTCGGATGTGGTGGAATTGACGGGGCCATTGCGGTAATCCCGATGCGCGATAAAATTGAACAGGATAGACTTCCGCCTCCTTCAAAAATGGTCGGCATGTCGCTGTGATCCCCCACCCTTGTTTCTTCAAATCGGCGAAAACGATTTTGTCGAACTTTCCGACGACCATTCAGACATTTCAGTCGAGAAACCACTCCCTCAGAGAGACCGCGCCCTCCTTAAAAAAACTTTGGCCCTACGATTGAAGTCCTCTCTGGATTTCCACCAACCGGTCGTAAAGCGGCTGCAGGCCTTCCGGGATCACGCGCGTGCCTCCGGTGACGGCGATGAAGTTCGCGTCGCCGTTCCAGCGCGGCACAACGTGGATGTGCAAATGATCCTCGACACCCGCGCCGGCGGCCTTGCCGAGGTTCCAGCCGATATTGAAACCCTGCGCCTTCACGGCTTCGGTGAGCAATCGCTGCGCGTGGATTGCTTGAAAACCTTGCTGCGGTAAACCAATGCAGTAGAGCTTATACCAATGTCTCCAAGGTTGTAGATTCTCGAAGGCACTCATACATGTCAGAATTATCGTCTGTCATCTAGCGACTTGCGATATAAAAGGGACGCCTGCGCTACATTCCAGAAGTCTAAAAGCGATCGGATTTTGGTATTAGCCTGACTTCCCTTCCTCTCGACCGGAGAGGCCGATAAACACGAGCGGAGCGATTTTTTTCGGGCTACGGCTGTGTTGGTTCGGCGTTTTTGGCCCAGGCGGGTGGGGCGGCGAAGAGGTGTAGGAGTTTGAGTTTGGCGAGTTGGGCGTTGAGGTCGGCGGGGACTTTGGTGATTTGTTGGAGGACTTGGAGTCCGTCGTTTTTGAGGTGGATAGCGCCGAGGCGGATAGTTTGGAGTTGGCGCAGGATGTGGGTGACTTCGCCGGTTTCGCCACAGAGGCGCCACTGGCGGGCGAGGCGGGCGCTGATCCACTAGGCCAAGAAGCAGATGCGCACATGGTTGATGACGCGTTCGGGCTTGCGGTGGAAGACGGGGCGGACTTGGAGGTAGCTCTTGAGTTCGCAAAAGGCTTCTTCGACTTCGAGGAGGTTTTTGTAGTGGCTTTGGACTTGGGCGGAGTCGGCCTGGTCGATGGGGAGGTTGGTGTGAAGGAGATACCAGCCGTCGTGGGCGGCTTCGGCGGCGATGGTGTCTTGTTTGAGTTCCCATTGCAGGGTGCCGGCTTCGTCGACGCGGTAGGTGAAGTATTTGTGGGCTTTGAGCTGCTGGAGGTTGCGTCCGGCTTGGCTGGCGATTTTCTGGGCGTCGGGCTTGGTGCGCTTGGCGGCGGCGAGTTTGGTGAGGGCGGCTTCGGCTTTGGCGATGCGGAGTTCACGGCGTTCCCGGTCGCGGTCTTTGCGCCAGGGGCCTCCGGCGATGACATGGCGTTTGCCGTTGTGCTCGATTTCGATCAGGCGGTGGGCGTCGGTGAGTTCGAGTTGGGTTTCGGCCGGGAGGTCTTTGAGGAGGGCTTCGAGGGTGGAGTTGGAGAGGCGGGTGACGAATTCGAGGCCTTCGTCTTCGAGGGACTGGAGGTTGATTTTGCTGCTCATGCCGCCGTCAAAAACGAAGACGGCGTCTTGGATTTGAAAGCGTCGGCGAAGGATTTTGACAGTGCTTCGCAGGGTGGTGGAGTCGGCGCGGTTGCCTCGCAGGGTAAACGCGACAGATCACCAGAATGGCTTTTTTTAAAAAAATTCCCTCCCATTGCAACGCCCACCCTCCCGATACTGTATCTCTTTTTAACAGCACCAATCCCACCATGAAAAAACAATCCGCCCTACCCACCTCTTTTGTAATTGCACTTTGCGTCTTGGCATCAGCCATGTCGGCCTCTGCGCTCAGCGTTGAGATTCATACGACGAGTGAGATAAGCGGGGCGCAGGGGAATTCTATTAAATTGGTTGCCAAGCATACAGGGAATCTTCCTTCGGTGCCTAGAGTTGCTTTTTACATCATCAACCAAAAGGGTGAAACGGAATTTGTTGGCAGACAAGAATCGTATGCAGGCGATTTGTGGACTATGTATTGGATTGCAAAAGAACCTGGAAATTATCAAGTTTTAGCTATCCTTACAGATGGGTATTTTAATTTTGACAGGGTCGAGGTAGCAAGAAGCGTTTCAACGCCTATTACAATTTCCGGAAGGGCTATAAGTATTCATGATACATCTGAAACTACAGGTGCGCAAGGAAACTCAATTAAATTGGTCGCCCAGCACACAGGAAGACTGTCGTCAGTTCCTAAAGTGGAATTTTATATCGTTGATCAAAATGGAGTAACCGAACTTATTGGACGGCAAGAATCGTCATTAGGGGGATTGTGGACGGCATATTGGATTGCTAAAGAACCCGGAAGTTACCAAGTTTATTCAGTCCTCATGGACGGGCATTTTAGTTCCGACAGGGTCGAGGTGGCGCGCAGTGTTTCGGTGCCGATTACAATAACCGGCAGGGCTATAAGCATACACTCATCTAGTGAAATGAGCGGTGCAAAAGGAAATTTGTTGAATTTTGTAGTCAAGCATACTGGTAGGTTGCCATCAGTTCCCCGTGTTTCTTTTTTTATTGTTAATCAAGAGGGGGTAACGGAATTTGTGGGGAGACAAGAAGATTCTCTTGAAGGTCTTTGGAGGATGAATTGGATTGCCAAGGAACCCGGCACTTATCAACTTTATGCTGTTTTAAGGGATGGTTACTTCAACGATGCTGTAGAGGTGGTTCGTAGTTTGTCTATGCCTTTTACAATTTCAGGAAGCGCAATAGCAATGCATTCAAGTTCATCAAGAACCCATTCTTCTGGAAAAACTTCACAAGCTGTTGCGGTAACATATGATCGAATTTTAAATAGTGCTCGCGTTTTCTTTTACGCGGTTGATGTTTCAACAGAAAGAACATATGAACTCGGTTATCAATCAGATCCGATGGGTCAGTTGTGGTCTAGGAATTGGACTCCGCCGACAAACTCCCAGTTTTTTGTATATGCCGTTTTAAGGGATGGAACCTCGGAAAGGTCCGCCGAGTTGGCCCGAACGGGCAACTTTGTAGTCGTCCCCGAGGGAACCCGAATTCCGGATCCCTTCGAAACCGTTGCCGGCACATACCAAGCCCTTTTACCCGGCGGGAGTCGCCCGATGCTGACGGTGCAGCTCACCACCAAAGGAGCATTCAGCGGGCGCATGGCGCTCAATGGATTAACCTATCCCTTTAGCGGACAACTCGCTTCCGATGGCACGGCCGTAATTCGCTCGGATTTGCGGAATCCCCCCTTCTTGTCCATGGTTCTCAAAAGCGATTCCTCGTCTCGGATGATTTCCGGTAACTACAGTTTGGGGCAGCAAAGTCCGGTGGATTTTAGTCTCCTTCCGCCTGCCTATGCCGGCAAAGGTGTCGATGTTTCTCCGCTTTCCAAAAAAACGGCGAACGCGCTATTGGTTTCGCAATCCGATGGCAACAATCCGCTCGGGCATGGCTATTTCCGTGCAACCTTTGATGCGAAAGGCGGAGCCAAGGTTGCTGGCAAGATGCCGGATGGTCGCCGCTTGACGGGTTACGCTCCGGCCTTGGGCGCCGGAGTTGCGGGGGAGGCAACCCTGCCGCTCTCCGTGGTTTGGAAGGGGAAAGCTCTGGCTACCTTGATCGGCGATCTGGAGGTATGCGAGAACGCCGGAGAGTCCGTTCCGCTTCTTGAGGGCACGGTGGAATGGAATGTCCCGGCCGATTCCAAACGCAAAGTTCTACCCGGAGCTATCCAATCGGATTTTTCGGTGGTTGGGAACTTGTGGACGCCTGTGGCGGGAAGAAACCCGCTCACCTCGACCGGGGAGTCGGTGAACTTCTCATTCCAGGCCGATTCCGGGGCCAATATCCTTGGCACGGTCTTGAGTGTGGGCGGTGCATGGGGAAGCGCGGTCCAACCGGCCATTTCCGGTCTGCCCGCCGGGACGAAATGGAAATATGCACCGAAAACCGGAATCTTCACCGGACAAATCCCTGGTTCGCCAGCTCGGTTTGTGTTCGAAGCGTTGCTGGTTCCAAGATCGGAACTCACTGTCGATGGAAACCTTCTTTTCGGTGGAGGGTTCCTGATCGGCAAAGGCGCCAGCGCTCCGTTGGAACTTTTGGAAGCGGATTGATGTTCGCAATCCCATCTGTAGGTCAGGCGTCTCACCAAATACTGTTAACTTAGCACTTCGACCTCAGTTAATACTTTGCCTGTCGAAACTTTCGCCCCCACTCGGCGGGGAGCAAATTTAGGCCGCGGCTTGGCCTTGATGCCCCGCTCCTTGGTTTTGCCGCGGCTACTGGAGACCTTCTGACGCCCGATCTCCTTGATCAGGGCGCTCAACCGACTCGCTCTTCGTTCAGGGGGAAGAGGCCAGAACCGGTTCCTTCTGGCTGCTGCGTATGATTTCCACGCTGCTACAATAGCTGATGTTGTTGGGATCGATGTCTCCTTCCAGCGCTGCCCGCGCCATCATTTTTCGCACGATATAGTGGGCCATGAGCAGGCCCCAAAACTCCTGTTTGACCAGTTCGGGCATTTTGCTGCGCAATGTCACATTGCCATCCCTGAGCACATTCTTGCTCTCCTTGATGGTCAACTCGATTTCCCATCTCTGCGGGTATAACGCGGCCAGTTCCCGTGCCGGAGCCTCCTCGGGATCAAGCAAACTGGTGATCAGGCGAAAGGTTTCCCCGTCGCTCCCTTTGAGCCTGTATTCGACAACGCGCACCCTCATGTTGCCCGTCACGATAATCGCGGGGGATTTTTTCATGATAATCTGTGGGGATGAGGGCTGGTTTTGCGTGCACTGGGCGAGGGTTTCTTTCAAATTGAGAGCGGGGATCGGCAGCAAAGAGGCGCGCTGGGCCGGAGGCCCGTGAGGGCCTTGGGCGCAGCCCGCTTGGTGGTCAGGGAGTGGGGATTTTCGCGCTTGCGGCGGGGACTTGGTGCAGGGCTTTGTGGATGTGCTCGGGCTGGATGGTGAGCGATCCGCTGTGGGCGGCGTGGAGCCATGCGGCTTGGGCGAGCAGGTCGGTGGCAGCGGGGTCGAAGATATCGCTCTCGAGTCCGGCACGGGAGATGTGCCAGTGGAGGTAGCTGGGGATGTCTTGGCGGGGGAGTTCGATGAGCCTCGGAGCCACGCAACTCTGGGAACTCTCTATAACGATTCTGAAAGCCGAGGCCGGCTTTGCCCAACTCAAAGGCTCGCTCGGACTGCGACCCAATTTCCATCAACTCGAAGACCGCGTCGACGGCCGCACGATCAACATCCGTAAACCCAGTCAACCCGACGACGAACAAAAACGCGTCTCCCAAATGCTCGGCATCGACTGGAAATCCACCTTCCCGACAAGAAAAAACCGAAATTCCAGCGTGAAGAGATGGGAGTGCCTTTGGGAAGACCCTCTAGGTTTTATGGGGGTTTGCGGTCGGCCGTGAGAAACTTTGGCAAAGCCACGCTTGTGTTGGAACTGACATGAATCAACGAAGCGATCAGGCCTTCCTTTGATCCCCTTTCGGAATTCCCGCCAACTTCTGCTCCTTCAATTCAAAATACCCGCACCTCGCGGAGACCGAGTTTTCCGCCACGAGATCTCTGTGATCCTTGAAATCTTCCGGCGTCCTCACAAAGCTTTTCCTTCCTTCCTCAGCAAAAACAATATTCCCCCACACAACTCCGACGCGTCATCCCACTCCACCCTGACCTGGCTTGGAGCCTGAAAAAATGTCGATAATTAATTACTGCCCCCTTGAACCCCTTGTGCCTTCGAAAAAGGCCAAAGCGACCGGGAATGAGAGAGCGTTTTACTTTTGAGGATGCTACTCGAAGCCCATCCCAAGGCAGTCGAGCATTTTGGTTGTGAGGTCTTTTTCGAAAAACGGCTTTGTCATGTAGGCGGTGGCTCCAGCCTTGATGGCCGTAATGATGGCGTCCCTGCTACCTTCTGTGGTGAGCATGAGGACGGGAAGCGACTTGTAGCGTTCTTGCGCGCGAATGCGTGTGAGGAATTCGAGTCCGTTCATATTTGGCATATTCCAGTCGAGACAAACGAGGGAAAATGCGTCGCCTTCCCGTTCCAGGTGGCCTAGAGCAATTAGGCCGTCTGCCGCACCAACGCATTCGGCTCCGATCACAGAGGCGGCAGAGGCGACTATTCGGCGGACTAACATGGAGTCATCGACAGCAAGGATTTTCATGGGGACTGGGAATTGTTACTAAACTATTTGTGGGTCGGCGTTTTTTTCAATCGCAAAATGCTAGTGCTATCGGGTTTTGAGGGGTGATTTTTCGAGATTTTGAATAATGAGCCCGATCCAGCCGGTCGTGTAGGTTTCATAGCCGGGTGCAGTGGCAAGAGCAAAGAGTTGGCGTTGGCCGTTTGTCTCGATGATGCGAAAGCCTTTTCTTGATTGTATGAGTGGAGTAAGGGGTTCGATGGAAAGCCGATCCTTGAGGGCTTTGCGCTTTGTATCCGCGAGCACGACTCCATTACGATCGATGATGCAGATGCGAACATGATCATGATCGCGGGCATCGATCGGGGTTGTTTCCAGAATTGTTTGGGCCAAGGATTCCCAGTTGAAGAGAATCCCCAGGACCCCGAGTAACTTACCGTTCGCTTCTCCACCGGAGCGAACACCGCACGAGTAGGCGAGTATGTGTTTGTTGCCCACGAGTGGGGAGGCATGGACGGATTGGAAACCAAAATCGTTGCCGGAGTGCGATTGGACGGCCTGTTGGAACCACTCGCAGTGGATCACGCTGGAGCCGGCTGACTTGAAGAGGTCTGGCCGGCCATTGGCCACCACTGTGCCATTGAGATCGCACAGAACGATATCAAAATAGACCGTGTAGGCGTTGAGGATGACTCCGAGGCGTTCCGAGGCATGTCGGAAGGACTGGCTTTCGGCTTCTGTGAGGGCATCGACCACGCTCGGATCGGTGGCCCACCAGCGCACATCGCAGGAGCGTTCGTAGAGGTTACGGTCGATGAGATCGATATTTGTGAGTGCCAAGTCGACAAAACGATTTCCCGACACGTCCGCAGCAAGATGGTCGCTGATCTCGGCAAGTTGTTTGATGTCTTGGCGTGTCTCGGCAGCGAGGCTTTCTGCGACTCTCGCCGTCTTGGTCGAGAGGTTGCCGATATCATTGGCGACGACTGAGAACGTGCGACCGGCCTCTCCGGCCTTGGCGGCTTGAACCTGGGCATTGAAAGAAAGGAGGCGAACCTGCTTGTTAATGTCGTCAATCTGACGGAGCGAGTTGTCCATGTTAGCTGCAATGCGCCTGGCGAGGGCATTCAGGCTTTCGAACCAGTTTTGGAGTGACTTGTCCTCTTTTGTGGATTTGATCATTAACGTCATGGACTGCAGAGCGACTTAAGCCGTGGGGCGGCGCCGGTAGAAGATGGCGTTGCGAATGCGGTTGAGTTCAAACACGTCTTGGTGAGTGAAAAGTGATTCCGTGCCGCCAAGGAGAAGGTGCCCGCCCCCGTAGAGGGTCTTTGCGAGGCGTGTGAAGAGATCTTTTTTGAAGTCGTCCTTGAAATAGATCGCCACATTTCGGCAGAGCACGAGGTCGAACATGCCGAGGCTGTCGAGGTTGTCCTGTAGGTTACGCCGTTTGAATGTCACGAGGCGTCGCACGGGCTCCCGCAGTGTCCATGTATTGTTCGGAGTGGGGTCAAAGAAATGATCGCGCCAGTAATCCGCCAGCCCCCGTGCGATTTCCAATTGGCTGTAGCGTCCGGTGGATGCAAGAAAAAGGATTCCTGGCGACACATCAAAGGCGAGGATGTCAAATTGCGAAGGATCCACGCCGTTCAGGCGATTACTTGCGGCGAGTTTGTGCAGGATGAGAGCAATGGAGTAAGGCTCTTGTCCGGACGAGCAGGCGGCGCACATGATTCGGATGCGCGTTTTTTTTCCAGCACGAATTGCGCTCGCCAGGGCTGGAATCAATTCCTCTTCAAGAGATGCCCATGGGCCTTGATCTCGGAACCAGTAGGTCTCGTGCGTTGTCATGACATCGATGATTTTATCGCGAAGGCGGCCGGATGTGTCGGCTTTGGCGAGTCGAATAAAATCCGGGATGTCGCGAGCGCCCGACTCTCCGATGATTGTTCCGAGTCGGGCCTCGAAAAGATAGCGCTTTTCTTCGCCGAGATGGATGCAGCAGGCCTCTGCGACATACTGGGTAAGAAGGGGCAGTTGGTGTGCGCTTTTAGAAAAATCGAACATTGTCAGGCTGAGACACGGAAAATACGGTTGATGCGGTTGCCGATGTCTCGGAGAGGCAGGGATTCGTCATCAAGGCCTCTTGAGGTCACGGCTTGAGGCATGCCGTAAACGGCACAGGTCTCGGCATTTTGGGCAATGCACCAGGTGGGTATGGCGGTCTTGAGTGCGGCCACTCCATCGGCTCCGTCGCTGCCCATACCGGTCAGGACGACGGCTACGGCGCCGCGCAGACCGGCGCGGGCCGCTGATTTGAAGAGCACATCAACCGAAGGTTTGCATGAGTGGACTGCTGGAGAATCGGAGTGTCTTGTTTCAAGTCGGCCATCAATCGTTCGCACAACCTCGAGATGCATGCCGCCTGGCGCGATGAGAACCTGCCCTGCCACGAGAGGATGCCTCGTAGGTGCCTCGGAGACAGTCAATTTGCAGGTTTTGTCCAGCTGTGCCGCCAAGGAGAGCGTGAAGACGGGGGGCATGTGCTGGACAATGAGCACCGGAACCGGCATATCCGCTGAGAGTATTGGAAGAAGCTCCGCGAGGGCTTTCGGCCCACCCGTCGAGACACCGATCAAAAGCAAGTCGATGAATGGAGGGGGATTTGATCGCTTGACCGGTCTTGGAGTCGCGGGGATTGATGTGGCGCTGGTCGCCGAGGCCGAGTGGCTTCTCACCGTGGCTCGAATGCGTAAGGCGTCAATGATGCGGCGAATGTCTCCACGAAGCATCGTGAGGCCACTCTCAAAGGATGGGCCAGTAGGCTTGGCAATGAAATCCATGGCTCCCTTGGAGAGGGCATTGAGTGTGATTTCCGCATCCCGGCCCGTGGCTCCGCTTACCATAACTACTGGAAGTTGAGGTGAGTTGCGCTTGATGAGCTGAAGGACTTCTAGACCGTTTGTCTCGGGCAGGAATACATCCAGCAAGACGAGGTCAAACTTTTCCGCCGCAATCCTCCCGAGTGCCAACTCGCCATTGGAGACGGCGACTGTCGTCACATCGGGCAAGGAACCTGCCGACTCCGATAGGATTTTGCGATAGAGCGCGGAGTCGTCGACGATGAGAACGTGCACGGATTAGAGTTTGAAGCGGGTTACAAGTTCGCCGAGGGATCCTGCGAGGTGGGTCAGTTCGCCTGCGCTGGTGCTGATGCGTGAGGCGCCCTTTGCCGAGTCGCTGGCGGCTTGGGAGACACCGTGGATGTTGCGCGAAACTTCGGCGGCTCCTGCTGAGGCGCTCTTGACATTCTCGGAGAGGGTTTTTGTCGCTGAAGTGACACCATGGAGCGAGCGAACGATCTCCGATGTGGTGGCGGACTGTTCTTCGACGGCGGCGGCAATCGTGGTCGCAATCTGGCTGACCTGTTCGATCACGCTGGCAACATCATCAATCGCCTCCATCGAGTTCGCTGTGTTATCCTGAATGAGAGTGACTTGTCGGCGGATGTCTTCTGTGGCGGCTGCGGATTGGCGTGCGAGTTCCTTGACCTCGTTGGCAACAACCGCGAAGCCCCGACCGGCTTCACCGGCGCTGGCGGCCTCGATGGTCGCATTGAGTGCGAGAAGGTTGGTTTGCTCCGCAATGCGATTGATGAGTTCGACAATCTTACCGATTTGACGGGCCGAATCGTCGAGCTTGACCATGAGATCGCGCGTCTGGCGTGCCTGTTGATCTGCCTTTCGGGCGATCTCGGATTCTTGTGCGCAATTTCTTGCCACTTCGTGGATGGAGGAGGACATTTCCTCAAGTGCTGTTGAAACGGTGGTTGATGATTGAGTTATTTCGTTGGCGGACGAAGACATCATCTTGGAGTTGTTGGCGAGTTGCTCGCCTGCGGCGGCTACCGTGTGGGCTTGGACATTTGTTTCTTCGGCACCTGCAGCTTGTTGATTGGCTGTCTCGGTTAGGACGGCTGACGATTCGGTGAGAGACTCGGAGGTGTGTTTGATTTCTTTCACCATCTTGCGAAGGCTCTGAATGCATGTGTCGATGGATGTCGCGAGCACACCGACCTCATCGGTGCGTTTCACTTTGATTTCACCGGTCAGGTCTCCGTTCGCCAGTTTCTCCACGGCTTTTGAGCAGGCCACGATCGGCGCGCTGATGGATCGGCCGATGAAAAATGCGGCCAGGAATATAAAAATGACAGCGCAACCCGATATGATCCAAGTTATTTCGATGACGCCTTTCAGCAGGTCCTGCTCATGAACCCGGACAATCAGCGACCAGTTGGAATCGGGATAACCAAGGATGCCTGCGCTGTTGTAAAAGCCTGATGCCGTCCACTCTTTGTGGTGCTCGTCAAATTCGCGATCTGATCCGGATTGTCCGCTGGTCACTTTTTTTGCGGATTCGTAGCCCTCTTTGAGCAAGTTTTCACTTAAAATCACTTTAGGATCGGTTACAAACTCTTCGTTTCCAGTTGCATCTGGGTCGAATTGAGCGAGGACTGTTCCCTTTGCGTCGATCAGAATCAACTCTGTGGACGTGATGCCTTGTTCTTTGAGTTTCTGATACGGGTGGCTGATGAGTTCATGGATGATATTAAAATCCAGAATATTGCGCCAAACGCCTAAGAACTTCCCGCTTTTGTCGCTGATCGGAGCCGAGAAGCTCATGGTAACATCATTATTATCAAAAGGCTTATTTGCGTCCGCATCGCGAATGGGGTCGCCGATGACCGTGCCGTTCAAAGTCTCCGAACTGGTAAAGCGACCATCGCGCGCATTCTTAAACCAGTCACTTTGGGAAAAGTCTTTTCCGAGCAAGTAGGCTGTGTCAAGAGGTTTGCCTGCTTTATCGAGCGTGTTCACGGCAACAACGCGCCCTTGATCATCCGTCACCATGCTGATCTTGTAGATGCCATACAATTTCACATAAGTATCTAGAGCCGAGGTTACTTCGGAGTTGTCCGCGCGGGAGGAATTGAAAAACGTCTGAACCACCGAATTGGTGGCAAAAGCCTGCACATCCCCATAGCGCTCAAACAAGTTGCGCTCGATGGATTCCACAGAAAATTCCGCCAGGCCGCTCAGTTCTGCCATCATGGCCTTGGCAATTTTATTCGCCGAGGAGATACCGTAGTAGGCTAGGGCGATGACCGGAATAAGGCCGCCTATGGCCATGCTGATGATGAGTCGTGATGAGAGGTTGATTTTCATGGTGTTTGATTTTCTAAGAGCGGTTTGAGAGGGGAGTTGGGGAGTTGTTTGATGTGCGGGCTTGAGGCTGTGGGATAATGGGTTTGGTTGGGTGCAAGGAGGATGTGGCCTTTGGCAACGAAGGCGGCTGATTCGACATGTTCGGAGATCATTTCTACGAGGGAATCAAAGTCGAGAATGAGCGAGAGGCGGTCTTGGAGAACGGCGCTCCCGAGGAGTCCCCTGTTGGTGAATGTCTTGCGGTCAATTTCCTCCTCGGAGAGGTCTGCGCAATCCACGATGCGCGTGGCCACGATGCCAAAGCCCTCGTAGGGCGGGCGGGGCACAATAAGAAAAAATTCCTCCTTCCGGCCATCCGGTGTATGGATCGGCAGGAAGTCTGAGAGATATACAAGGCGCAGGGTGGAGTCGTGGTTTTTCCGCAGGCAATCCATCGTGCCCATGCGCTCGATGTCGGCGGCCGCGATGTTTTCGACACGCATGACTTTTTTGAGATGGATGGCCAGGATTTCCGCCTCTCCGTCTTGAAAAAGAAGAACCCGCTCGGTGATTTTGTCGGCCAGCTCGCTTTCGGGAGTCTTGGCGGCGTTGAGCATTTTCTGGGAAAGTGAGATGCGGCCTTGGGCCATCGCGGCAGGGTCAAGGATCAAAGCGATCTCGCCCTGGCCCAAAAGGGTGGCGCCGGAATAGTAGGGCACCGTTCTCAAGTGGCGACCGAGGGGCTTCACAACAATTTCTTCGTTGCTTACAATCTCATCCACCACAAGTCCATAAGTCATGTGATCAAGGCGAAGAACCACTACGAAAAGCCCCGTCTTGTCACTTTTCTCGGTTTTTACACCTAGAACTTCTGATAAGGAGATGACTGGCATGAGTTCACCGCGCAGCTGGAGCACTTTGGCATCGCCCATGGTTTTCAATGGATACTCGTCTCCAGGGCGCACGATCTCATCCACATTAATCTGTGGAAGCGCGTAGCTCATCCCTCCACAACCTACAACTAATGCTGGCACGATGGCTAGTGTGAGCGGGAGGCGGATGACGATGCGGGAGCCTTCGCCCAAGTGGCTTTCGACTTCCACATGACCGCCGAGCTTTTCGATATTGGTTTTGACGACATCCATTCCAACGCCCCGACCGGAGATGTCGCTGAGGGCGGCTGCCGTCGAGAAACCTGCTGCAAAGATGATCTGGAGGGCTTCCGCATGGCTCATGTGGGCGGCTTGATCGGCGGTGATGACCCCTTTTTCAATGGCCTTGGCTTTGAGGCGCTCGGGGTCCATCCCGGCACCATCGTCACGCACTTCGATCTGGACGCGGCCGGCAAGATGGGCTGCTGAGAGTCGAATGATGCCGCACGAGGATTTGCCCTTAGCAATGCGGTCGGGCGGAGCCTCGATGCCATGGTCCACGCTGTTCCTCACGAGGTGGGTGAGGGGATCCGAGAGACCTTCGAGGAGCGTGCGGTCGAGTTCCACATCGTCCCCAAAAATCTCCAGCTGGATTTCTTTGTTGAGCTTGTGGCTCAGGTCGCGGACGATACGCGTGAACTTTCCAAAGAGCCCGCCGACCGGCTGCAGGCGGGCGCGCATGATGGTGTCTTGGAGGTTCGATGTGACGGAGCTGATTTCCTGCACGACCGATTGCATCTCGGAGTTGTCGCTCCCGTTTTCCGAGCGTCCGGCGAGGCGCAGGAGACGGTTGCGGCCGAGGACCATTTCCCCAGCGAGGTTCATAAGGGAGTCGAGTAGGCCCACATTGATGCGAATTGTCTCCTCCGCTTTGCGGCGGGGGGCAGCGACGGGCTTGGGATCAATCCGAGTGGCTTCCGTGCGGGCTCCTGGCGGTTCGGGCGCCGTGATCGCTGCTGATGTGGTGACTAGGCTCCGCGCATCCTCTTGAGGATCAGCGTTCACAGGTGGTGGGGCTTGAGTTCTCTCCGGCTTATGTCCTTGGGCGGGAGTGGATTTCACCCATGCGCCAAGTTTGGAGGAGTCAATCTGGCGGATGTTTTGCTCGGCGAGGCCGAGTGCCCCTGCGAGGATAAATGGTTCCAACGCGGTGACAAAAAACATCTGGCTCTGCACGTCGGCACCTGTGCAGTTTGAGAGATCTGTCTGCTCTGGAAGCGACATATGGATGTCAATGAGCGTGCCCAGTGAAACGACCTCGGAGAAAAACTGTGCTGGCGAGTGGCCTTGGGCCTCTATATCGGATGCCAGAGCGGCTTTTATGACATAAAAATTATGCCCATGCCTCAGGCCGTCCAGCAAAGAGTCAGGCTGGAACTCGAAGTGGGCGAGATCTGCGTCGGGGGCGTTCGCTGCGGGTTCGGTTGGAACGATTGGTGCGGTGGTTGGAGGTTTTTTTGCATCCAGCGAGGCGGCATCAAGGATGGCCTGCAGGCCCGCGGCCTCGCTGGAGCAGGGAATATCCGAAGCACGATCCGGATTGGCCAACATGAGATTAAGCTTGTCCGAGGTCGATATGAGGAGGCTCACCATCGATTCGTCCGCCTGCAGGATGGCATCACGCAGGAGTGACATGACGCTCTCCATCACATGTGCGAGCTTCACGATGGGATCGAAGCCAAAAAAGCCGGCGGCACCTTTGATGCTGTGAACTGATCGGAAGATGCTGTTCAGGCGCTCGCTGTCTGTGGGGTTTGCCTCGAGCGCGATCAAGTCGGTTTCAAGGGATTGCAGATGCTCACTGGATTCCTGCACGAAAAGGTCGAACATTTCCTGATCCGCGTTCATTTCGAGGGTTCCTCCGTGATCAAATCCATGTGGCGGGCCATGCTTGCGGTTTGGAGGAGGTCTCCGGTCTTGCCTGCCGCCCGCACGGCGAGTTTCAGCCCGCGTTGGCGGCAATCCACCGAGGCCGCGAGTAAAAACTTGATTGTTCCAGAATCGGCCTCGGTCGTTTCCAAAAGGCTGATTTCCACTGGCATTCCTTTTTCCAAATTGGCAATCGCGGCAAGCAGTTCAGTGGCCATTGCCTGAAGTGTCGAGTTATCTATCGCAGCGCCAGGAGTGACTTTCAGAATGCCCTTTTGTGTTTCGCACTTCATGGGGCGGGATTCTTTCGGTTTTCCGGCATGGAAAGGAGGGCGCCAATCCGCAGAACGGTGATGAGTCCTTCATTGCCGCTGATGACCCCCGAAATGAATCGCGTGTCGAGCCCACTGAGGGCCTCTGGTGGTGCGGGAAGGACAGTTGCGCCCGAAGGCAGGATATCGCCGATCGAGTCCACAAGTAAGCCCGACGGGTCGGAGTCGGCCATCTCGCTATCGTCTGGTGCACGACTGAGCCTAGCGATATCGTTGGCCGTTTTAAAAACGATACATCGGTCGATGGGAAGGAATTCCTCTTTCATATGGCCTAATCTTGTCTCAAGATTAAGCGCTGTAAGGATTTGTCCTCTCAAATGCACAACTCCTCGAACATAATTGGCAACCAAGTTGATGGAGGTGACCACCGGACTGCGCAAGACTTCCTTCACCCATAACAAATCGCAAGCGTATTGCCGGCCACAGGATTTGAATTCCAAAAGCTGGGGCCCCCGCTGGTTGGTTGTTGTTTTTACGATACTTTGGTTCACAACTTGATGTGCAGATAATAAAACGTCAAAATGAATCTTTGGTGGCGTTTCGGTTTGGGTAAATATCGATTGTGGTCCGGCCTTCAAATGGATTTTTGACATCTTTGAAAGCAGAGACTTTTTGGTCGCTTGCGAGCAGTGTGGGCAGAGTGAAGCCACCATCGTCGGATCCCACGATGCGCCATGCGATATCCAAGGCTTTTGCCTCGATAAGGATGCAGGCGATGGCTCTGAGTAATGGGATTTCAAACTTCTTCACCCCCGTCAGATCGATAATGAGTGTGTTCTGGCCGGAGTTTACGAGACCGGAAAGTCGGCCTCGGGAGTAACGAACAAGGTCGTGCGAACCGATCGCGCTCAAGTCCTCTAATGTAAACACAATGAGCGTATCCTCATCCCTACTGGAGAAGAGCGGCGTGTTGTTCAAGTCCATGGCTCGGAACAAACCGTCTGGAAGCTCTTCCAAGTTAATTGGTTTTATAATGCTTCCGATAAATCCCGTGTGTTTGGCATTGCCGTTGTGCATGGAGTCCACTGGGAGGGACACGCGGTCGATGACATTCGCCTCCGTGAATGGCCTCACGAGAGAGTCGCGAACACCCATCTTGGCAATCTTGAGCACCCTTGCCCTGCCCGCCTTCGCGGTGAGCATGATGGCGTCGGGGAGGATGACACCCGATTTTTCATTGGCCGCGGCTTCGAGCCTCTCGGCTCCATTACTGGCAAAGAACATCTGGACGTCGGCGGGGGGGAAAACTTTTCTTGATCAAGGTGTGGATCATTCAACTGTCGTTGGCAATGAGAGTTTTTGGAGAAGTCATTTCTATTTTCTTAATTTTCCAACGCTGCAAACACGAGCACTCGCAAGTGATCAGAAGACCCTTGGATGGCGTAATCGTTGCCGACACAGATTGTGGCATTTTTGGCGGAAACGGAGATTTCATCGCCCCGCATGACAGTGGGGATACTGAGAGCGCAGTTGAAGCCCATGTCACAGAGACAAGATTTCAGGTTGCCTGTGATCATGTTTGTCAATTCCGCAACAACATCCGAGATGTCTTGTTCTCCAGCACCGCCGCACAAGATTTTTTCCGCGACATGTTTGCTGAGAGCCTCGGAGTAGGCCGTGTAGACAATCCCGTTCACTTTACCACTGAGGCCGATCGAGCCTATGACGCCGTTGAGTTTTGATGGCTGGGGGTAGCTTTCTATGCCCGTTCCCGGCGTTGCCGTCAGGCCAACCATCGTCTGCACTACTTCCGGCACGTAGCGATTCATTTTTTCTATGAAAAGGGAGTTTCCGGGATTTTCAGGGCTTGGCATAGCGTTAGAGAAGTGAAAAGCGGATATCATCAGAGATTTGTTCAAGGGTCAATCCCCGCAATGGATCGGGCTTCCGGCAAAGGGAGCGGGGTTTTATTCAAGGAGTTCGCTCTCGAGTTTCAGAGTGATGGGAGGGCGGGCGCAGACTTCGGTGGGGCCGTCGAGTTCGCCGAGGGCTTTTTTTGATGACCGGCACCATTTTGCCTCGACGGCGCTCCCAATTCATCATCAGGGCCATGGGGATGCCGCCGGTCTACCAGTCGGCGGCGGGTTTTGTGAGGTCGCGAACCTAGCAGATGTATCCTTTGAGGCCTTTGCATTGAAAAACAGCGTTTATAAAGCTTATGATGTATGTGTAGTCGAGTTTAGCAAACTCTGGGAGCTTCGAGGCGTTCGCGTTCGAGTTGTCGCCACCGATAACCCCCAGCGCGGTGAGGTCGCGGGATTTTGTGGTTCGATGGCTTTTAAAATATCAGCGTGAGATTCGAGCTTCGTGCGGCCGGAACCGAGGATGTCTGAACCTGCCGGTGTTGCGGTAGGTCTCGAGGAGCTTGGGCGTCGATTTCCATGCCCTTGTTCGTGAGAAGGCCGTCCGGGCCTTTCAGGAAGCCGATGAGCGAGCTTTCGGGGTGGATGCTTTTGATGGCGATGAAGAGTCCCGCGATGACATTGCGTCCACCGGGCTCAGGGCCGCCGGAGAGGATCACGCCGGCACGGATCGGCGCGATGACGACTGGTGCCGAGCCTTTTTCAAAAGTCACGGCGGGGCAGATCGAAGGTGTTGGGAAAAAGGCACGGATTTCGCTGACGCCAGATGTGGGCAGGGAGGTCGGCTTCGCGATTCTCCTAGGCGCGGGCTTTCACTTCTGGCGTCGTCGTTTTCTGATGGGTGGCTGCGGTGGTTTTTTTATAAAAAACCCTAGCCCGCCATCGACCCCGAGGTTACGCCTTGCGCGCTCGGCGGGCGGCGATGAACGATTGGACGCAGAGCCCCAGAAAGACGAGGCAGACGACTCCCATGGCGATTTGCATGCCGGCGGCCATGGGGCTTTTGGCCGTGCCCTCGAGCAAGGCTCCGAGCTTGGGAAGCCCCATGCCGAGACCTCCCGCCGTGCCAATCAATCCAGCCAAGGCGGCAACATGCATGACGTGCATGCGCAGCTTGGGAGCAAGCAGGGCACCGAGGCCCGACAGAAAAATCACCACGCCGAAAAATGCCGGGATGAAGGCTGTAACACTTTTGGTTTCACTGGCCGTGTAAGCTCCGATTCCCATTCCGCAGAGAAGAATCCCGAACACTATCGCATGAGTTGGCATGGCGGTGAACCTTGCGTGGAATGCGCGACAACGCAAGCGCGAATCAGGCTTTGCCAAGGCCGATGCGACGGGTAGTTTCAGCCTCCATGGCTCGCTTTTTTCTTTTCTTACTGGCCGTTCTGCCACTCCCTGCGCAGGCTTCGAACGTGATCTTCATCCACCCCGACGGAGCCGGGCTTTCCCACTGGCAAGCCGCGCGGTTTCTTTGGGTCGGGCCGGATGCGGAACTCAACTGGGACCGGATTCCCGAGATCGCTGTCTACCGTGGCCACATGGCCGACTCGCTCTCCGCCACATCCAACGCTGGAGGCACGACCCACGCCTACGGCATCAAGGTTCCCTCCTCCGCTTTTGGAACGGACGGAAAATCCGACAACCGCCCCGTCGCGGCCAATGGCGAAGAAGGAAGCCTCATGCACGAGGCCATGCGCCGTGGGGTGCGCACCGGGCTTGTGAACTCGGGCAGCATCATCGAACCGGGAACAGCCTGCTTCGTGGCGAGCGTGCCTTTTCGTGAGGACCACGAAAAGATCGTCCTCCAAATCGTGGAGTCCGGGGTGGACGTGATTCTGAGCGGCGGGGAGGAGTGGTTCCTGCCCGTGGCGCAAATCGGACATCACGGCCAACCGGGCAAGAGGGCGGACGGACGCGACCTCGTCGGCCTGGCAAAGGAGAAGGGCTACGCGGTCGTCTACAACCGCGAGGAACTTGAATCTTTGAAGCCGGACACAAAAAAGGTGCTCGGGATTTTTGCCTCAGGCCACACGTTCAATGATATGTCCGCCGGAAAAATGCAGTCCGAGGGCGTGCCGACCTATGTGCCGGGCGCGCCCACCCTCGCGGAGATGACCTCGGCCGCACTCAAGGTGCTCGCCCCGGGCCCGTTTTTTCTCGTTGTCGAGGAAGAGGGCTCGGACAACTTTGCCAACCACAACAACGCCCAAGGAACCCTCGACGCTCTCAAGCGCGCCGATGACGCCTTAGGGGTGGCCCTTGAGTTTACGGAAAAAAATCCGAGCACGCTTCTTCTTACCGCCGCCGACAGTTCGGCCGGCTCGATGGATGCTCTTGGGTTCGCCCCCTCTCCCGCGCGGCTTCTTCAAGCCGCCGGCGGCCGCGATCTCAATGGTGCCCCCTATGGACTCGCTCCCGATGGACAGCCCTTTATCTCGAAGCCAGACCGCGAGGGACGCGCGCACCCGTTTGTCATCACCTGGGGAACCTCGAGCGACACGGCTGGAGGCATCCTTGTGCGCGCTGCAGGAATGAACGCCCCTCTCGTAAAGGGTGCGTTCGACAATACGAAAATCTACGAACTCATGAGGAAAACCCTCTTTGAATCCGGGCCCAACTAAGCAGCCTGCGGAAAAGACTTGGTCTCTGGTTGGCACGGCTCGACATTTTCCCGGTTTGAAAGAGATTGTGCGGGTGATGTCGATTGGGATTGTCCTGGCGGTTTTTCTTGCACTCCTCGCGGGCTGTGGCGGGGAGGCCCAGCCTCCGCCGGGCATGGTGCTCGTTCCCGGCGGGGAGTTCACGATGGGCAGCGATGCGGACTTTGCGTTTCCGAATGAAAGGCCTGCACACCGCGTGGTCGTCGTGCCATTTTTTCTCGATACGCATCCGGTGACGAATGCCGACTTCGCGAAGTTCGTCGAGGCAACCGGCTACACGACCGTGGCCGAACGGCCTGTCGATTGGGAGGAGTTGAAAAAGCAGGCTCCACCGGGCACCCCCAAGCCGCCCGAGGAAGTGCTCGAGCCGGGCTCGTTGGTTTTTCGCGCCACACCGGGGCCGGTGGACCTTCGCGACATGTCGCAGTGGTGGGTGTGGACCATCGGCGCTTCGTGGAATCATCCCGAGGGCCCCGGCAGCTCGATCGTCGGGCGCGAAAGTCATCCGGTTGTTCAAGTCGCTTGGGAGGATGCGAAGGCTTATGCGAAATGGGCGGGGAAACGCCTTCCAACCGAGGCGGAATGGGAGTTCGCGGCACGAGGCGGATTGGAAGGCGCACGCTATGCTTGGGGCGATGAGGAAAATCCTGGCGGAAAATTCCTGCTCAACCGGTGGACGGGAAATTTCCCCTACCGCAACGATGCCGAGGATGGTTTTGTCGGAACCTCGCCCGTCGCGGCGTTTCCCGCCAACGGCTACGGGCTTTTCGATATGGGGGGAAACGTCTGGAACTGGTGCGCCGATCTCTACCGCGCCGACACCTTTGCCCATCGTGCCGGGGATGAAAAAGGTTGCTGCGATCCGAAGGGACCCCTAACCGCCGCAGGCGAAAAACCGATGCCCGGCGATCCCTCCCCACCGACCGTTCCGGGAGCCGAGCGCCGGGTGACCAAAGGCGGCTCGTTCCTGTGCAATCCCTCCTACTGCGAAAGCTACCGCCCTGCGGCCCGCCGCGGCACCCCACCGGATACGGGGAGCAGCCATGTTGGCTTCCGGTGTGCAGGGGATGCCCCGTGACTGGAACCTTGCCGTGCGGCGCAACCCTTTTGCAGTTGCTCGGAACCGGGAATTACCGGTTGCCTCCCGCGTCCGGCACCACTAGGGTCTTCCGTGTCAGGGGCCATGGACTGCGGACCGGCGAATCCCGCCAGGGCAGGAATGCAGCAACGGTAGCCAGCTCCTCTTTGCCGTGGTCCTCTGACACCCCTCCTTCCCCGCCTTGACTCGCGCGGCGCGGATTATAAGTTTCATCGCCAAATGGCAACAGCTTCACGGGAAAGCGTCCGCGAGATCCTCCACGGATTCCTTGCAGGCAAAGGACTGCGCAAAACTTCGCAGCGGGATGCCATTATCGAAGCCGCATTCGGCACCAAAGAGCACTACACCGCCGAGGACTTGCTCAGCATGGCCCGCTCCATCGATGCCTCGGTGTCGCGGGCCACTGTCTACCGCACCCTGCCGATCCTTGTGGCAAGCGGGCTCCTGCGCGAACTCGCCTTCGGCGGCGACACTAAAATCTACGATCCCAACTTCCTTGAGCACCCGACCCACAACCACCTCGTCTGCGTGGACTGCAAAAAAATTATCGAGTTTGAAGACCCCAACATGGAACTTCTGGAAAACTGCATCACCCGCCGACTCGGGTTTTCACCCACCAACAAAATGGTGAAAATCGAGGCCCACTGCGACGAGTTCCAACTGCGCGGCACCTGTCGCAAGCGCGATACGGAGCGCAAAGCCTGACCGCCATGTGGAAAGGACGCTTCAAGGAGGAACAATCCGACCTGCTTAAGAGCTACGGCGAATCCGTAAGCACCGACTGGCAGCTCTACCGACACGACATCCGCGGCAGCATCGCCCACGCGCGCGCCCTGGCGAATGCGGGAATCCTCACGCCCGGGGAGTTTGAGGAAATCGAAGCCGGGTTGCTGCAGATCGGCTCGGAGATTGATTCCGGCCGCTTCGAGTTCAGCCAAGACCTCGAGGATGTGCACATGAACATCGAGGCCGAGCTGACAAAACGCATCGGGCCGGCTGGCGCAAAACTCCACACCGCGCGCAGCAGGAACGATCAGGTCGCTCTCGACTTCCGCCTCTGGCTCCGCGACGCCAGCACTCTGCTGCGCGAAAAAATCCGCGCACTCCAGCGTGCGCTTGTCGGATTCGCCGACCGCCACCGCGATGCCATCATCCCCGGTTACACCCACCTCCAAAGGGCGCAACCAGTGTTGTTCGCACACCATCTTCTCGCCTACGTGGAAATGCTCGACCGGGATTCCAGTCGTCTCGCCGACGCCTCCACCCGCATGGATGCGATGCCTCTGGGCTCCGGTGCCATCGCCGGATCAACCCTCCTCCTCGACCGCGAATCCATCGCAAGGGAACTCGGGTTTTCGAAGGTCACCACCAACAGCATGGACGCCGTTGCCGACCGCGACTTCGCCTGCGAGATTCTCGCGGACATCGCCATCCTCGGCATGCACATCTCCCGTTTGAGTGAGGACGTGATTCTGTGGGCCTCGGCGGAGTTCGGTTTTTTGGAGCTGAGCGACCGGCACACCACCGGCTCCAGCCTCATGCCGCAGAAGAAAAACCCCGATATCGCGGAACTCGCGCGCGGCAAGACGGGACGCCTCTACGGCAATCTCATCGCCCTCCTCACCGTCATGAAGGGGCTCCCCCTCACCTACAACCGCGACATGCAGGAGGACAAGGAAGCCGTTTTCGATTCCGTGAAAACCGCATCCAACACACTCGCCATCTTCGCCGAGATGCTCTCCGCGGCCGCACTGCGCGAGGATCGGGCGCTCGAAGCCGCCAGCGATCCGCTCCTCCTCGCCACAGACCTCGCCGACCGCCTTGTCGAAGGTGGCGTCCCCTTCCGACAGGCCCATGAAATCGTCGGCGGACTTGTGGCCACCGCTCAGGAAACCCGAACGCCTCTGCACCTCCTCGATCCCGACACTTTTCTCGCTGCCAGTCCCGTGCTCTCGCCGGAGCTTGTTAAAAACACGTTCAACCTTCGCGGCGCCCTTGCCGCCCGCAAGGCCGTTGGAGCCCCATCCCCCGCGAATGCCGCCCGCGAAATCGCGCGGTGGCAAGGATTGCTGGGGTCATGACCCCGGAACCGAAAATCCTCGAAAAATTCTTCGCCTTCCGCAACCGCGGCGACGAGGTCAAGCCGTTCCTCTCCCACATTGAGGATCTCCGCTTCACCATCGTAAAAATGGCGGGAGCCTTGCTTGTCGGCATGATCCTCGCCTTTGCGTTCCGCACGGATTTGGCCTCCGCGATCCAGCGTCCACTCGTCGCTCTCGATCCCGAGCGCGCCGCCAATCTGCAATCCCTTGGTGTCGCAGACTCGTTCACCATCTCCCTTGAGCTGGCCTTCTATGGAGGCATTATCATTTCCTTCCCATTGATCGTTTTGTTTTTGGCTGAATTTATTCTTCCGGCACTCACGGCCAAGGAAAAGGCCATGATCCTTCCCTCCGCCCTCCTTGGGTCCGGACTCTTTCTCCTTGGTGCGGCCTTCGCGTATTTCATTGTTCTCCCCCAAGCCCTCGCATTCTTTTTCAACGACGCCCGTGCCATGAACTGGCAACCCACCTGGACCGTGCGCGAATATTATTCCTTCACAACACAGTTCATCCTCTCTTTCGGGCTTGCGTTTGAACTCCCTCTCGCCGTCCTCCTCCTCGTCAAACTCGGCATTGTGGACCACAGCCACCTCCGCCGCACCCGTGCGTTTGCCGTAGTCCTCATTTTTGTTTTTGCGGCAGTCATCACACCGACCTCCGACATTTTCACCCTCCTCCTTATGGGGGGGCCCATGTATCTCCTCTACGAGATTTGTATCGGCATCGCCTGGCTCATGAGGGACAAGACCGCCGCCTGAGCACGGAGTTCCCGCTGCTCCTCGGCGGGCGGTGACTGAGCAACAGCGCGGGACGGCTAGTTCGCTGGATCGTTGTAAACCGCCTCGTCCAGCTCCCCCTCGCCACGAGCCACGACACAGGAGACCACCGCATCGCCCGTGACATTCACCGCCGTGCGGATCATGTCCAAAAGCCGGTCGATCCCGATGATCAATGCGATCCCCTCCACCGGCAATCCGACCTGCACCAGCACCATGCTCAACATGACAAGCCCCACTCCGGGCACACCTGCCGTGCCGATCGAGGCCAATGTGGCTGTGAGGACAATCAGGAGCAACTGGCTGGATCCGAGTTCCACCCCATAGGCTTGTGCGATAAAAATTGTGGCCACTCCCTGCATGATCGCCGTTCCGTCCATGTTGATCGTCGCCCCGAGCGGCACCGTGAATGATGCGATGGGATTTGAAACGCCCATCCGCTCCTCCACCGCCCGCAGCGTCACAGGAATCGTGGCGTTGCTCGAGGCCGTCGAGAAGGCAAACACATGCACCTCCCGCATTTTCCGGAAAAATGGCCTCACCTTCAGGCCCCCGAGAAAGCGCAAGATCAAGGGATATACCCCGAGGCAATGCACACCCAGAGCCAGCAAAACCGTCAGAAAATATCCCATCAGCGGACCGAAGGCCCCGAAGCCCTCCAGCGCGAACGTCCGCGCGATCAGTGCAAACACCCCATAGGGTGCCAATTCCATGACGATTCCGACCAGCTTCATCACCACCTCGTTCAAATCCCCACAGGCCGCCAGCACCCGTTTTCCAGCCCCTCCAGCCAGCGTCAGCGCAAGACCGAAGAGAATCGCAAATACGATCACCTGAAGCATGTTCCCCTCCGCCATGGCGGCAATGGCATTCGCTGGGAACAAATTCAAAAGCGTCTCGGTGAGCGCGGGGCTCGGGCGCGATGTAAACTCCGCTCCGGTCTCCAAGGCAAACCCCCTTCCCGGCCCTAGCCACAGCGCCAATCCCATGGCCATGGCAACCGCCAGTGCCGTGGTAAAAAGATACAGTCCCATGGCCCGCAAGCCGACCCGCCCGAGCTTCCGCACGTCGTCCATCGCCGCAGCTCCGCAGATGAGCGAAATCAAGACCACCGGCACCACCAATACCGTGAGCAGTCGAAGAAATCCCTGCCCCACCACAACAAACACCCCCTCCACCACCCATGCGCGCACCCCCTCCTCGACCCCGCTTCCCTCGCCCGCCACGCGTGACACCCAATGCAAAAACGCCCCGCTTAAAACCCCAAAAGCCATCCCAAGCAGAATCCGCCTCGTCAGCCCGGACCCGCTTGAGCCACTGCTCGTCGTTTTTCCCATGTCGCGGAATCTACCGTCACCCAGAAAGCCCCAACAAGAACCGATTGCCAAATCGCCGGGGCAGGGGGGTGGTCACCCCATGGCGGAAGATTTCCGCCCCGGGCATTCTTCACACCTCAATGAAGAACCTACTTATCCTTTCGCTTCTCCATGCAGCCTGGCTCGTAAGCGCACAGGCACAAATCATCTGGAACTACGATTTCGGCACCGAGACCGGCACGTTCAACACCTCGGGCACCAACAGCACGAGCTTCCTTCCCGAGCCACCAACGGACGGCGGTTCCGCCCGGGTGCGTGTCGGCGCGGGCGGCGGCTCCTTCTCCCTTATTAATCCGGGATCCGGTTCCTACCTTCAAGGCAGGGCGCCCACAGGCACGGGCTTTGCCAAGTTTTCAATCTCCGACTTCACGCCCGCGACCAGCGCCTTTTCGCTCGCGTTTGATATCACATTCAGTGGAGGCGCCTCTGGAACGTGGAATTTTTTCACAGGCAACGGCACGTCCTTCTCGGATAACGGAGCGTTTGCCGGCACGGAGACCTTCACCGGCCTGCGATGGGTCTTCGGCGCCAATGGCACGATCACCACCAGCAACCGCGTCGGAGGCACTTGGGCGAGTTTCACCGATTTCGTCTTCACGCAGGATGAAAATTACCAAGTGCTCGTCTATGGCAACAACGGGATCACGCCCGTCAGCTACGGGGAAAATGTGCTGGCAGCCGATACGTTCGACCTCTGGGTCGGGGGGACCAAAGTCGCCAGCGGCTTGGCCAGCAGCAACCTCACAGCCGATCGCCCCATCGACTCGTTTATGTTCTATGGGCAGAGCTCGTCTGGAAATGTGGCCACCGTGGATATCAGAAACCTGTCGTATGCGAACCACGCTGTTCCAGAGCCATCCACCACCGCCGCGCTTGTGGTGGGCAGCCTCGCCCTCGCCGCCTTGTCCGCTTGCCGCCGCAGGAAATGCGAGTCCAAGCGGAGGGGGGGCCAAGGAGCGTGCCAGCACCACAAAATAGCAATGGGCTAAATCCCCCCGACCGAGCGGAACGGTCGGGAGGCAGCCCCTCGCGACCGTTCCGCCGGGACGAAGGTCTCGTAAAAGGGTATGAGGGCTCGAAAATGCGCTCTTTACGAATCGCAACAATTGGAGAATGAATAAAGATAGGAGACCCCACGGCTCCTCTTCACTCCGGATTCCTCACCTTGTCCAAAAACCGTCAACCCGGGTCTCCCAGCCCGCTGCAGCTTCGCGTATCTGCTCCCATCCTCCCACCGCTCGCCTCACAGCGTCTGCTCGGGACGAGAAGGACTTTGGTCTTTGGCCAAGCCCTCTGCGCGGCGATCACCGTGCTGGTTCTTCTTTTTTCGGCTCCGGTCTCGTGGGCGAAGCTGGGCGTGGAATACCAGATGGCCCTGGGCAATCCCACCGAAGCGAGCCCGGATGCGCTGAACCGAACGGACTACCTCCTCTCGCGAAGCCAATACGCGATTTCCTACAACGACGACACACGCCAGGCGAACTGGGTGAGCTGGAGCTACACGACCACAGACAGCGGCGCCACCGATCGCACCGATGCCTGGTCGATCGAAACCGATTTGCCAGCTGGATATTTGCGCATCGGCACGGCGACGTTTGGGACAGGCTGGGATCGCGGGCACATGACCCCCTCGGCCGATCGCACGCTGACCTACGCCGACAACGCGATCACTTTCCGAATGAGCAATATGATTCCGCAAGCATCGCGGAACAATCAAGGGCTCTGGGGTAACTTTGAAGCCTACTGCCGCACGATGGCGGCGGACGGCAGTGAGATTCTCATCATCTCCGGCCCGTCGGAATTCTCGGGATCAACCATCGCCAACGGCATGGCAATCTCGGCCTCGGTTTGGAAGATCGCGGTGAAGGTGCCCGCAGGAAATGGCACCGCCGCCAGTCGAATGACCACCGGTTGCCGGGTCATCGCGCTCCTGACTCCCAATCTCAATATCGATCTCGGCGGTTGGCAGAATTACATCACCTCGGTGGAGGATATCGAGGCGATGACGGGGTTTGATTTTTTCAGCGATGTCGATCCCTCGGTGGCAACCTATTTAAAGAATCTGGTCGATACCGGCACCGGTCCCGATACGCCGACGGTTGTGACCTCCTTCACGCCAACCACCGGGGGGATCGGCAGCACGGTCGTCCTCTCGGGTTACAATTTCGGGGCGACTCCGGTCGTGCAGTTTCAGGGCGTGACAGCGGTGGCAACCGTGAACGAGGCCGGCACCCAGATCACCGCCACCGTTCCAGAGGATGCCTTGTCGGGTGAGATCTCGGTGACAGGCCCGGGAGGCACGGATACAAGCTACGAATCCTTCACCGTGGCAAATACCACGGCTCCGGCGATCACACTTTCCACCGTGAACCTTGGCGGATTTCTTGCCACCCAGGGCGATGCCAGTCCCGACCAGAGCTATCTTCTGGCAGGGACGAACCTCACGGGAAACGTGACTGTCACGGCGCCAGCGGGCTTTGAGATCGGCCTCAACTCCTCGTCGTCCTTCAGCTCGAGCCTTGTGCTGGCACCGACGGGAGGCGTCCTCTCGAACGTTCCGATTCATGTGCGAACGCAAGCCTCCGCGACGGTGGGATCCCTCTCCGGCTCGATCACCCATGCGGGCGGCAGTGCCGCGACGCGGAACCTCAC
>Ga0247843_1003075_pt1 | contig 28312 bp, 25 predicted proteins | sample LaCruzMarch2017__FD_192420 | JGI IMG/M metagenome (GOLD analysis project Ga0247843, IMG submission 192420) | Freshwater microbial communities from meromictic Lake La Cruz, Castile-La Mancha, Spain - LaCruzMarch2017_8m | ecosystem: Environmental > Aquatic > Freshwater > Lake | place: Spain... | reverse complement strand
CCCTAAAACTCGTATATCCTAACCGTAACACCCTACCCTCCCCCTGTAACACCCTAACCCTACCCTAACCCTCCCCTGTAACAGCCCTAAAAATCGATTTTATGTAAAGTCGATATTAGCTGCGGCATATCCCCACGAAAAAGTTGGAGGTACCCTCATGATGTGATTTTGTCCCAGGTACTCCTACGATACCTACATAGGGAGAGTGCGAGGAAAGATTTGATGGTAGTAAGATGACTCCAAGCTACCTATGCTCTTGTAGATCTATTACCTTGAGAATCTTTAATATCATTACATATATATTGTTGAATTTAAATGCGAGCAAAGAAACGTATTCTTTCCTCCATACTGCACTAACTAAATATAGTGTGAGCATAGGTCGCATGCCGAACCTAACCTAACTCCTCCAGGGTTCACAATCATTGTTTTACATTCACCAGGCATCATTATCCCACCCATTCTTTTGTGTCCTATTTAAGGCGTGGAAAAACAAGAAATGGGGATGCATGAGAACAATATTCATATCATAGGAGTAGTAAATATAACAGAACATTATAAGAAGAAGTAGGTATAATATTCTCACGGTTCTGGTGTTTCAATTGTATGACCATCAGACTTCCAAGAGTCGCCATCCCAATCGGTTGGTGCCTCAGAAGTTGGCTCATGAGTAGCAATTTCCTTCCAGCCAGTAGGTTCCGCTGTTGGCTCAACCGTAGCATACTCTTTCCAAGAATCGCCTCCCCAGTTAGTTGGCTCAGGTGCCGTAGCCTTCCATTTTCCGTGAGTCGGCTCAGCAGTCCTAGCACTCCACTTCTTGTGAATCGGCTTTCGCGTTGGGTGATGAGTGGGCATGAACGTCTCCAAGGCATGCCATTCAGACGGCTCAGGCGTTGGGTGATGAGTGGGCAAGAACGTTTCCAAGGCATGCCACTCAGTCGGCTCATGAGTGGGCAATACGGTTGGATGATACGTCTCCAGCTTCTGCAACTCAGTCGGTTCATGAGTGGGCATCAACGTTGGATAATCTGTCGTAGTCTTCTCCTTCCACCAGTGGTTTTGTTCCTTCTTCCATGGCTTCCACTGCAACTTTCGTGCACGACGAGATGGTTTGCCACCGGTATCGACGATGTTGGTCTCCTCTTCTTTGGTTTCATGTCGCGAAGATAATGCGAGGGTGCTGGATGATGAGAACGATGCAATGATGCATAGAACGCATCCAACAAGCCACGAACTGCATACTACTTTGGCCATGGTATATTATATCGGAAATGGATGTAAGACTGCTGGACAAACTTGTCGATGCTTTAATGTGGCAACAACACATCATCATCACGATCCACGCTCTCATTTTCATCTTTTTCTTATGAATTTCCCTCGTTTCCAACAAACATGGGCGGGAAGGAGTGTGTTTCGGAGAAGAAGAATGAAATCATGGTATAATCAAAATCTTTCCTTTTCAACCCAAATGTACGTGTATCTCCCTCAACCATATTTATGTAGAAAATAACCTAAGAAGACATAACACACCACTAGACAACGGATGTTTGCATCGACAGCTACAACCGTCAGGCATTGTCGGAGGAAGGTTTCGGTGAAGGATGTGTACCTTGCGACATGGCAAAACAATATTGATACCATCTGCACTGGTCCGGTCACGAAGCGCTGTTTTAGCAGAGCCTTCCAACGACCACAGATAATCGTTGTTGGTGATCATGATGTTGTTAGATCAATACGTCGAAATACCACTCTACTTAGTCTGTCATCTTCGTCATCGTTCGAGCAGGCAGTCTCCTGGTACAATTTTAATGGTCATGGAAGATATTATTTCTCGACTACACCTGGCGGGTTCAAAAATAATGATACTGTTGACTCTTCTTCTTCGTCAATAAAAGTTGGCACATCGTCCAGCAGTGGCAATAGTAGTGACACGGACAAATTATCAATTGCAAAATCATCTGTTACTCCAGCAATAGAAAAGAAGGAAGTATCCATGGTAAAAAAGGCCACTGATGCCATACAACTTAACATCACATGGGCTCTAAAGAGCTTATTATCCATGCTAGCCAAAACTCCCGGAGTACTTTGGTACTACATGACACACCCAACCGAATTCAAAAACAAACTTGTAGAACTCAAAGATGCTGCGGTCCATGAAGCACATCATTATTATATGGGGAGCAAACTCCTTGCGGCAGATGTACGCACTGCCAAGGCATTATTAGGGCGGACATTACGTGGGAGTACATTATCACGAAGAGAACGCAAGCAGTTATTACGTACAACTACCGACTTATTCCGATTGGTGCCCATGTCTGTATTTGTTCTGGTACCATTTATGGAATTTGCACTTCCGTTTGCGCTTAAATTATTCCCTAATATGTTACCGTCGACATTCCAAGATACATTAAAAGAAGAAGAGAAGATGAAGGGTGAGTTACAAATGCGACTTAGCATGGCGGGCTTCTTTCAGGATACATTGACTGAACTTGCCAAGGAGCAGAAGAAATTTGCACAAATACGTAAACGGTATGACTCCGATGATGCCACCGACTCTGATTCGGTACAGGCCGAATGTGAAAAGGAGGCATCGGCTAGTTCCTTCCTTGAATTCTTAAAAAAGGCACGTACGGGAGAGGCAATCCCCCCCGATGTGATTATTAAATTCTCAAAGTACTTTGAAGATAATTTAACATTGGATAATATGGGACGAATGCAATTGATTAATATGTGCAAATACATGGGCATTGCACCATATGGGAATGACAATCTATTACGTTTCCAACTACGACATAGGATTAATACTTTAAAGGCCGATGATCAACGTATACTTTGGGATGGTATTGATTCATTAACAAAGATGGAACTACGAGAGGCATGTCGTGAACGCGGGATGAGGTCTATTGGACTTAGTAAAATTGCATACCGGAATTCATTGCAACAGTGGTTGGATTTAAGTGTACAAAAGAATGTCCCAATATCGTTACTTATCATGAGTCGAACATTCTTCCTCCATGATGAATTAGTCACGGGTGAATCGAGCTCCATTGATACAAAGGGTGTTATTGGACTAGCCGATGCCATGTCTGGTATAGACAAGGAGGTATTGAATGAGATTGTTTTGGAGATGGCATCGACGAAAGAAAAATCAAATAATGCTGACGTAATGAAGATCCAACTTGAGGTACTGGAACATCAGAATGAAATGATCAAGGAAGAACAAGAGGAAAGAGATGCCATTGCAGCGAAAGAAAAGGCAGAGGTGTCTGCCAAAGAGAAGGCGGAGGCAATGACAAAGGAAGTTTTGGAGACAGCCAAAATTGACGAAATGGCAGCAGCGTTGGAAAATCCATTGATGGAGAATGAGAAGTTAGCAAGCAGAGTGGCAGATACTGTGGACCTCACTGATGCCGCCTCTGCCACTGCAGCATCTCTTCGAACTGTGGATACTGAGCAGCCCAAGGAGGATGAGCATGCCCATCTATCAATGGAAGAAATCGATGCCATATCGCAACTAACATCTTCGGATCCTGTTCTACGTGAGCGTGAAGAGCTTCAACGTATCAAAGATAAAATGCAGAGTGAACAAAGCAAAGTTGATGTTGTCGCACAACCCATTTTTACGGATAAGACTGCGGTGGAAGAAGCTATCACCAGTGCCTCGCAGGACATACGGGACGCTGCAGAAAAGGAGGCCATGGAGATTTCTATGGTAGGGGACGCGAAAGGAAAACTAGTTGTTGAAAGCCAAGTGGAAGAACCTATTGGAGATAAGAAGCTGCAAAAAGCCATTGACCGTTTACAAGCTAGAGTCCAATCAATGGTTGGAAAGATTGAAACTCAATTGAGCGATGTGGAGGTCAAAATTGGTGACAAATTCCATCTTCTTGATAAGGATGGCGATGGCGTTCTAACCATGGAGGAAATGGCACAGGTACTTCAGACTGTACTGAAGAGAGAGTTGACAGCTGAGGAGGCCATGGCAATAGCTGAAGATATGGATACTAACAAGGATGGTGTGTTTAGCATAGCTGAGCTAGCACAGTGGGCCGAAACGAATACAATTGTTAAGCTTGCCGAGGATGGGCGGGAGAAAGATCTAAATGAAATGATTAGTAAAAGGGTGGCTGATTTGAATGCCAAGCTGAAGATGGCGGTGAAGGAAGAATTGAAGGTTAAATCGGACCAATAGACAAAAACAGTGTACAAAAGTTAAGCATTCATTCGATTATTGGTGTATACCTAGCATTAGATTGAATGATCTCTTTACTGCCAAAAAATATTACCAAGAGCAGATTGATTTTTAAGTAGGCTGTACCGCCATCTCTGCTCCATCTACCTTATTGTGCCGGGTCTGTAAGTTGCTGTCCGCGTTCTCGTGTCTCCACAAGGAAGGTGCATTCGATACCTTTCGATTGCACTCATACTTATCTCCCCAGAGATTCGGAAACTCGTACCAAGTCAGTGCCCTATAATCAGAGCCTTCACCCTCATCATTTATTCCGCTTAAGCTTGCATGTCTAACCAAATGACTGAGAACCCTGCTGTGATTTGTTTGTAGGAGGAACATTTCACAACAACATAATGTCTCATGGTCTTTAGTTTAGTTAACTAGAGCCACAGTAATTGTCTCGTGTGATGTGTTGTTGTAAAGGCATCTTGTTCTTGTCACAAATAGCCTACAAGTCGGTGTAGTAGAGATACTGCCATTGTTACGACGTCTCGAGTCTCGCCTACGATACCTACGATTCCTACTGCCTAAGCGAAAGCGTTTACAGCAGACTTTGTAAAACCATGAGTGTTGGTATCCCTTACAGGTACGAATTGCGTACCTTACGGATGTACAACACATCTTTTCTCCAACCAACATCACAATCTACTCCTACACTTACTCATGCCGTCTCTGCGTAATAATTCGTGGGGAAGAGGACAGCGTCACGACCAACGCCATGATATGATGCATCAGTATCATCCGCTCGGGCGTGGCATCGTCGGAGGAGGACGAGGAGAAGGAGGAATGAGGGGAGGAGGACGATGGGGAAGAAGCGATCACGACAATGTTGTCCGTGCTGAACCAATAACCTCTGGTCGTCCGAGGGTATGCGCCTTCTTTGCTTCTGACAAGGGATGTAAGAATGGCACAGCATGCAAATTTTTGCACGACGTCGCTGCTGCTGCTGCTGCTGCGTGCAACAATGCACTTAATAATCAATCTGGCCTTCCCCAAAATGGAGCATGCATGCTACGACGGCCTAACAATAACAACGATGTGGGCGTGTATGCAGCAATGGGACGGCGGAATAATATGGTTCGAGAAGGTCAAAAGCAATTAGGACAACATAGTTTACCACCAATTATTGTTCGATCGATCTCTGCTACTTCTACCCTTGGTGACAAATTTAATGAGGGGTATCAATTATCTTTATCTACGTCCTCTCATACTAATAACGACGCATCTGTTGCTGCAAACGCGAAACATGGCGAGGTAATGACTACAGCCGACTCAGGTGGAATCTTGGCCGGAATCGTTGCGGCTCAGCGGGGGGATGTTGCCATGGCAGAAGTCTTTCAAAGAACAAATTTTACAAGAAGTACTACTGATTCTGCTGCTGCTGCTGCTGTTCATTTAGATAATGACGTCGTGGCAGCGGGAGTTTCCGTTGTGAATGTGAAGATTGAACAAACAAATGCTACTAATAATTATCAGCTTGGGAATATGAATTTGGGGAATGCCGCTTTGTTGACTGATTCATCATCACCCCCCACGCCCATGAATGGTGAGGGGAAATCATTGATACCGATGAAGAAAAGGACATTGGCACTCGAGGTACACTCCCCGCTATCAAAGATAAGACATGATGATTCATCCTTGGTATCGTCTTCTTCTGAAGGGAATACTACAAGACTGTTGTCCAAAAAAACGTCGCTGCCATTGCCACCAACACCTCCGACGAAAAAGAAATGTTCAAAGTATTCTTCACCGTCCGATCTGCCATCAACTTTTGCCATACCAACAATTACGATGAAAAAATCGAATGAACCATCTTCGCTTGACATGGCATCAAACATTTTAAGAAATGGAAAAAGAGTTTATGCACGTAAGGATGTGTTGAGTGTGGATCATTATCCAGGAATGATTGAGTCTCGCAATGTCATCGAGAAGGAGAAAGAATTGAAGCACGTGGTTTACAACGTGCGTTTCAAAGACGGAGATCTTGTTGAAAATATTGCGGAAAGCTTCGTCATGAGCAGGAAGGCATATAAAAAACTCAATCCTCCGACGTCAGTTCCCACTGCTGGCGATAACAATGCAGAAGAAACGAAACTGTCCGCTTCTAAAGACATAGACGAAACAGACCCATCCCCCCTCACTGCTTGCAATACAACAGAGTCGAATTTGTCGTCGCCATCCAAGTTTGCAAAAGCCGATTCCACTTTTATAAAAGCCGAAGGATTGCCTGACGGATGGGTTGTGCGTCTTGTTACTAACAAGGGAGGTCGGATTGTTAAAATGTATCTCTCACCCATAAAATCATTTAGCTTCCAGTCAAAGAAGCAGGCTATACGCTTTGTAGAGATTTTACAGAATGAGAATGTCAACGGAGACGAGAAATTAGCGAAGAAATTATTCAATGAAACGAAGGCGACGAATGTCAAGAAATCAACAACTAGTAAATCGTCTCTAACATCCTCAAATAAGACTTTGATAATCCCGAGGGACAAATCTGAATTGTCAATAACAGAAAGCAGAGAAAGTGATGATATCACAACAGCCAGTGACCTACTATCTGTTCAGAAGCGCTTCAAATGTAAGATGGGGAATTGTCAAAAGTGGAATGATGTCGAAGGAGGCTTTTGTGAGTCGCATGCTGTGTTGACTAAAACTTCCGCAATTAAGAAGAAGTCGACGGATGTCACCTCGCCCCGCCCAAGCAAGAAGCAGAAAGAGTGTCTTGCCGGATGTGATTATAAACCTCCCGCAGAACCAAATGATGATAGACTCCAAGCTTTGGTGGTGGGGAACAATCAAGATCCTCAAAGGCAAGCTCTGCCAGCTGAACAAGCTATGATTGAGGATAATCAAGCTGCTATGATTGAGGATAATCAAGCTGCCATGATTGAGGTTAATCAAGCTGCTGTGGTAATTAAGATCAACGATGATGAAGTTTATAATTTTAGAGAGCAGAATGTGGTGAATGCAGATGAGTTCATGCACATTTATGATGACGTTGTAACAAAGTTGACGAATGCTAAAGCAGACAACGATATCACCGCTATTGCCTTTTATGATTATTTAACGAGCTATTTCATAACAAAGATGAATCATGGAGACTTTTGCCTTGGCCTTGACAAAGATTTCATCATTAGAATTATCCACGACTTCGGAGTTAGGAAACAAAAACTTGTGACGGTTACTGAGGGGAGAATAGGTTATGAAAGGTACCTCGAATACCTACTCAAAGAATTGAAAGCACGAGTTCAGGTGGAAACATAAAATAGCATTAATTTGCTTCTTCAATCTATAATACCTCTCACGACTTCCTCAGCTCTATCTTGGTCAAAGATAAGACAAACATCTCTATAAGGAACAAACAAGATATTTTGAATAACATCGCCAGATGTATGCAGACTCTTCACTTTACCCGTAACTGTATTGTCGTAATCATTACGATTCACTTATGCAGTAAACATCAAATTGACCCCGAATAACATTCATATATTTTTCATTTCCAATTACTGATCAAACTATGCTCGAAGTTCTGATGCATCACTTGCCTCCATGGTATCAGTATCATCATTTCTATCCTCTACCACCTCCTCTGGACTTGACTGTGCAGTAGGACGTGTCATCAATTTGCTCATTGACATCTTCGCAGACGTTTGCAATTGATCAACCGTCTCAACACACTGGGGCATGACAGTCGTTTGCCATTCTTCAGCCTTCTCGGCACACTTGGACATGACAACCGTTTGCCAAACTTGAACCTTGGGCATGACATTCGTGTGCCATTCTCCAACCTTGTCAACGCACGGATTGAGGCATGTAAGATGTTTTTCCATCATGGTTTCGGCGAAATGCACGGTCTACGAAGAAGATGATGAAGAAGAATTAGCATCATACGACGATGGACACGAAAAAAAAACGTATCGTAAGATCCAATCTCACCTGTGCTACAACACCCATATCAACCATTGTTTCTGTCTCCTCAGTTTCGGTCGGATGTACGAAAAATCCAAGTGCCACACGTCCATCATGCTGTACGGCCTCGATACTTGCCTCCTCGAAAGAATCAAATGATTCCTCTGCGACGTATTCCTCTTGATCATCAGCCTTCGTGGTTGCCAAAGCAGCAGCAGTAGTAGCAACTACAAGTGTCGGTGCTGTTTTCGCCATGGTCATGACAGTTTCTTCATCAAGTGCCTCCTCCTCCTCCTTCCTTTCGTCGTCCTTTCTAGTCTCCTCCTCCTTCGCCTCCTCCGTCACTTCCACCGGCTGATCCTTGGGAGGTATTTCGTCACCAGATGACATTGACGAGTTTTCCTCCTTGGATACACTCCTTACTGATGCCCTAGAATCGCGACCACTATCATTGTCTTTCGTACTATCCTTCACAACATTCGCGATATTATCTACCTGTACAGAAGCAGCATCGTCACTTTTCACTTCTTCTACCATCACAGGAGATGCCGTCCTCTCAGCAATGCTGCTACTATCCTCAACAGCTGGCGATTCCGTCCTTGACTCTTTCGGCGCCTTATCCACTGGTGGTGCTTCTTCAACCACCGACTTGGTATTCTTCACAGACGGCTGCTTCTTGAATAGATTGTTGAAATGCTTCGATGCCACGGACACCGGCACTTCCGACGACTGTGGTGCGGCGCCGCCACGTGACTTCTTCTTCATAAGACCAAAGTGCCTCGATGCCACGGACGTGGCTCCCTTTTCAGTTGCGAGGAATGGGCCCATTGTCTTCTTGACCGATGACTTGACAGATGCAATATTAATTTCACTGGTAGCGGAGGATGATAACTTCTTGACGGATGCCTTGACTGCATTTATGTCAAGTTCGGAGTTTAACCACGACGGCATTATATTGCTGCTATATTTTTTTCAGTTACGACAAAGACAAAGCGCACAGCGTACTTGATGAATAGATGCAACAGCAGTGGATGAATGCCAAAGCTACATGTGTGTTTTGGAGTTACAGAAGAGCTGCGCCGTTTGATGGACTGTTGAGCGTTGGGGTTTTGTGAGAGGAGTTTTGGAGAGGAGAAGAGAAATGAACGCGGCTGCGGTCACTCACGCCTGCTCGCTTCTCGGTGCAAAATAACAACAACAACTTCTACTACACACCGACGGAGAGCGGAGAGACCGACAAACAAGTAGGAAGGTGGGCACAGTATCATCACAGAACTCAGCCATGAAAGTCCCAGCAAACCTCGCACCAATCAGCCTAGAATCAACCCTACGGCTACTGCTAACACTGGCAGTATCAATACTGACACTACGATTTGGTGTTGGCATTGCTGCATGGCGTGCCGCAAACAATTTAGAAACACCGAACTATACAATCATCAAAAAATTACCCCTGTCAACAAGGGGGAGGAATGTCGAATTGAGAAAGTATGATCCATATCTAATTGCCGAAACAACTGTATATGATGCAACTAGTATTAAGAAGGCGAGTGGTAAGGGTTTTGGATTGTGTGCTAAATACATCTTTGGTGACAATCAACGACGTGACAAAAATTTAATGAAAGGTCAATCATCGTCATCTAGTAGTAACGAAAAGATGGCAATGACTGCACCTGTCCGATCAGTTGGTGACTTGACGACAGGTGCAGGAGGGGAGAAGATGGCAATGACCTCCCCAGTTCGTAGTAGCAGCAGCAATAGTAGTTCTGGGAGCTTCTTTCATCGTCCACAAAAGACAAATGTATCTTTCGTCATTGGCTCCAAGTATAATCTACAAACAGTCCCAAGACCAAATGACAATTCTATTCGTATACGAAAGGTCCCAGAACATTACCTAGCAGCCACAACCTTTGCTGGTCCACCACCATCGAATGAACGTATTAGTAGTGAACGGAATGCGATACTCGAAACATTGGCAAATGAGGGTATACGTATTACTAAGAGGAATAAAGATGAAACACATGTCTATGGCTATCATGATCCGGTAGTAACACCCAACTTTTTACGAAGGAATGAAGTATGTGTTACAATTGATGGATCAAGCATACAGTGATACAACAAAAACGTCAATAACAAATATTAATCATTGTCCTTTTTATTTGTGTGTGATTGTAATGATCTTCTCGAGGAGAAATTGAAGCCGGCCGGAGAGACCGCCAAATATTATGACCCCTGATGAAGACCCGTGTGTGTGTTGAAGGAAGGAAGGAGGAAGGAGAGCAAATCTGCTCGCTCAAGGAACTTCTCAATGTCGAGTTCGTCCATCCTTACGATGCTGGCGATCCTTGCGATGATCATCCCTATTAGCAGCTCATTCATATCGCCAAAAACAACAGCAGCAATAACGCCTAGACTGTCATTGTCGTCTGACATTATTTCCAACTTACTCTACGAAGAACAGGAAAGTATCATCGTCCGACGCGGGATGCTCGAGGAAGGCCTACTAACGAATGTTACGCCATTATTGGCACCGCAAATCAAAGTCCGCGGGACGGGTAAGGCGGGTGGATTCGGTAATTCCGCCTCGGGCGGAGGAGGGTCGGGACGTAGTACAGCAAGTTCCTCCAAGGCGGAGGGGAGGGAACATGCCAAGGTGATAATACGAGAGGGGGTATTACGGATCGATAATGTCATATCGACCACCACCGTCGATAAATTACGTGACCATTTATATGAATTACGTCAAACGTCCGAAAAAGAAATAGCGACTGGGAAGATACGACCAATACAACGTTTTGCACAGGTATTATTAAAACAAAATCGATGTGATTTAACCATTCCGCTGGGCGTGCCGGGACATGAAATTATAACAGTGGCATTGGAAGAAATAATATGCAATAGTCCAATCGGATCCACTATATCCGCTATATTGGGGAAGGATGCTATATTGCATGAATTGAGTTGTTTAATTTCAGATCCGGGCAGTCAACGTCAAGTGATACATCCGGACACACCCTATGTTGATGGCGATGGTAGAGATGGACCAGCGGTATTAACATGCTTTGTGGCATTACAGGACATAACAGCAGATATGGGGCCAACGGTATGGTTACCTAAAACACATAATAAGGTTAGTCATGATATGTTTACTAATTCAATGATGGGCAGCGGGAGTAAAGATGGAGAATCTAGTCCTAAGGATATATTAATATCCACCCATCCTGGACCAGTAATGGGGTTACTTCCTAAAGGCAGTTGTGTCATATTTGATAGTCGAATATTACATTGTGGATCGGCCAATCAATCAATGGCATCACGTGCATTATTCTACTTTTCATTCAAAGACTCCAGTGTGGGATATGCGGGTAATCCACAAAGTATACGAATGGAGCTTGGTATGGCCAAGGTTACATTGGGAGAATTGATAGATGATTTAACAACATTTGATATGGGTAGAGGGAGTAGTCCATTGATTGATAAATTGGGAAGTCAAATTAGATGATAAGAGGAACATCATTACAATCACACATATACATATAAGAAGCTTCATTCTTTATTTTTTTTCATACTTATATTATGCATAATTATCTCCTGATTGCGTTTATGACTTCAATAATGTGATCCCCAACACTAATACCCGCGACTGCGCTCAACCTGATGCGCAACCGGCTGTCCAGATTGCCATTTCCTCAACTGACGACTCACCACCATAGCAGCAGTGTCTGGGTTTGTAAGTGCGGCTGCATGTGGTAAAATAGTAACACGCGGATGATGCCAAAAGTCGTGCCCGATCGGTAGTGGCTCCGTCGTGAATACATCCAATACTGCATGCGAAATCTGGTCCTTGTTTAGCGCATCAATCAAGTCGGCCTCTACCAAATGACCACCCCGGGCCAGGTTCACGAGCGCGGCACCTGGTGGGAGCGCGAATAGGAATTCTCGATCGATTATACCCCGCGTTCGTGATGTTAATGGTAAGAGATTAATAAGGATATCCGTCTTTGCGAGCAGAGGCGTCAACGACTCCTCGCCGAGCTCTACCCGAATTCTAGAGTCATCGGCGTGCAGTAGGCCGCCATCATCGGTCGTCTCGTCCACGGCACCAAGACGCCACCCGCGCACCTGATACCCCTGACTTGCCAACCGAGCAGCGACCGCACGGCCCATTTCTCCCATGCCCAATACCGTAACGCGAACCTCGATCGCACGCGTCTGGGGCAGTTGCCTCCACATGCCTCGAGCCTGCCGTCGCGCGTAACGGAAAAATCCACGATGCAACGACAGCGTCGCCCGCGAGGCGGCTTCGGCCGTGGCGGCGGCGAGCGCGGGATCGACCATGCGCGCGACGACCGAGCGTCGAGGCACGGTCGCATCGTCCGGCAATTCGTCCGCGCCCGCCCGTGGCGATTGGACGAATTTCAGGTTCGGGAATCCGACCAGCGCGCCGGGGGGGCGGATCGGCGACGACCGCCGCCTCGATCTCTCGCGCGATCGACTCGGGAATCGTCGATTCGGCGTGCCATGTTATGGAAACCTCCGATGCGGCCGCCGCTGCGCGTAAGGCGGCATGCCACCGCGGCGCATCGTCCTTCGTTTCGTCGATCCGAAGCAGTACGTGCATGCCTCCTTGGCGGTGACGAGAGATCTTGCGATGTCTCCTGTTCGCCGAGCGGCGACGGTAAAGCGTCCACGCCAGATGATTGTAGATTGTAGCTAGTGCGCGGTATGATGAGGAGGGCTTTGATGTGTAGATATCTACATACATGACTAGAGCAGACGCAAGCACTTGGCGGGAAGTAGTTTCATCCTCTTTACTCTCTAGGCCAGGGTAAGTTGTTATTCATCGTCATGGCAACGCTATTCCTCCTCCTTCTGCCGCAAGTGATGATGACTAGTTCAATAGTGGAGTCATTTGCCACATCATTACAATCATCGTCATCACGAATCATTATGTCATCGTCGCGTACACGAGGAGTTGTCATTTCTAGCAGAAGTAGCATTCTGCGTAGTGCAACGGACGGTCGTGGGGATGATGATAATTCATCATCGTCGGTGGGAGGACTGCCCCCGCTTCCCTCGCAGCAGCGGAGGAATGATTCATCGCCATCTTCTCCATCCGAAGTTGCAACACCGGCAGCGGCCGCGGTGACGACGAACGATATCGTAGAAAACGAGGACGACGAGAAGAGGACATCGTCCGCCTATCCGATTAACTTACCATCCCCACTACTCCTCGCATCCTCCATGATATTGGCCATATCCTCCACGGGATCGTTATATGAATTGGCGGGAGGAGGTACCACCAAACTTGGTTTAGTGCCCACGTTGCTATTGGGTGGAATCGGATTACCGACGAGCGTGTTCCTGATATATGCGGCCATACGCAAGGGCGCGGCCGAGACGGAAGAGGACGATGAAGAGTATAATAGGCAGAACGCACGAAAACGATTGTGAACAAACCGAGATGAGAAAAAAAGCTTAAACTAAAATATCGAAAATGAAGACCAGCGTACGATAGGGTTCTACCACCACCAGAGAGAGCGGCCTGCGAATAAACAAAAAAAAATGGCCGTGAAATGGACTGATTTTTGGGAGCAAGTGAGAAAAATGAGAGGAAGAGAATACTTTTTGTGTTCCTATTTTACTCAGGTTAACCTAGCTTCCTCCACTAGCTCAACCGCTTCTTCTAATGTTGTCTAGTCATCACTCCTCTTCTCTATGGAATTTTAGTGTCATCATGTGATTTTTGCAAGATGGAAGTTAAGAAAATCAAGTAGTGTTTATTTCTCCCGTATATTTCTTTAACCTCTTGTCTTCTTTATGTAGCAGCAGATGTAGTTGTAGCAGCAGCAGCCTCACGGATCTTGGATGACAATACAATCTTACCATTAATAACATTGAATCCATCTTTTAATTCACCCTCCAAGTCAACAAATCGTTGTAAACCATCTTTACTTGACATCTGTGGATATATATATATATACATAGTATTGTTTGTTTTTGTCAAGTGTTGTTATTGAAAAAATGTTTAAGTGAACAGCATTTGGTAATATATATAAAACACGTACCTTACAAGAATGTCCGGCAGTACACTGTCCCTTGGCATTCTCCTTGGCAATATCAAATATATGTTCAGTAAAGTATGCATTCGTTTGTATTAATTGTCTATTGGATATACCAAATTCTTTCTTCATACTATTCCACATGACGTTAGTAATAGTCGGCGTTTTGGCAACAATCGATCGTTGTGTGGCATCAGGCTGTACACCTAACATACCGGCACTTGTGGGTGTGCGTGATCGTACAGCCGCAATACCAACAGTTACCATATGAAAGCATGACCCATCATCTACCTGATAGCCATGTAATCCACCTTCATTCATATCAAAGACAGATCGACCTTTACGATTGCATAACTTACCACCCTGTGGACGTAATGTAGATATAATCTTATCATGATCTAATCTGGGTATATGCAGGGGATTGTACGAACCACGTAACGCAATAGTAATCCCAGGCGTGACACACATATTTATATGTATTACAGGATATACCGATCCATTATTATTGTTCGTTTGTATTGTACTTGCTGTTGGGTCGGTAATGAACCAATCTAAATTCCGACCTGCACACCAGTAGGTCCATTGAGGTGGGATGTATACATTCTTTATCATGCGTCTTTCTTCTACTTCTTCATCTATAGCTTCGTCTTGCATTACAACATCTACTACACCTCCATCCACTTCGTCGTTCGGATTATCTATTACTACTACATCACCATTGCTACCACCATTATCCTTCCGCTTCTTATCTTTCTTAAGTTGCTTCATTCGCTTGGCTAGCATGTCACGTGTGATACCCGATGCCAAAACAATTAACGTCTCGGGTTTTTCATCAACTATACTTTCTAATATACGCTTGGGATATAATTGTGGTAAAAAGTATCTCGTGGCCTCATTCTGAATATAATTTATATACGCAATATTAATTCCATCATCCGCATCCAATCTTGTCCATATGACAACATCATTCGCGAATGTTGTTTTATTAGATACTTCTAATAGTAATTTATTCATCCCGTTGACTGATCCAGCAAATATAGTTTGTGGATTAGTCACGGCCTCGTGTAACATGGAATGTATATCAAATGGACGTATCCCTTTAGGTATTGTTGTGTTGTTAGCAGCACCGGACATTACATAATTATCATTACTCCCTATAACATATGTTAATTCCATCTCTTGCTTCTGCCGTTTTTTACTATTATTATCATTATTGCGTTTTGTCGATGTTAATGCACCCGTAGATTGTAATATATGTATCAATTCCTCCTTGATGGTACTATCTAACTTTGGATCAGTACGTATAATCCATATAAATTTACCCCATGCACTTTGTTTTAGTACCGTGGGTAAACATATAGTTTCAAATAATCGCAATCGTGCTTTTGCTAATTCAATTAGTTTTGGTTGATTTTGCATAAATCGCGTTTCTAATATATGTATTAGACGCGGTTCATCATGACGATTGTACGACGACTGTTGATGATGGTGCTGCTGATGTTGTTGTTGCTTCCTCGATGTTATTTTAACAACATCCACTACCACTCTTTCTTCCCCGTTATGATCATCCTCTTCCCCATTGCTATTATTGTTTGCGGCTTCCGATTTTTCCTCCTCCCTCAATGTCTCATCATCGGTATCATTATCAGCATCTTCGTCTTCTTGTTCTTTCTCCATTATTTCCTCACCATTTTCACTCTGTCGTCTTCTGTCCTTGATGTCCAAATTATTTCCGTCATCTTTTAATGTTCTATCATCATCATCATCATCATCAGCATGATTTCCGCCATCCTCATCAGTATCTCCTTCTTCCATTATCTTTTCATCGTCGTCATCGTCATCATATTTTCCGTCCTTGGTGACGGCGTTGCGATGATGATCGGTGGATAGTAAATGGTGATGCAAATTCGCTTTTCGTTTGCCAACTCCATCGTCGTCATTGAGCGTGTTTTTCGCCGGTACCGGTATATTATCATCATGGTGCAATTGTCGTTTTTGAGTATGATGATGATGTGGTGCCCCATCGATTGCCATTCTCCGATTTTGTCGTCGTTGTTGTTCCTGCTCCTCCTCCCGCCGCTGCTGCTGCTGCTGCTGCTGGTGATGCATACGTAATATGAGATCCTTCGTTGCTAATTTATCACGTCGATCGCCAATACCGATCAATGGAGGAAGGAGGACCGATGATGTAGTAGAATGATGCCTCGTACTACCACCACTACTGCTACTTCCACCATTAGTCCTAGAACTAATACCACCATCGATGATGTTGTCATTTCTTACGGAATTATTATTATTATTGTCGGTAGTATTTGGCGATGGTAGCATTGTCATTAGTAATAATGTGCTGAGTAAAAATAATACTATCGCCGACGATAGGAGTAAATAAATCTGTTTCGTCATTTTGCCGTTGTGTTATTTATTGTCATTGGTATACTCCTCTTATTGCGTAGGCGATATTATAATATGGGGACATATATAACGAGACAAACTGATGACGCTGCTACGACTCTCTTGGATGACGCCTCCGGCGTTATTGGATGACGCTCCTCCTCGTAATGCTATTGTTGGCGTTGTTGTTGTTGTTGTTGTTGTTTATCGAGGAGGTTGCATTGGGATCGTAGTTGCACCCGATCGTTTTCATGCTCCAACGTTCGAAATATGAAATATGTGGGCAATAACCCTAACTCTTAACCTTAACTCAGTGTGTTTGTGTTGAATAACCAACCATTCACGGCCAAACAATGACAAGCGAAGGTGCACCGTGTCGTTTTGACGGCTCCGACGTCATGACTACAACAATGGATGTCGACAACAACAACAGCGACGGGAGGCCGATGATGTGCGATAATGATGATAGTACGACAAATCAATTAGCAACTGAGACATGCCGAATTATGGAGGAGGGGGGAGACGATTGTGTTGCTAAATTATTCTCCGTGCTGGGGGTGGTTGTTGTAACAGCAGCGGACGATGACGACAATGATGCGGCCGCTATATCATCGGCAACCGCGACTAATTTTGATAATGCCAATGACACAGACGACGGGAGCAACAATAACAACAACAACAACAATTCTGTGATATCAAAATGTCATCAAGTATTGGATATATTTTACGTATTAATTGGGCATTCCCGCTCGCATCGACGACAACGACAACAATGCACCTACAACAGGTTGAACATTCCACTGTCGATCAAGGCACATTTGCTACTACGTGCTTTATTACAATTACCACTACATGATGATGCGCGGTATAGCGCCATATCATGGGAGGCAGCGACTGCTGCCATACACTCCTTACAATATTACCCATCATCATCAACATCATCATCATCTATTCTCAGTCATGGAGAGGAGGTGGCAATGATGGTTGAAATTCGTTCCTTCATAACAAAAACAACAACAGCGGCAGCATTAAAATTTACGACAAACTCCAAGGATTCATCATTGGGAATCTTAATCTCTGACAAGACAATGGTGGTGGTGAAACAAACAATACAACAATTACATTTGTTAAGTAATAATATAATTAAACCTCTATTATATGAAAGAGATGATAAGCAGCAGCAGCAACAACAGCGACGGAATACTACCTACCTACGGCCATTAGATTTATTACCCATAATACTAAACACAATTGATACATTAGATGATATTATGCACACTACTATGTTAAGTAATGATGGCGATGATGATGATAGCAACAGAGTCACAACTAGTAGTAATGAAAAAAAAGAAGAAATTGAGGAGGAGGAGGAAGAAGAGATGAACGGTGAATCGAGTGTAGTAATGAACTATTTACGTAAATATGGGTTAGATGATGCCGCGAATGAGTTACAAACTATATTATTGAAAAATAGTAATAATACTAATCATAATGACAAAGCAGCAGCAACAACAACACCTGCGTTGGACTTGGATGATGTAGAAGTACGTAAACGTGGTAATAAAGACAAGTCGATCACACCTTATATTACTACTGCTATTGATGATGATGATGATGATGATGATCAGAGGATGTACATTCGTTCAAGTGATAGACTGCTATCAACCATGTTTGGATCAAATATATATAATGATAGTAACTGCATCGACGACAACTTACAAAACACTGCCAACAAGAGTAAAACAATAATTCGTGCAGATGCAATTTTACCACTACTATCAATGGCAATGGATGATATTGGATATTGTCGTATGATGTCAACGATTACAACAATGTCCACGGGGGGTGGAGTTGGGGGTGGTACTCCTGCTATTATTTCTACTACTACTGCTACATACTGGGATCAATTGAAATATGCCATTTGTACCACCCTGCGTGCCAATAGGATATGTTATTCTATCAAGAATAATGACGATGATGATGATGATGAATTACAAGAACAGCAGCAGCAGCAACAACAAGACATAATATTCAATGAGGCACTAATCGATGAGGGTATTCATATAATTCCTGTATCAGACTATCCTGCCTTGACACGATGTGTCTTTCGCATGGTGACTGCTTCTTCTTGCAGTAGCAATATCAGTAGCAGTAAAAACTCGGCGTCACAACATGTATCATCTAGTATTACTAGTTGGGAAGCTATTTTCCTTCAATTATATTATGCAGCAACAGTTGCAACTATTGAAACTCCATTATCATTCATTATTCAGCGAGGGGATCGATCAATGAATCGACTATTCGGAAGAGACGCAGTATCAGACCGACAGGCATTACTTTGTACAATTGAATCACATGTATTATTGCCTTTATGTACTGGTGCATCAGTATCAACTATTACTACTTTATTGGATGCATGCATACAAGAATCGTGTGTGTATTGTAAGAATGATTGTTTTACTACTACAGCTACAGCTAAATGTAAAGAGGAGGAGGTACTCCCTGCGTGGGCCATGGCACGTATTGTCTTATTTGTTATTGGTGCAAGAGCATCGAATATATCCCATTTTACTTCTACAACAAATACAAATTTTGGTCCACGGGGTGTATTTCGTATGGCATCAAACTTTCTGCTTAAATTACAAGACAGTAATAGTGTTACAACAACCAAAAAAACTAACAGTAGAGGGATTGGAGTTGGTAATACTGATGAGATAGGGTATGCACTTAAAGTTTTATTACACTTATCGGCAGTCAGAAATGGCATGTGCCGTGATTGTCGACATGACAATATCAACGTTCAGTCTGACAAGGCAGCATGTGATTTATTACAATATTCGTACTATGCTGGGAAAGGACAATTCAATCATCGATATGGATTTAGTGGACAAAGAAAAGAAGAGAAATCATATCCTCACGAACAATATGGAATTGAAACTATTACCTCGTATACTTATTTGGTCCGTTCAAGTCTTGGTACATCTTCAAAAGAACTATATCGTGAAGATACTGCACGGACATGGATCGATGCTGCGAATATGCTTTTAGATGAAAGTTTCTGCCACCCTCCTCCAAAGGCATCTATGAGCATTTTTTCAGGTGGGACTGCAATGGCTGTTATTATTATCGTTACTATCTTCTTCGAAGTGCCTTCGTCACAAAATGAAATTGTTCGATCCATCTACGATCGCTTTACAAATATGACTGACACTAGTAAAAATATGGATGAATCATATTTTCTTGTAATATCTATCTTGGCGTGGTCTCTGGCTGCCGATGACAGAAATTATCAAAACGTTGACATTGTGAGGAGTGATCGGGGTAGACTTATGCGAGGTAACGAGACAACTGTGTTGGAACCATTATGCAAACTACTTTCGAAATCTTCCTTGACTCATGATCAGCAACTTAATAATGATGGTAGTGACAAAGGTCCGAATCTCTCCTATTGGACTCTTCACAAACTTGCGCATGCTCTCTCTCCAATATCGTCTGGTAGAGACGCTATATTAGCAATTGCTCAGCAAAGTATATCTACCTCATCCCATCAACCGAATGAGACAATTCCTTTTGAATCGCTTACAAAGCCAACAACAAGTATCGATTCCATATGCTTAGGAATTGATTGCCTTTGTGTATTGATCGAAAAGAAACATCCTGCAAACAAATCAGGTATGGACGAATTTGGTCAGAAAGCCTTAGGGATGCTCACCGATGTGATGATATCATGGCATCCATTGATATCGGCCAGCTCATACGGAATACAACCTCGTTTGACCATTAATATTGTATGTTGGATGATGTCTGAGCTTAATAAAGCGACACAAATGCGAAAATTAACCAAGTGGGTTTCACGACGTCTGTTGCGAGCATGCTATGCCGGTCTATTGAAATTTATCGCACTGGAGGAATCAGATGCAGGAGACTATTCATCCTGTTTTATACCTGAACTTATATTTTCAAAGGCCGTTAGTACAAGGAATGATGTTTGTGCGATGTTGCGATTAGCTGTACTTCTCTTTGATGAAATTGCAAAGTCTGACGTTGACACGGCCCCCTTGCTGCTGGAATCGCACACCCTGCTCAGACCTCATATCATTCGAACATTACATCATGATCATGATATTGAGCCATTGATGGAAGATGTAACATCCCAAAATGCTATAGATGAGCTATTTCGAGAGGGTTATTGTGCATTGCGACGCGAGTTTAAGCCATGTGATGATTCGACTGATTTCGCAGTTGATGGCGTTCTTCTTACTATTGTCTTCCAAGCAGCTGCTGGTATGATTCATAAAAAGCGTATTTCCTCCCCTGCGATTGTTGATGCGGATGCATTCATGTGTCTAAACGAATATATTTATGGCGCTGAAAGGTTTACATCGCTTTCAAGCTGGCTTGATGCTAAACTTCCTGCTCAAAATATTGCTAGACGATGCATGTCAACTGAGGGTCTACTTCCAGATTGCGTTGAATTCAAGGTGTCACTGTGTGATATCATGGCTGAAATACTACTTCGCGAACCTGCAATCAATCGACATGACGCATCGATCCTACTGACTGTAAATTCTTTGATAGGATTCAAACGAAGTGTTGACTCTTCAATTGCGTTTGCCAACATGCATCATAGCTCTATCAATAATCTTCTGGAGCTTTCGTCGCGGCAATTGCGTCCACTGCTTCGTACCGCTGAAAATAAGAAGGATGTATTGTCGGAGGTAGATGGCTTGGTTTCAAATGTTCTAGATTTTTGCAAGATATCATTATTGGACAAAGCAATACGATATGATCTCCTCACTTCAGTATGGTCATTGTATTGCTCGCTTGTCGATGAAGAATCTTCACGGCTTCTTATCACTTTTGTCGATGAATCTTACAAAGAACTGGGATATTGGGCGGAATCGGATGAAACTTCCGTGTCTCTACTATCCATCGCGTCTATCGGAGACATTGATACATATGTCCGACACATGCGAGGGACTATACTTTCAGCGCTATCTCATATCCTAGCCTCAATCGCCACTTCACAGAATATGAGAACTTTTGAAGAGCTCAAATCAAGTCTTGACCTGTTGCTTCTGATTTTGCTCCAAGTATGTCAAGACCTAGATGCATCGTTTGATGGGTATAGTGGAGGTATTAACAAGAGTCTATTTCTGTCGTTTCTCGGTGTGATAGATGCATGCGCTGATGCAATAAACACTCTGTTCGAATCAATGCCAATACAATGCAAGTATCAAATCACAACTTCGTTCGCGTCTGTGGCACAAGCTTCAGTAATTATATGGGAGCTTTTTTGTGAACAGAATACATTACGACAGCCTTCTGTCGTTGTTGGTACGTTAAAAATTTGCATTGATAAAATTCCAAGCATAATCGATAAAGTGGAGAGAGTCGTCGGGCAGTGTGTCGTTAGCAAATCGTCAAGTGCTCATCTATGTGAAATTCTACATCAATGCACTGCTCAGCTAGTACCCAAACTGAGAAATGGAGTGGACAATACTCCGCCATGTGTCAAGAAATCCCATTCGCTCACCACGAGTATATCTGACGAGGTTGCCACAGTATCAGACCGTTTCGAAGCAGTCTTCGCTGAAAAACAGGTTAGTCCCACCACTGAAGTACATTCTGATAGAAAAAACGCAGATGCAGATGGCGTGCGGCCACCAAAAAGCGAATTAGGACAGGTTCTGATGCCTACCCTGACAAGGAAAACATTGATGTCGGTGTATAATATTGCAATCGGATCTTCTGCAAATATCTGGAACGAGTCATATCGTATCATCATTGCTGGCAGTGGTAATAATAAGTTTCACATGATGATACAGATCCCCACAGCAGATGAGGCATTGGCCCTTGCATCACGAAGAATAGTAGACTTTGCGAACTTACAAACTTCGTTATGTTGTATGTTTGCAGTACGATCAGATCAGAAAAACATCGACATGAAACATGCAGAAACAGATGAATCAATTGACACAATGGTACTCGCTGAGATACTTTCCTACCAACAAAAGGCCAAGTTATGCTCATGTATTGAGAAAATGGCGATTACCTTGACGCTTGCGTTGAAGCAAATGATCAAATACTTTAAAGAATCATCATCGATATTCTGTCAGAAGTATCCTTTTAATCAAATCAAACTGAAAGAGTCGTTGATTTGTATCCTTGGATTTCTGCATTCCATCAATTCGTCAGATATGAAATCATCACTGTTCGCTGGATTTATGCGATGGCGTGCTAATGAAGAAAGGGCCTTCAGTTTGTCTCTTTACGAAAATGATAAGGATGACGACAATGGCAGTGGCTATGCGATACTGGGGCGTCTACCAAAGGTACTTCTGAGGTTAGAGGGGTTGGTGGCTGGTTTGCGAGAGCTCAACAGCTTGATCAATTCGACGAGGAGGCATGATGATATTGTGACCGAAAGAACGCTTATTCTCGAAGAATCTGTGTCAACCTTGATGAATGGTTCAATGGCACTTGTTGAACTAGATGATTTTAGGGGAATGCTCCGATGCTGTATTGAAACTTTGGATGAGGGCGAGGACGAACATATATCAAATGGTGTTGATGATGTGCTACTATCAACCGAAGACGAATTTGACAAAAAATTTGAGGACGAGCATATGCCATCATTGTCAGGGAAACGACAGATGCGACGACTTTATCCATTGATACGAAAATCTCGTAGAATTACATTGAGGAGTAGGAATGAAACAGTTGACGATTGGCTTACGATGGACGATGATGACCATGGTCGGGCAACGGGAGAAAAGTACAACTATAATGATGCATTTGTCGATCTTGAGGACTTTCTTGTTGAGGGGTAGGCAGGCTAATCAAAAGGAGGTAAAAAGGATGGACAAGGCGGTGTCCCTTGGAAATAGTCATATATACAAGATTAAATAATATCGCTAAATATTATTAGCTAACTTATACCTAATAATAAAACAGCTACTGGGGAGCAAGATGCAGTAATACATGTTGCACTTATCTTGCAACAATCCTACTGTTATCTCTTGGTCTACGGTGATTGTTGTTGTTATCTGTCTAGTCTTAATTTAAAATAATTTTATGTGTTGTTGTTGTGGATAATCTGCCAACTCTAGGTGATGTATTGGTTACAAAAACAACCTTGGTCCCATGTATACCCCCATATAATAGCAATGATCAACAATGTTCCATGCAACAGTGGACCAACGATTGATCATCGTCAAAGAAGCATCGTCCTGCTTCTCTGTGGTTAAGACATGAGGATCACATTCCAATTCTATCCCAACATTCTCAAAACCAAGTGTATTCCATAATTGTTGATTATTTGTCAATACAGGATCTTTGGTATGGACGACATGCAATATCGTACAACCACACAACGCCTCATTTCGTAAATATCTTGATAATTCTGAGTTACATAGTCGTGGGCCGCCAAATGTAATTATAGACGATACAGGCGTACCACTACGGACTGCATCTTTAAATGTTGCTTGATGATGAGTGGCACACAATAATGCTGTGGCTGCACCTAATGAATGACCTGTATATATAATTTCCGTCATCGGTATTGTTGTGGAGTAGACTGTTGAATCAAGATAGTCTTTCAGTGGTTGACAAATCTCTTTCCACAATCCAGCTGATGCCATTTGAAATCCCTCATGGACTAATGCATTCTCTGGTACATTATCTTGCGATAAATGCATTGCTGGTACTAACTTAAATTGAAGATTGGTACCGAAATTCCTTACTGTTGCAGATCCACGGCATGCAATTATTAGTCTGTGGCGTTGTTTTTGTTTTCCATCGCTCGTCGTAGGATGACCGTCATCATACATACGGAAGAGCGTGGCTCCTGATTGGGACCTTGCATCAACAACTTGTGCAATTGGTTCTAATCCACTTGACTTCAAATATGCCGAGGATGACATTCTTTTCATATCAATGTATGATAAAGATGAGGCTTTGGCCAGTTGATATATTGCCAAGTCGTCGAGAGAAGAACGACCGCTGATGAATGCACCACACGATGAGGCTAGTATTTGAATCCAACATATTGCACGGATCAACTGCGTAGACTGCGTGGTAGATATCCGGATTTTTCGTTCCATTGTAAGAACATCCGGGCCGGCGCCTCGAATAAGCATGCAGGGAGGAGTAGCTGATTTCTCATGTGAGGTCACGAAAGGTACGATAGGGGCTTCGCCGTCACCAGTGGTTTTTTTTTCTCACCATCTTGTAATTCAATTGGAATCCTGGGCACCATATATCTATACCGCGGCCACTTTGGATGACACTTCTTCGCTCAAGTTGACAAACTGAGGGCTAACAAGGAGAAGCACGGTCAATCAACGTGCGTCGGAAAGAAGATTCGAGCCTTTATAGTTTTTTGCTGCAGACTGAGACAAATATGAGGCGACATTATTTCGGGAACAAGCACTAAGGCACTATTGACGGAAGAACGAATAGCAGCTTTAGACACCATCGGATTTGACTGGAAGCTCACCTACCTCTAGAATGATATTTTCTTTGATCGAGTATACGAATTGTTGTGTGACAAGAGCCTCGCTTCGTGCGCATGGTCAAGGGCAATCTCTGCAAGACGGCAATCCCTGTGTGTCAAGATATTGATGGGCTCTCATTTTACAGCACAATTCTAGCTTATGGTATAATCAAATTTTACAATTCTCTCTCTAATGATGAAGCGCTTAAAGGACATAAATCAAATTCTTGTCAGTGATAAAATAAAACACTCTCAAGGGGTAGAAAAAGGCCATGCGTTCCATTTCTCATAGCAGCAATCGTGGTCCATCATCATCATTATTGTTATCCATATCCACCACAATTCCACTTTCTGTTACCAACATCCCCGATCCTTCATCCACACGTACCCCCACGACTGATAATAAATCACTCACTGCACCTTCGTCATTCAAACTGGCTACCCAATCATCATCCTCCTCTCCTGTTGAACGTTGTTGTTTCTTCTTCTCATTCGCAAGATGTAGCCAATCAGTATCACCGGCCAATGAATTCGTGGATACACGACGTTCCATGGCACGTTGACGTGCTAATGCTAGGTAGTCTAATGGAACATCTATATTTGATGTTGCACGTTGTAGTTCCTCTTGCATATTACCTGTTATTAAGAGTGATGGTGACGGTTGCTGTTGCTGTTGTTGTTGTTGTTGTTGTTGTTGTTGTTGTTGTTGTTGTTGTTGTTGTTGTTGTTGTTGTTGTTGTTGTTGTTCGTTATATTCTTCGTTGTTGTTGTAATATTGCTGCTGTTGTTCGTTATACAACTGCTGCTGTTGATGCTGCTGCTGACTTGGATCATTGTAAAACTCAGCTGCTGGCTTTTGTTGATAATCATACTGTCCTTGATTTTCATTGGCATAATATTGATCTGCAAGATCTGCATAATTTTGATTCATTCCATCGCTTTCGTCGTCACTATAGTTTTCTTGATCATTGGTATTGTAATATTGCTGTTGTTGGAATAGGCGCATACTTGATGACGACGATGAATGACGCCGAGGGACATAAGTATTTGCTCGTCTACTACTCATACTAGGAGTGCTTGTAAATGAGAAGGCATGCGATAATCTGATTATAAGAACGAGTAGTAGTAGAATAACTTCCGTTTTTGCACCGAGTGATTTGACAGGGCACTTCGACATTGTAATATCAATGATTGTCTACACCTGCTCGACGCTTTGAGGTTGGCGACTGGGGAGATGCGACGGCCAGACCCATCCCCTCTCATCTCAAATCTCAGCCAGCCCCACCATACCCTCATACGCCATGAGAGATCGATTTCTACCGGCATTCATTATAGTCTATCTCGCCTCACGGACGACGATAGCCGCGTTCCAGCCAGCTCCGCAACTTCATGCCTCTCCGAGAGGGGGCCACCACCTACACGCCGCCCTATCTAAGAGCGGTTCCAAACCCAACAAGTCTTCTACGGTGTCATCTGGTTTTGGCAGTAGTAGCAGCAAAACTAATAGCTGTGCTGCAGATTCCAATAAAGTCCGATCATTATCTGGCAATACCACACCTGGGGCTGGCTCCAAGATACTTGCCAATGCTGCCCATTGCTTCGATAGGATACGAAAAATTGTTGGCAAAGAAGGGACTGTGGATGTATACGTACGTAGCCCAGTAAATGATGCAAGTACATTTTGGTTCGTGGGTAAGGTTGTACGTGTGTTCGAACAATGTTGCGGCAGCAGAGACATCAATGATGATGAAGCAAGCAGTGACAAAGACAAGTCATCCTCGTCACAGTTATTGTCGTTGACGGGAGCGGTATATCCAACAGTAAATGAATCAATCATATCTCAAAAACGTATAATACTAGAATATGCCAAGAATGAATTACGTCCACAGAATATGGCAGGCCCGAAATATTCCAAATCATTAGAATTATGGTACGCGCCAGGTGATTCCGAAATGGACGTAGTTCGGAATGCCATTAGTTTAATACCCGTTATTGGTTCATCTAAAGAATTACGTGAAGGGTTTAATGTTAATGATGTGGGATATAATCCAGAAATATATGTGGGTGAAGAAACTGTGAAGGGTGGGTTGCGTGTAGTTAGAGATATAGATGGACGACCGATCAAGCCTATATTTGACATTACTGTGTAAGAGGGTATGATTTATTGTTATTCGTGGGTTTCAAAGACATTGTTGCTTCTGCAACACTATTCGGCATCCTGTCAGATAATCAAAGAATCTTCCGCCACTTTGTCAACGGCAGTTATGCACCTATTATAAGTATAATTAACACACACACATAAAAAGTCTTAGAAAGTGAGGCAGAGCACAATATCTAATAAACCTATACTGTGGAAGAAGATAGTTGTTGTTTATTTATTTCTCATCATAGTAAACCGATGCCATCAATATATTTTCATCATCAGCGTGATCAATATACCACTGGATGTAAGCATCTCTGGCTTCGCTTTTCATCTCAACACAGGAATTATTGTAAGCTGCCAAAGTTGAATCAATTGATTCTCTACTGACACCACCAAGTTCAAATAATAATCTCAATTTATGCATGGCAACATAATGCCCAGCTGATGCAGAAATCGTCCAATGCTTAACAGCCCGTTCTTGTTTCCAGAACTACCCTCCATGGCTCCAATAATGTACCTTGCCCCTTTTTGTCATGCCATTGCCGCGGCTTCCAAGTGGAGCTTGGATTTCTTCAAATCTCCCCCTTCATAATAAAAGTCACCAAGATAAGAATGCGCCTGTTGCAAAACTCCACTTCCAAGTTCATGGTAATTAGCGAGCACAAAAATAGAAGCAGGATCATTTGCTGCCACCCGCTTCCTTATTTCTTGAATCTGCTCTTCATTTCCTTTGCTACCTGTATTGCAAAAGGGACACTTATATTCAATTCCAGACATATGGAAGGAATACCCACACCCTCTACAAATGCTCTTGCCGCAACATGGAAAATATCGCTCCGTACCCATTTTGCCAGCTTAATATTTGCAATCGCAGTCATAAATTGGTACGGATGATAACGTCGCGTCTGGAAGTGAGACGCAACATATCAATCTCGTCGGCATTGGTAGGAAGCAGATGGGGCAGTCCTCCTTAGATGGGGGTTCCTTGAACATAGCCTCATCGCGAAGCTCGGCAGCACGTATTTTACATACTTTTTTATGCTTCGACCAATGATTCCTCTGGCAATTGGCGCTGCAGTACCTAA
>Ga0247843_1003074_pt1 | contig 28316 bp, 20 predicted proteins | sample LaCruzMarch2017__FD_192420 | JGI IMG/M metagenome (GOLD analysis project Ga0247843, IMG submission 192420) | Freshwater microbial communities from meromictic Lake La Cruz, Castile-La Mancha, Spain - LaCruzMarch2017_8m | ecosystem: Environmental > Aquatic > Freshwater > Lake | place: Spain... | reverse complement strand
GGAAATCTCCATCGGATGTTCATCGGATGTGCTCTGCCCTGAAACGGCGAAAGCCCCGTAAAACGGGGCTTTCATTGGTTGCGGGAGTAGGATTTGAACCTACGACCTTCAGGTTATGAGCCTGACGCAGTGCCCACGTATGGAACTAGCGACAGCCCCTTTTACGATGATTTTGGCCTAAGTCAAGATTTGCTAAGAGGCCACTTTATTCACAGTTCTTGTTCACAGTATGAGGCGAATCAGGCGTCCGAGGTGATGGCGTATTCGGATCGCATCCTAGTTCAGAGATAGATGGGCTCACACCGCATCGCCTTTCGTGCAGCCTCCCGAAACTCCCATTCCCGGACGGCCCCAGGGAACATCGTCCAATCTCCCCCGACCCGGATGCTCGGATGATAAAAACCCTTGGCGCTGCTGGTATCGAAATCCCCGGCTACGAGACGGAGACATGGAACCCGGATTGTACATACGGAATCTGCCAGAAAATCCCCTCCAACTGACCGCAATTTCGGAGCCATGATTGTCCTTGCCAGATGGCTGAGCAGGATGCTTCCACCGACCGATTCCAATACCGGCACCTGAATGTCGTCCGCTTTGCTCAACACCAGGCAGCCACCGATTTCACGCAGATTGGATGCCTCGAACGAAAAGGCCCAGTAGGCTCCCAATCGACCTCCTACGGTTTCGAGCAAAGGCGGATGCATACCGACGATTACCATGTTGCCTCCGACACATCGAAGCCGGGGAGCGCTCAACAGGAAGGTCTGTAGTAACTCAAAATGCCCTCCGACCTTGGATAGCCAGGGCAGATCGACCTTCTTCGTCGTATTGGAGATGAAATTGCCACCAATCAATCGCAATGATGGTGCATGAATGGGGGCATTGCCGGTGACGATCAAACTACCATGAATTTCACAGTAATTTACCATTACGGCATCGCTTCCCCACCAAACGAACGAAGTTTTAAGCACGGTTCCCTGTCTCTTTCGAAAAATCCGTCGTGACGATGGAAGAAAGGATTTGTTCATTCGACCAAGGAATGAATGCGACATCGGGTGCTTCCACCGGATCGTATCTCCGCACCATTTTCCGTTCTGATCGTATAATGGGATCAAAGAATCATCGATGATTCCCGTTTTTGCGTATTTATTAATATAGCGAATAATTTCTTTCTGCTTCATGATTTTAGTTAGGTTTATTTTATATAGAAATTGACTTGATGAAATTCTGGGATGAGTGCCATCGCCCACGCTTTTTTTGTCGATTTTTTCACGAGGCCGAGTGAGTCCATCATGCATCCTTTCAGTCGAAGAGATCCCGCCTGCTTATGAATTCCGGAAGCTCGCGTTTCACGCGTTTTAGTTGCTGATAAACCGCATTGGTGCTGATACCGAGCTTGTCAGAGATCTCTTTGGCATCCAATCCATCGCTTACGGCCATGGTCAGGATTCCAGCGTTCATGACACTGATTTTCCCTTCACGAACGGCATCGTCGGCCGCTCTCAATACCACGCTCACCCGGGCGGAAATAGGCCAGTCGCAGGTGTCGAGACTGCTTGCGATTTGTTGAGTCTCACCATCCTGATCGTTGAGAGGAACTGACCTTGCATTCGAAATGGACAATTTTCTTTCCAGCCGCTTCTTGCAGGTTCGAAGCGCGTAGGAGGCGCATTTGATCATTTCAACATGCATGACGTCTTGATCATTTACTACTTGAGCCTCTTGATAAACGGGGCGAGCCTCAAGAAATCCGGATAGACTCATGATCAGAGCATCTTGTCGGATCTCTGCTTCGTGACCAACAAGGCATCCGTTGCGAATAATTCCGTCCGGCAGTTTCTCTCTGCAAATGGCATCTAGTTCATCAGCGGGCCCCGCCAGTCGTCTCAATCTCTCATCGCTTCGAGTAATTCGTGTTCCGTTCGATTCTTTGTGTTTGGTGTATTTGTTTTTCATACACCCGGGCTTTCGCCATCAGGACCGTGGCAGGTGACAACCTCCACGGGATCGTTCTTGCAGAGATTGGTCTCAGCAGTCGCATCAGAGTGCCGCCGCTAGTAGATCCGCAGGATCTCTTGAAACGCCGGCTTACCCGGCTGCGCTCCTGCCACCTGAATTGCCAAGTTGTTGGACATCCGGACCTTCGCCGCGCTGTGGCTGTGACCGGCGTGAACGGTGATCTTGCGGCGTGGAAATCGCTTCAGAATCCCCACAATTGCATTTCCTGCCGCGCTGTTTGTGAAGTATGGCTGGCGCTCCCAACGACAATCTCGGCCATTGTATTTCACTCCTTGATAGAATGGCGGAACATGGGTCGCGATCATCACATGGTTGTATCGGCTGAGCGCGGCGGGAAGCACCCGGCGGAAGTAGTCGGCGGACTGTTCACCAAGTTGCCGCAATCGTTCGAAGAACTGCGACCGGTCAAGAAGCTTGAAGTCGTCGATCTTGTGGTGGTCGGGGCTTTCAATTGAAGTCCCCTCCCCCGCACCCGCCTGACCGTCAAACCAACCTCGGTGGCCGATCAGAGCCGTGCTCGGACTGAGTTCAATAATCTCGCCCTGCCCCAGCGATATCAGATTGCGATGCTTGCGGCTCAGGGCGATCACTGCCCTATCCACCTCACTGATGGAGCCGCCGAAATAATCGTGGTTGCCGAGAAGGTAGTAAACTTTCCGGTCACCGCATGCGTTGGAAATCTCCTGCAGATGGTGCGTCAGGTGTTCTGATGTAGATATGTCTCCTGTGATAAGAGCCGCATCGTAGTGTGCGCTCTTGAGTCGTTCGATAAACCGCTTCTTTTCGTCTTTCGATGCACGTTCGAGATGCAAATCAGAGAGCCAGAGCAGTTCGGTTGTTTTTGGGGTGTCTTTTGTTCGGTTCATGTATTTGGCGGAGGATGCCCCTCCACTTGCTACACGCCCCGAACCGCCGATTTGTGAAGGTGACTTGCCAATTGTTTTTCAAAATTTTCCACATCAGGCCTTCACAAGCGGGCGATCCACAGCGTATCAGGTTGATGAAAACCTTCTTCGAATTTGGCGGACGTGGCACCAGGCGCATTGAGCATGACAAAATCTTCAGCCTGGATCCCAATCCCGGTGCTGTATTTCTGATTGTTAGAAAAATTCATCATGTAGAGTTCGTCCTCGCATGGTGCCGCAGTGCCATGATTGAGCGCTGGGGCTGCTACAGCTTTGGCGCGTTCCGGCGAGTATCGAGTGTCGATTTCACCCGGACATGGGCAGAGCCGATCGAATCCGAATTGATGATTTACCACGCCGTGTCGGTTTACCTGGTCCCCGAGGAACCGTGGATGTTGGCTTGCCGCCCAAGAGTCACTTGAAATACGGCCAAAGCCCTCAAACGGCTACGGCTTCACGGACTGGCGGGAATCGGAACAAGGTGCATAAAATGTACAAAAGTTGAGGGCCGGACCGTTCCCGGTCCGGCCCTTGTTCACTGGTTAACTTTCTTCACGAATTCTCGCCACCAACTCTGGCGGCATCGCATTTTCTAACAACTTCCATTCATCCTCTGGTGTCGGGATGTGAACGACCTCCTCCAAGGGGCGGAGAACTTCCAGCTCCGTCTCCTCCATTCTCGACAACCAGTCGCCAATCGGGGATGGCGACCGCCCCAGACGGAGCGAATAGCTCGGATACCGAGCACTCTTTGGCTGGACGCGCTCCACCAACAGATTCGGGCAAGCTTGCGGAGCGGATGGATCGGCAATCAACTTACCATCATCATCCTTCTCTTGAAAAACCTTCCAGACCAAGTGGCCAAGGCCAGCGACACCACCGCGGCTGCCGTCATAGGCTCCAGCGACGACCCAACGGGCGACTACCGCGCGACTATCCGGCATTTCGACAAGCAAGCCGAAGACGCTCACCGGATCCGCAAGCAGTCGGAACCCCTGCGAGCAATGTTTCGAGTAGAGCGAGTCGGGCTGATTTTTCCGGCACCACCGATAGGCGATGTCAAAAACGCTCTGGTAGCCCGGGTTCAGTGTGCGTCCATAGAGGTGCTGTCCTCCCGGGTATTTGAGCGCTTGGCCGCCGAGCATCCATTCCTGTGTGCTTCCCGCCAGCGGCGGAAGCACTCGAACGGTGGTGGCTGCCACCGGGAATCGGTGCATCCGATCCCGATACTCTGGTTTCAGTACGAGATCAGCGAACTGTTGGCTGCGCGGTCTCTCCCATGGGCTGCCAGGAGCAGCGATGAGATCTTTAGGACTCGCGAATTCTATGGTTTTTGTGGTCATGGTTCTAGTTTCTATTGGTTATTGGTTTTTTGTCTTCACTGTCAAAATGGCTTCGGAATCGATTCTCCTCGGCTCACCTCTTCAGCATCAAAAGAGTTTTTTCTCTGCATCATGAGCACCGCGAAAGCGCGTGCTGGTGTGAGTTACTCCCCGGTCGGAGAATCCGACCCGGTCTCAGAAAATGGTCAGATCATCATCGTCAGTAGCAGGAGGGCCATCCGTGATATGACTTCCTTTCTATCAGCCAAAAGATGCTTGTGATCAAAAGATCATCATGGTATCAAGAGTATCCTCGGAGGCATTGTCTGGGTCCTCCTCCTTCTCGGCCTCTGGCACGAAACTTGCCATGCATCCCCGCTCGGCAACGATTGCAGCCATTAGAATTTCTTCCGCATAGCGCACGCCCTTTTGGTGGCGGACGGCCTGGTCAAGACGGCCAATGCCCAGTTCCCGAAAACGCTCCCTCCAGATGTCGGGAATTTTTTCGGCCATGGTCTCAATCATGACCCGGTAATCAGTTTCAGCTAGATTAGGCAGAGCGAAAATTTCGGATGAAAACCTGTTGATGAGCTCTCTAGGGAGATATTTCACCAAATCTGACAACTCGGGTGACTCCCCCTGATTTAGATCTGGATTGAATCCCAGTTTGGGTGCGGACTGTTCCTCCCAAATCCCCTGAAACGCGGCACCTCCGATGATCATGGTTTTGTGAGAAAGAAAGGATTCCGCCTCATCAATACTCAATTCCGTAGGATCGTCTTCATCCATGTCATTCAATCCCAGCGGGATTCGAGCATCGCACAAAGAGAATATTTCCGATCTCAAAAATGAATTCCAATTGCTGTCATGATAGCACTTGTCCAGTTCATCAATGAATATGATCGCTCCCCGACTCTTCCTGTTTTTTTGAATGAATTGGACGATGTTCGACCAAGTGACTGAGCTTCCCCGGTTGGTGCCGCCAACGATAATCCAATCTGACACCGATACTGATAGAAACGGCATCTGCATTTCCCGGGCAATTGCCTTGGCAAGGAATGTTTTACCTGTGCCCGTCGGGCCAAGGAGTAAGAAATTGGCCCGCAATTTTAGGGACGAGAAAGATTTTCTGTCCACATGCATACACGCTCGCGCGTATGCACAAAGCCGATCATAGACATCTTGCTGATAGGGAAGAATAACGGGTTTTGTGGCTGATTTGATAGAATCTGACATGGTATACAGATTCCTTATTTCCGCTTGCCCAGAGTCCCGGAAACGGGAGTCTTGGGCAGGGCGCTGAAAAGGGCGGAAATGGGCCCGTAAACTAGCCCTATTGAAACGGGAGAATTCGGACAAGAATCCGCATGGCTCTTAACGACTGAATCACAGCGATCACACGGCATGATGTAGATGGAGGGACAATAAGGGTCGCCTGCGTTAGAAACGCCCACGGCAAGGGAAGCATCAACGCCGAAAATCATGAGCCGGCTACCATTTGCCAGAAATGGATCGCTTTACGGTTTTGCCGTTGTGTCAGCACTCCCAATCCTATTGACTGCGTGTGCCTTCCTTCACTTCGAAGCGTCGGCTTTCGACCCAGTTCCCGACCCATGGCATCTTCCGACAAGCACTGGAAAACGATGGCTCGCTCTCAATTCCCTTGGGAGCAGGAAGCCCTCGACTTCCTCCATGAGCGGTTTCCGGCACAGGACAACTACCGGGCATGGGCGAACTTCGAGTTCATCGCCGATGATGGTTCCATCAACGAAGTCGATGTGCTGGTTGCCTGCCCGCAGGGGATTTTCCTGATCGAGATTAAGAGCAACCCCGGGCATCTCTGGGGTGATGCGCAGGATTGGACATGGCATCACGAGGGCCGGCGAAAGACCGGCGAAAACCCGCTTATCCTCGCCAATCGCAAGTGCAAGCGCCTGAAAAGCCTGCTCAGCCGCCAAAAGGCCTTCCGCGATGGTAATCTGTTCATCGAGCCCCTCGTGTTCTTGTCCCACGCAGAGGCGAAATCTCACCTCACTGGCAATGCCACCTTCGGAGTCACCTTCCGGGATTCGGAGCCCTCAGTGGAAAAAACCATCCGCCCCGGCATCATGGCGGCCATCCGTCGGCGCGAATGCCCCGGTCTGAGGCAACATGATACCCCACCGGTGAATCGCCCGCTCATCAAGGCGATCACCCAAGCGATGGAACAGGCCGGTATCAAGCCTTCTCAGAAAACCCGCAAGGTCGGGGATTTCGTCCTGGATGATCTGGTTTTCGACAGCCCAACCGGCCTCTATCAGGACTGGCTGGCCCATCACGTAAGCCATCCCTCCACCCGCCGCTGCGCCCGGATTTACATGCTATCTCGGCAACTCACGGGGGAGGACCGAGAGATTACCGAGAAAGCAGCCGCACGTGAGTTCCAGATCCTTGAACGATTGGATCATCCCGCCATCCTGAAAGCGGACCCTCCCACCGAGTGCGAATACGGACCCGTGCTCTTCCTCCGCCGTGATCCGGAAAGCGTCCGGCTGGACCACTTTCTGCGCGAAGAAGGCGACTCACTCCCAGTCGATCAGCGTTTGGACATCCTGCGGCAGATCGCCGAAGTGATTTCATACGCGCACGGCAGGAAAATTATCCACCGCAGCTTGTCGCCTCAAAGCATCCTGGTGAAGCGCGATGAAAAAGGCCGCCCCCTCATCCAGATCTTCAACTGGCAGACAGGCGCGCGCCTCTCAGGCACCGGCACGTCCCGGGTCGTCACCCGGATGTCGCTGACCCTCCACGCCAGCCAGTTGATCGAGGACTCGTCGTTGGTTTATATCGCGCCCGAGGCTATCACGGGCAACGCCGACGGCGGCACCGAACTGGACGTTTTCTCCCTCGGGGCGCTCACCTACCTGCTCTTCACCGGACAAGCTCCCGCCTCTTCGGTGACCGAACTCCAACAGAAGCTGAAGAACAGCCTCAGCAACGGCCTGAATATCAGCGAGGCCATGGACGGCGCGGTGGATTCGCTGGTCGACCTGGTCCGCACCACCGCCAACAGCATCGGCGAGGATCGCGAATCCGTGGAAGATTTCCTAGCAGGACTCACCCTGGTCGAAGAAGAACTCACCCGCCCCGACGAGTCGGCGCTCGCGAATCCGCTGGAGGCACTCAAAAACGATGTGCTCCCCGGCGGATACGTCGTGAAAAAACGGCTCGGCTCCGGTTCGGTCTCCATTGTCTATCTGGTGGACCTCAACGGCGACGAGCAGGTCCTCAAGGTCGCCCGGGCCAGCCAGTATAATGCCCGCATCAAGGAAGAGTTCGAGGTGCTTCAGACCATTCAGGAAAAGGTGCGCTCGCGTATCGTGGTCGCGCCGTTCAAGTGGTTGGATTTCGGCGAACTCGTCGGTTTCACCATGGAATCCGCCGGCGAGAAAACCCTCGCCCGCTACCTGCGTGAGGAAGGCAGGCTGGACCTCACCTACCTCCAGCGCTTCGGCGACGACCTGCTCCGCACCATCCGCGACCTCGACGACGCCGGCGGCATCGCGCACCGCGATCTCAAGCCGGAGAACATGGGCATCCGGACCCCCGGCAAGAAACAGAACCAACTCTGCCTGTTCGATTTCTCACTCTCCAAGGTTTCCCCGGAAGACATCAGCGTAGGCACGCCCGGTTACCTCGATCCCTTCATCTCCGAGCGCAAGGTGAAGCGCTGGGACATCAGTTCCGAGTGCTTCTCCGCTGCCATGACGCTCCACGAAATGGCCACCGGCGTGTTGCCCACCTGGGGTGAGGGCAAGAACATCGATCCTGCCTCGATCCGGGACGAAGTGACCATCCTGCCTGAGCGTTTCGACCCCGACCTGCGGGATCGCTTCGTCCGCTTCTTCGAAAAAGCCCTGCGCCGCGATCATCGCCAGCGTTTCGACAACCCGGATGAAATGCTCAAAGCGTGGAGCGACGTCTTCGCCACCATTGACGACCGGAAGAAAAGCCGGACCGCGCATCCGTCTGAAGAAGAATTGGAACCCGGAGGCCTTCCCTATCAGCTACCTGATCTGGTCACCTCCGGCACCCAACTCATCCTGCTGAGCCTCAGCACTCGACTGCTCAATACACTGGACCGGCTCAATCTTGTCACTGTCTCTGAGTTGGTCAGCTTTCCGCTGCGGCGCATCTATCGACTTCCCGGCGTGGGGAACAAAACCCGACGCGAACTCGGCGCTCTCGTCAAAGCCCTGCGCGAACGTCTCCCCGATCTTGAAACGGATTCCATCAAAGCCATCGACGCCGCCGAGGAGGACGACCAATCAGCAGGCGACGCCTTTGCCAGCGTGGATCTCATCGCCCGGCAGGTTGCGATCATCGGCCGCGGCAAGGACCGCGTGGCGGAACAGGAAGTCCTTCAGGCATTTCTCGGCTGGGCCGACAACGAAGCAGCACGCGACTGGTTCAGCCAAACCGATCTCGCCACGCGTCTCAGCGTCACACGCCAGCGCGTGGGCCAGTGCGTCACCGAGGCGCGCGAACGCTGCAAACGTTTTCCCTCCATCACCAGTCTGCGGGATCTCATTCATGAAATCCTTTGCTCGCAGGCCGGGGTGCTCACCCACAGCGAACTGATTGCCGCTGTGCTCACCGCCCGCGGCTCCACCTTCGAGGAACCCAAGCGGACCCAGATGGCATCCGTCGCCACCCGCGCCGCTCTCGAAACCGAGCGGGGTCTCGCCCTACCGCGCTTCCAAGAATACCGCAGCGGCGGACGCATCTTCATTGCCTTGGCACAGGATTTGAAGAACTACGCAGTGGCCTTGGGCCACCTAGCGGATTCCTTAGCGAAAGCCGATCCCCTTCCCAGTCCCGGATCCGTCATGGACTCGCTACATGCAGTCCCAGCACCCGCCCTGCCCGAAGGCGTCGCCGCCCCGACCGACCTGCGGCTCTGCCAACTTGCCGTCGCCGCGTCCGAAAACGCGGCCCTATCCAGTCGGATGGAAATCTATCCGATTGGCATGAGCCCGGTCAAAGCGCTGGCCCTCACCCAGAACGCCCTGTTTGGCGGCACGCTCACCATCGAGGAAATCCGCAACCGCGTGGCGGCACGTCTTCCACAGGCCGCCCCCATGCCCGGCCGTCCGGATCTCGACGATCTCCTCAAGGAAGTCGGACTCGACCTCAAATGGCAACCCGACGCTGCCGATGGTTGCGGAGCCTATCAAACACCTGGCGCGGAAGGACTATCCCTCCACTCATCACAGGGACTCACGTCCCGCTTCAGCACCCGCAACGGTTCTGCACGGCCCACCGGCGACCTTTCCCCCGAAGTGGCCGAGGCTCTGATCATCGAGGAGAAACTCGGCTTCGCCGCCCGCAATGGATCGTTCCTCACGCTTTCCGTCCCTCAAGGCGCGGAGGAACAAGCCTGCATCGAGTTGCAACGCCGCTTCGATATCGACATCCGCGATCTCGACCGACTCTTCATCGATCTGATGAAACGCGAAGCCGGGACCGTCGGCGCCGACTGGAACGTGGTCCTCAAAGCCGACGCCGCAGAAACCAAGGAATCATCCGATTGGCAAAACCTCCAAATCCTCGTCGAGCGCTGCCTGCCTGATATTACGAAGGCCCTCCGCTCGCCGGATCGCACCCCGCTTATCGTCCACCCGGGCTTGCTCTCCCGCTACGACCAAATGCACCTGCTCAGCGGCATCATCGCCGACATCGGCCGCGTCAATGGCATCCATGGTCTCTGGCTGCTGGTCCCCGCCAACGACACCAGTCCCCTGCCAGTCCTGAACCAGAAAGCCATCCCCATCACCAATCCCGCCCAACACATCCGGCTCAACCGGGCCTGGCTGGCGAATAAGCATAGGGCGTAGTTCATTCTTAAATGAACGCCTAGTTCTTGAATATTCATCGAACAGCGTTTGCAGGCGGAGAAATCAACAGACCTTTCGGGAAGAGCATGCACCTCACGTTCACACCGCTTGTGAACCAGCAAAATTTGTGAACACCGCTCCGTTGTCTCCCCCGGGGTCCTCGCTTTCTCGCCACTTTCTCCATTACTCGCCAGTTTCTCGCCACTTTTAGACCAGAACTCACTCATTCGCTTCATATTCACGCCGTGTGTGTAAATACTAAAAATTCGTGGAACCCTTCAATAATTTTCATCTTAGATTCCTTTTCACCGTGCTGGAAAACGCTTTTAAAAATTAAATAATGGACACACTAAGTCCGTTTTTGCATATTTCAAGTCGAAATGACCGCGGATAAACGAGTTTCGGATGTCATTGATGACTTCCAGCGTCGGGGCGTATACGGCTTCGAGCGCTCGCATTTGGAGGAAACCCTGTCCACCTCTCCTGCGGCTGGGGGGAAAGCTCTCACTCGCCTCGCGGCCAAGGGCCGGGTGAAACGAATCCTCAAGGATTTTTACGCCATCCTTCCGGTGGAATATTCGGCGCAAGGCATGATTCCAGCCGACTGGTTTATCGACGATCTCATGCGTTCGTTGGCTATGCCCTATTACATTGGACTCCAAAGCGCCGCAGCCCTCTACGGGGCAGCCCACCAGCAAATCCAGCAAGTCCAGATCGTTACCCCACGCCAAGTGCGTGGCATCGAACGTCCCGGTCTCTCGATTCGGTTCTTCTGCAAGCAGGAGTTCGGCGCCACCCCCCTGCAATCCCACAAAGGTCACGGCGGCATGATACCTGTGTCCACCCCGGAAGCAACCGCCTTCGATCTGATCCGCTACGCAAGCCAGATTGGCGGGTTGGATGCCGTCATCACCGTCCTGGCCGAACTGGTGGAGGCCATGGCCCCGGAAAAACTCGCGGACGTCGCGGCAAGCGAATCAGAGTTGGCCCAAGTCCAGCGCCTCGGTTGGTTACTCGACTACCTCAACCAATCCCCGCTGGCCGATGCTCTCCACGCGGCATTGCCCGCCAACCGTGCGACGTTGCCACGCACCCGGATTGACCCCGCCGGTGGATTTGCCGGCCGCGCCCGCAATCGCTGGAAGATCATCGAAAATGCCCAACCCCAATCCGATCTATGATTTCACCGGCATACATCACCGAATGGTCCCAGCAATGCCCGTGGATTTCCCCAGCGCAGGTGGAGCAGGATCTCGTATTATCGCGTGGCTTGGTGGAAATCTACTCGGACCCGGAACTTCGTGACGGACTGCTTTTCCGGGGGGGGACTGCACTTCACAAAATCGTCCTCCGACCCGCCGCTCGGTATTCGGAGGATCTCGACTTCGTGCAAATCCGCAAGGAGCAGATTGGTGAAACGCTGGATCGGATCAAAGTCCGGCTCAATCCGTGGCTCGGCACGCCCCGCAGCGACACCAGCCCTCGCGGGTCCACCCTGACTTATCGCCTCGATTCCGAGTTGCCGCCTGTTGTCCGCCTCCGCCTGAAGATCGAGATCAACACCCGTGAGCATCTTTGTCTCATGCCGCCACAACAGACGGAGTTCTCCGTCCAATCACGTTGGTTCGAAGGCTCCTCCACGTTGCCCATCTACTCCACTTCTGAGTTGTTAGGCACCAAACTGCGGGCGCTTTACCAACGCCGCAAGGGGCGTGACCTGTTCGATCTCTGGCAGGCCCATCAAGCTGGCGTGTTGGATGCGCCGATGGTGGCCGGGATTTTTGCCCAATACATGGATGCGGAAAACCACCCGGTCTCCGCGGGTAACTTCATCAAGAATCTATCTGAAAAAATGAAGCATCCCGGCTTTCTCTCCGATACGCCACCACTTCTCCGTCCCGGCATCCAATACAACCCCGCCCAAGCCCACGCGTGGATCACCGAAAACCTCATCTCACATCTTCCCTGACCCGCAACAAAACCAACTGATCCCTTGGCGTCCCCACCACCTTGACGGTTCAATCTCTTCTCTTCATTTCAGTATTTCAGCGTTTCAGTTTTCAGCTTTTATCCCTACATGATCCAGTCCAAAAAACTCCTCACCGACCTCAAGAAGCAGTTCACTTTGCTCGAAAACGACCTGCGGCAGCGCTGCAAGGACTTGCCGGAGATCGACGCGCCGCTGCGGGCGCAGTATGAGGCGGCGAAGGCGGGGAAGCGGACTGCCATGACTTATGGCGCGTGGCTCGATGAGCAGCTCACGCAGGTGGCGGTGGCTTGGGTGCTGGCTTGTGTGTTCGTGCGGTTTTTGGAGGACAACGGGTTGGTGGAGGTGCCGAAGCTGGCGGGGCCGGGTGCCCTGGGGCTGCGGGCGCGCGACGAGCATGAGCTGTTCTTCCAAAAGCACCCGACGCTGACGGAGCGGGAATACCTGGAAGGGGTGTTCACGGAAACGGGGACGCTGCCTGCCATGCGCGAGTTCTTCGACCGCCGCCACAATCCGCTGTGGCAGTGCGGGCCGTCGGGCGATGCGGCGGCGGCGCTGCTGGACTTCTGGCGCAGGACGGATCCGGACTCGGGCCTGCTGGTCCACGATTTCACGGACGGAGGGACGACACTCCTGTCGTCCCGCGAAGCGCGAGGCACAAGCTCCGCCAATGAATCCGCCTCTGACTCTTCCCATCCACCATCCACGATCCACGATCTCCGATCCTCTTCCGACCCCACCCGCTTCCTCGGCGACCTCTATCAGGATCTGTCGGAGGCGGCGCGGAAGAAGTATGCGCTGCTCCAGACGCCGGAGTTCATCGAGGAATTCATTCTCGACCGCACGCTCGGCCCGGCCATCGACACCTTCGGCTATCAGGTCGTGCGGATGATCGACCCGACATGCGGGTCCGGTCACTTTCTGCTCGGCGGGTTTTTCCGGATGTTCCGGCTGTGGCAGCGGGAAAACCCCGGCGAAAACCCGCGGGTGCTCGCCCAGAACGCGCTCAACGCCATCCACGGCGTCGATCTCAACCCCTACGCCGTCGCCATCGCCCGCTTCCGCCTCTTGCTCGCCGCCCTCCAGGTCTGCGGCATCACCAAGCTCAAAAACGCCCCGGACTTCTCCATCCACCTCGCCTCCGGCGATTCCCTGCTTCATGGACGCCGCTTCCGGGAGTCCGAAGGGGAAAGCCGCCGTCAGTCTCTCTTCGAAACCGATGAGGAAATCTTCCGCGATGAGCTCAAGCACCACTACGAGGTGGAAGACACCGAGTCGTTGCACCGAATCCTCGGGCAGCAATACCATGCGGTCGTGGGAAATCCGCCCTACATCACCGTAAAGGACGGGTCGGTTAGTAAGCTGTATCGTGATCGCTATCTTTCATGCCATCGAAAGTATTCTCTTTCGGTGCCCTTTATGGAGCGCTTCTTCGACCTTGCGGTCAGAGGTGATGCGACTCCTAATGAGCCTGCTGGATTTACCGGCCAGATTACGGCAAATTCATTCATGAAGCGAGAGTTTGGTAAAATTTTAATCGAAGAATATCTCCCTCGCTGGGACCTCACTCACATTATTGACACTGCGGGTGCTTACATCCCCGGCCACGGAACGCCCACCGTCATTCTCTTTGGAAGAAATCAACCTTCTGTTGGGGGAAATATTCGGACTGTCCTTGGAATAAAATGTGAACCAGAAAAACCAATTAATCCTGAAGAGGGGATTGTCTGGCAGGCTATTTGTCATCAAATAGATGAACCAGGTACGACAAGCCAATGGGTTAGTTCGGGGGATTCCCCGCGAACTAACTTTATAAAACATCCGTGGAGTATCGGTGGCGGTGGGGCTGCCGAAATGCGAGAAGCCATGACAGACAGTTGCGAGTCAGAAGTCGGATCCATGATTGATGCGATAGGCTTCTTCGGAATCCCAAATGGAGAAGAAGTGCTGCTCGCTTCTTCAGGGGCATTTCGTAGACAACAGGTTGAAACCAATGTTTACCGGACAATAGTGGCAGGCGAAAACGTCCGAGACTGGATTGTATCTTCTGGTGAGGAAACCCTATTACCGTATTCCGATGGACAAACTGTAAACATAAAAGCTTTTCCTGGGCTGCTTCGCTGGATGTGGCCTTGCAGAACTGTTCTTGGTTGTCGAACTACTTTCGGAAAAGAGACCTATTTCGATGCCGGGAAGCCTTGGTGGGAGTGGCATCAGATTGCCATTCACCGACTAAACAGCCCAGCAATTATAACTTATGCAAACATTGCGACGCACAACCATTTCGCGATAGGTAATACCCAGACAGCTTACAACCTTACCGCTCAAATTATCACCCTAAAGCCAAGCCAATCAATCCAGAGCTATGGTTTGCTCTGTGCTTTTCTGAGTTCATCAAGTGCCGGATTTTTGCTCAGGCAGGTATGTTTCCCAAAGGGAGGGAGTGGGATTGGTCGCGGGATTCAACCGGAGGCGTGGGAGAATAGATTTGCCTACGACGGAACCAAAATTAGGCAACTCCCACTACCAGAGGTTTTGCCAAAGCAGCTTTCGGACGCACTGGTTATAAGCAGCTCGATCATCCAAGGAAATGTTCCATCTGGCACATTTAGGTGTTTGAACGAATCAAGTGAATTGACGCTTCGCAAAATTCTGGAAGGTTCTCGATCAATTTGCGCCAGTCACCGCCGCAAGCTCATCGCCTGGCAGGAAGAACTGGATTGGCAGATTTACGAAGCCTATGATCTCATCGAAGCGAGCGACGCCGTTAGCCTGCCCGAAGGCGAGGCGATGGACGCGATTCCGCCCGATGGCATCCAGCTTGGCGAACGCGCCTTCGAGATCGTATTGGCGCGGCGCATGGTGGCGGGCGAGTTGCAGACAACCTGGTTTACCCGTCACAATTCCACGCCCATCACCGAAATCCCCGCGCATTGGCCGGCCGCGTATCGGGAACGGGTCGAGCGACGCATCCGTCGAATCGAGAGCGATTCCAACATCCGCCTCATCGAGCAGCCCGAATACAAACGCCGTTGGAACACGGAGAGCTGGGATTCTCAATTCCAACGCGCCGCCACCGAGTGGTTGCTGCTGCGGTTAGAGACCTATTTCCACGGCAGCGAGCGCATGAAGCCAGAGGTCGGGAGTCAGGAATCGGAAGTCAGGGGTCAGGAGTCAGAAGTCGGCACAAAAACGCCCGAAAGCTCTTCATCCCCAATCTCCAATCCCCTATCCCCTATCACTTCTTCTTTCGACCCCTCCGCGCACGGTTTCATCGCCGCCAGCCGTCCGCATCTCGTGAGCGCCCGACAATTGGCCGAGGTCGTTCAGGCGGATCCGCTTTTCCTCGAAGTGGCCGAATGTTCGGAAGGGCACAGCGGGTTTTCCGTGTCCGCGCTGGTCCAGCGCTTGGTCGAGGCCGAGTCCGTGCCCGCCCTGCCGCGGGACCGCTACAAGGACAGCGGCCTGCGCAAGCGCGAGGATTGGGAGGAGACGTGGAGGCTGCAAAGGGCGGAAGACGCGGTGGAAGAAGAAGTCAAAGGTCTGAATGTCGAAGGTCGAAAGTCGGAAGAGGAATTGAAGAAGCTCATTCGCAAGGCGCAGTTGGAAAAGATCGGCGAGATCGCGGTGCCGCCGAAGTATGGCAGCCCGGATTTTAAGAAAGCCAGCTACTGGAAACTGCGCGGCAAGCTCGACGTGCCGAAGGAGCGCTGGATTTCCTACCCCGGAGCCGAGCGCGATGGCGACACCTCGCAGGTGATCGCCTGGGCCGGCTGGGACCACCTCGATCAGGCCAAAGCGCTCGCCGAGTATTTCCTCGATGCCAAAGACGCCCACGGCTGGCCGCCCGCCAAGCTCAAGCCCCTGCTCGCCGCCCTAGCAGATCTACTCCCCTGGCTCAAACAATGGCACAACACCTTCGATCCCAACTACGGCATGGGCCTCGGCGACTACTTCCAAGGCTTCCTCGAAGAACAGTGCCGAGCGCTGGAAATGACCGTCCAAGAGGTGGATGCAGTGAGGTTCGAGGCTGCGGAACCGGCCACGCGGACGCCCGCCCGCAAACAGGCGAAGAAACGTGCTGCGGGTCGCAAAGGCACGGCAGCGGAAACCCCGGACGACGGTGAAGAGGTTGACGGGAAGCGAATTATCCTGTAATGCAGCAGTAACATTTGATGGAATAGTAGTCTAACACCTCAACCAGCATGAGTTTGCCCTTTCGCATTGTAAAATTGGCTTCGCCGCCTGATCAAGTGAAAGCGGCCGTTCTCTCTGGAGATCTCGTTCCTTATTTTAAACAATCGGGAATTTTCACACTTGGAAGTGCGGCCCGCTATATAAAGTGGAGTGACCAATCTGACGGTTCACTACTTGGAAAACTCGGGTATTTCAGGTCAAAAAACCAGTGCATCTACCGTTTTCGAATGATTTTTATTCCATGTGACACTGGAACCGAGCTCACATTGAAAGTCGAGCATGGGCCGTTCAGCCTCATCTTAAAACTATTATTGTATTTTTTAGGCCTATGTCTTTGCGTTGTGGGAGTCGTGTTTTCCTTCATCGGAAGCTCAATGATCAAGAGGGGCCAGAATTATATCCTTCAGTATCTCCAAGGGCATCTGGTTGACTGGGACCAAGCACGAAATCTTCCCGCACAGACTGCTGCGCCTGTCGGATTGATTCCCCCTTCGACTACGTCCGACTTGTTGGAAAACAACCCTCGGAGTGTGCTGTTCACTGAGGATCCTAGCAGGCCAGTGAGCCACGGAACTCAGCTTTACCCTACTGAACTGCCCTCACCAAGTGAAACATCATCCGTACCGGTTGTAGACACAGGAGTTGTAAAGGGTAATTCGTCCGCCCAAAATCCATCTCCTGCGGTAACGGATCCATTGAAAAAAGAGAATGAGTTGGATCCAGATCCCACGCGTCAAAAGTCCCCTATTCCGCTGGTTATTGGAGTCATCGCTGTCCTTGTGATCACTATTTACGCAGTCTTCCACTTCACAGGCAACAGCCAACGGGTTGAACAAAAATGGACATCCGGGTCCGTTGCTGCGAAAGCCGTCCCGAATGCATCAATAAATGAGACTCTTCCGCCTGTACTGGAAAAATCGTCCAAGAATTCCCCGTTCAGCGTGTCGCCTGACGGCAGTTATTCGGCTGAGATCATTGAGTATTCCGCCAACTCGCGTGTTTTAATGATCAAGAAAGACGGAAAGACAATCATCGAGGAATCCTGCTCGGGATTTCTGTTGGGAGTGATGTGGAGTCCGGGCGGAAATTACGTGGCGATCAACGAGCGCCGGGGCAATAGCGGGGACTACCTATGGATCGTGGATCTACAGAAAGCCAAAGTGCTCAAAGCACCGGATAATGATCTCTGGCGCAAGATGGAGTCCCGTTGCATCAGCTCCTTACAGGCAGAAGCTCAACGCAAATGGGGTGCGGATGTCGAAGATATCAAGGACTGGGGTATCGCAGAGAAGTGGGAGGATCGTGATGCTCTCATGGCGAAGGTGATGGTTGCCTTCAGGGGAGGGTCGATTTCTAGGGGAGAAAAATCAACATTGGAGACGTTTGTCAGTTTGAAAATCTCGGATAGTGCTGTGCTTCTTCAATCTACCAAGTTAGACGAGAACATCGTGGAAGAGGGAGTAGAACAGAATGAACCTCCGTCCATACCAGTGGTTCCGCGTGAGAGACAGCGTTTTGCTGACAACGCCGTCACCCTGCCTGGAGAAAAGTTTCCACAAACCCGGCAAAGGCTGCTGAATGCCGCAGATATCAGAAAAATGACGAGTGAGGACATGCGTTACGCGATCAACGAGATGTTCGCTAGGCATGGCGGCACATTCGGGAAGCAAGACGTCAGGAAAACCTTTGAGAAGTTCAATTGGTATCGGCCTCTGACAGGCGTGGATTTCGATCACATCGAAGAAGTGGATTTCACCGATATCGAGAAGGCGAATGTGAAGCTGCTTGGGGCGGCACGGGATGTCCCAAAACAACAAGCGGGCACAGGCCAACTGTCAGACACTAACGTAATTCCGGAGAAATTCCATGGGATTTGGACACCCAACCGAAGTGGTATTCATCCACCAGGCTCTGGCGAAGAAGCTCCCACAAAGATCAGTGCCAATCAGTGGCTGGGGCATGAAAGCCTTGGGAACGTCAAAACGGTCCGACTCTACAACGAAAATGAGGTTCTGGTGGAACTTTCAGTTTCAGCCGAAGGGGAGGAATATATAGAAAAAAGGCGTGTGCGGATATCCCCTGATGGGAAGGTGCTATCAATTCTCAAGACGGATGATTCACAAGGCAAGGTTGGTGTGGTACTTCATCGCGTTCGCCAGATCGACTCCATGCACGCCGAGAATCAGTCCGGTGCAGAAAAAGTAAAACTTCCAGTCAAAGCCAGCGTGGTGAACGCCGTAAAATGGAACAGCGAACTCGTGGGCAACATCGAGGTGCATTATTCCGACGAAACAAAGGACCGGTGGACAACAAAAGGTTCCTGCGGACAACCACGCGTGGCTGCAGACGGGACCGTGGGCTGGACAATCTTCGAACCGGAACGCCCGGCACAGTCAGCCTCCTACAACATCCGCCCGAACCATACTTTAGTGATGTGTCGTAAGGGCAAAATCATCTGCCGCGTGGAGTCCGTGATGGGATTCGTCGATGAGTGGGATTTCCTCAAGGACGGCAAACACTTCGTGGTAAAAAGCCGTGCCCTGCATGGTCCGGCGACCGTGGAACTCATGGAGACGGAGACAGGCAAGGTGGTGGAGGCGATCAAGGCCTCGGCGGACAACCTCCCGGATTGGGCCGCTTCTTACCATGATTGATCAAGTTTCGTCAGGAAACTTGAGAAATGCTCGAGTGACATCATGCCTTGGTATAATCGAGGTGAGCCGGAGTCCGCGTGGATTGTGTAACACTGCCCGTTTCTTGCTCTTGCATGAAGAAGGCTCGACGGCTGATAGGCGAGATCTACTCTACATATATAGAGTTTATAAAAGATCCATCTGGATTTTTCACAGAAGTTTCATCCCCTCGAATTATGAATGTCGCGACTGTTGGTTTTTTCGGAGATCAGATGGATTTGCGGTTTAGACCATTTCTCCATTGGCGTCAATTTAAGGGGCGGAATCGATAGCCTTGGTGTTTGAGGGACTTTCGCTTTCGTTTGCAACGTTGGAGCTGTCTCGGATCAAATGACAGTTCCGACCAGAGGGTTCGGAGCATCCTCAGCCGGATTGATAACCAACCGAAGAGTTTCTCGATGCTTGTTTGGAGTCGTGGCTGCTGCGTCACGATGAGTCCGTTGATCCGGACCGCCATGGCTGAAAAGATCATCGCGGCGAGGATCAATGCATGAAGGTGAATGCGGTTGGTGATGCCGTGAAGTGCCTTGTGCATGTGCAGCGATTGCTTCCAGGCGCGGAAATGGATTTCGATGTCCCAGCGTTGGCGGTAAAGCCGAATCAATTCGTCGGCGGAGCACTTCTCCACAGGAATATTGGTCACGAGGATGGCCACCGCAAATATCCCTACCTGCTGCGGGATCTAATAATCGCAAGGCCCGACCACGTACCGCACGGCGTGGTTCTCGAATGATGGACCCAAGTGCTTTATGCGCCTTGCTGTCAGCCCTTGAATCTTGCGATTCAACGCATGGCGCTTCAGCTCTTCGCTTGAAACCGGGCGTCGATCACCATCGACTGGATCTTGAAAGGATGCGCGGATAGTTTGGCAGCTTGCTGCTCCAAGGCGAGCTGAGTGCTTGCTATAACTTCCGAGCTGTCATCCCTCGATCCGGGCGCGGGTGTCCATGCGATCACGTAAAGACCGTGAGTCCAGCCCTCATGAGCCTTCTCGCGAAGGTAACGATCCATCAACTGGGATTTCATCGCTGTCTTGCGTTCCCTCGCGTTGCTAGCCCGGTGTTTTTTCAATTCGATGACCACAGTGAGCTTCGGGGCAGAAGAATCCGAGGGCAGCGTTTGAGCCACTACGTCCGTGCGATCCTCTGAATGCAATTCGATTTCACGTTCGACCATGACGTCGAGATGCTCATTCAGCCAGTCACGCATCTCCTTGGCGATATGCTTCTCCGTCCGCGAGGATGGACTCTTGATGTCCCATAGGTGAGTCCAAGCTCCCGCTTTGATAGCAATTTCCCAAGCTTGCAGGCATTCGACGACGGCTGAGAGAAGTTCGTCTTGATTTCTGGCAAGTCGGGCATTGGGTTTGCTCGTGATCTCGAAAAAAGTCGCAACTGGCAGGTGCGCCCACGCATTGCCAGCCCGTGCTTGCATGGCGGCATGGTGATGCCAGTCAACCGCTCGTGAACGTTGTCTGGCTTCTTCCTCGCTGTCGTCATGGTGAACATCCGGGATGGACACTTCAATCCCTCTGCTTCTGGCGGCACTGGAGATATGATCGCGCAACTCCAGAGCTTGGTCTTCGTCGGTGACAAAGCCAAAATCAGATCCACGGGAGCGGAAATGATCCAGCCGCGGCAAGGCGCGCCAGCATGCATCGGCGAGAGTTTTGAGCGCCAGATCCGGCCATCTGGAAAAATCAATTCCACTGTCATGCCAGTCGAGTCGGTGCGCGGCAGCACGGATGAAATCCGACACCAGTTCTGGATCTGATAGATAAGGAGCGACCTCGGAAGCAAGACGACCGCTGACCAGTGTTGCGGCTGCGCCGACTACCGCCGTTTTTACAGGACGTGGAGATTCTTCGTTAAGTTTTTCAAGTTGAAGCAACGCCACCGTGATAGCGGCATCCTCGCTTTTATCGGCGAGGTAACGTAGTCCATTGAAGAAGCCTTCGGGATTGAGTTCCCCTTCGCTTAGGATCGTCTGCAGTTGCTCTGTCATGGCAGGAAGCCAGCAATCCTTGAACGAGTGGAGCTCCAACAGTGAACCCTGGCTCTGGTAACGCTTGAGGCAAAAGCCGCCGAATGCAGTGGTGAATGCCTCGGGAAACAACTTGGAGAATCGTTCAATGCTGATTCCGTTGGGAGGGGTGCCCAAACCATTGCCGCTGAGCTGTTGGATCAACAAGGGAAGCCAGAGCTGTTCGATACTGCGGCGGACAGCACTATCGTAATCCAGCTCACCAGGACATGCGGAAAGGGCCAAGAGTCCGTAGAGTCCTTGCTCGTCCTCTCGGTTCTCCTGAAGCACACAATCGGTGAGATATCGTGCCGCAGCCTCGACCATCCACGACTCGTCAGCGCCGATTTGAGAGATTGGAACGAAACTTACGGCTCGTGAGCCGGATCCGGAGTGCCGTGCGCCGAGGATGCGCTCGACGCCGGGCCATACGATCTCGCCACGCTCATGACCATCACGGCACTGCTGTGTATAGCGCTTCAAATCCTCTTGAAACTTTTGGTCCTGCTTTGCCTGTTTTTTCGCCCATGACTGTCCCTTCTGTTCCCGTTTTGCCTGCTGTTCGCCGGCGACGCGATTGATCGCAGCTATGATGCTCTCGCCCGGATTTGTGGCGGGTAGCATTTCGCGTAGAGTTGGACTCTTGGTCCATGCTTCAGTCAACTTCTCGGCCGAAGACCCTGATAGATCGATCCGCCAAATGAAGGAAGCGACGACGAGGGAAAAGCGCCACTCGTCCGCGGGGTCAGCAGCAAGAATTTGATCCAGGCACCAATCGAAGTCGTGTTCCAGAAGCAGGAATTCACCGGTCGAAATCCACTTGCGCTCGGTATGTGCTTCTAAAGCAGGATGGTTGATCAGGGCCAAAATAATCTCCCGGCGTTTGTTGTCGTCCTCCAAGCCAAGCGCTTCGGGTTTCCACGCCTGATTGTAATGGTGATGCGGAGGGACGTGATGACGAAGGCAAGCATGCCAATAATTGACCAGGGCATCCCTCACCTCGGGGCGATGGGATTCCTGGATCGCCAAGAGAACTGCGGCATCATTGAAGTCGCCAGCCCTGGAGAGCGAGGCGTGAATCGAGGTCGGATACTCAGCTAACTTGGCGAACACTGCGGGCAGGTCCTCCACAGTCAATCGTTCATGCACGCTCCGGACGTTGAATTGATAGAGATCCCAGACATTTTCTTGAAAGTGGCGTTCTGGAATGACCCATTTTAAGATGTCACGAACCGGAATTTTTCGGGATTTGATGATCATGACGTCAAGGGCTGCCCCAACGAGTTTGCCACGTTGATCGAGAGGGATGTCACCTTGCAGGACAGCCCTCCATTTTTCGTCGAAACCCTCGCGTGCGAGGCGGGAAAGCGCACCTGCTATCTCAACCTGCAGCCGCCCAACCGTTTTGGGAAAGAGGTCCCATAACAGGTCGGCGAGTGCCGTGAGTTCGGTTTTCTCGGCAATCTCGATGGCGAGTTCTTTGGCGGGGTCGCATGTGTTTTCGTCTGTTAGCCAGCGAGTCAACTGTTCCGCCAGTCCAGAATATTTCAATGACGGCAGGTGAGCCTGGAGAATCCCAGAATCAACGACGCGTATCGCGTGGGTTGCCTCAAGAAGAGCCTCCACGACTTCCTTGCGTTCGTGTTCCGGCAGGCTGGCACCGTCCATGCGGAGGAGAACCAAGGGGTCGTTCCGGAGCACGAGTTCACGAAAGTCCCGATCAAACCGCGCAAGCCATGCGGCTGTCGCTTTCAAGACTGGGAAAATCGTCCACCTGCCGTCCACCACGGTTCCGAAGATCTGTTGCAAGCGCGTGGTATCGAGCTTCTGGGCGCTGAGCCAGCTTGCGGCGAGCCACTCCTGATGGACTTGGCTTTGAAATACCCATCGGTTCTGAAGGGGCAGCCGCTTCATGAGGCTCGATCGGTGAACCAGTCCATCCAAATCCGTGAGCTTTACCGTCACTCGGCGGCCCTCCCAGAGTTCTTCGGAGGTGGCGAGATCCGCAGGCGTTAGAGCCTCGTGATGGGGGCCGCCGGCATTCCCAGTGAAATCAAGCTGCGCTTTTCCAGACCAGATCATCGCTGCGGCGACTCGTCCCGCTACCCGCTGCCTCCACTCGACACCGTCCGCGGATTGCTGCCACCGAAGTGTGTCATCGGGTGAATCAGCAAGCCGGCAATGACGCACGACTTGATCGTGAATGATATCCGCGTGTGACGAAGCGAGTTTTTTAAAGCCCGAATCTTCGAACTGATCCATCAGTCCGAGAAGCCCCTGAGGCCAACAAGCCACATGGCGAAGATGCAGGTTGTGCATTTGCTTCCAGAACGCATCCGCCTTATCGCCAAACCTTCGTTGCAACGTATTCACCACATCGCTGCGCCGCAGCGGACAGAGGACCAAACGCTCGAATTCATTCGGTGCCCACAGGGATGCGAGTTCTTCGACCTGCGCCTGAGGCCAATCCGCCCAACGGCAGGAGATGGCGAGTCGGTGTATAGGCCGACCCTGTGGATCAAGGTGGCGACGGAACCAAGCTTTCAACTGAGCGACGAAATTTGGATTCTGCAGCAGCACCTCGTCCAAGCCGTCGATGATGATGTGTGTCGGCACTACAGCAGAGGGTAGGATCGCTGGGAGGTAAATACTTGGATCGGTCATACCGATCTCCTTGGCTTCAACCAAAATGGAGGACTGGCCTAGCCAGCCTTCCGTCTCCGCGAATCGCAATTCCCGGCTTTTTCCTGATCCAGGGCGGCCCAATAGGAGGAGAAAAGGCTTGGAGGCAAAGCTCCTCAGCAGACCCATGCCGGGCGGAGGGTCTGCAAACGCATGTTCGAATCCGTCAGGCGCGCCGGTATCCGACAAAAAATCATCGTCCAGATTTCGGTTCTGATCCCATTTGTCCGCAGGAAGCCAGAGCCGGAGCCAAGGCTCCGGTGGCAAGGGATTGGAAAGTAAATTTACGTTCGACATTCGTGAATCGCGAATATAGTAATGGGCTTTCAGGAAATGCTCAAGCCCCAAGATATAGTTGTTTCAATCAAGCTTCTGCAGAGCAGAGGCGACGGTCCTGTGCCCACTTACGCCAGCTTGGCGTCGGCGCTAAGACTGAGTTCCTCGGAGGTCCATGCGGCGGTGGTCCGATGTCTTGAGGTTGGCCTCCTGAGGAAACCATCCGGCACCACGCGCACGATGCCTATGCCGGTGGCCGTAGCGATGGAGGAATTCCTGGTTCACGGGGTGAAATTCATCTGGCCCGCCAAACGAGGCCCCATGACACGAGGGGTAGCTACCGGCTCCAGTTTGGAATCGGTTTCGCGACTTCTCGACGTATCTGAGCCTGCTGTCCCGCTGGTTTGGCCCCACCCCGAGGGAACTTTGCGGGGGGAGGCGGTCGATCCACTTTATCCACGGGCTGTTGAAGCGTGCAAAGACGATCCCGTTTTGCACGAATGGCTGGCCCTTCTTGATATTTTGAGATTGAAGACCGGGCGTGAAGCAGCACTCGCCGGAGCACTCATTCACAACCGACTCGCGTGATGGACTTCCTAACCGACAAACAGAGTCGTGAGATTATCGCGGAGCTTGCCGATATCTTGCCACGGGCGCTCGCACCACGATCAACCTCGTTTCCGGGGAGCCTGTTTGGCGCTGATGAAGAAGCTTTAAGGCGAACGAAATGGGACCCGGTTTTCACGGGCGGAGGGATCGTAGGAATGCTGCTTACAGACCCCGCCGCTCCCCCGCCGTCCCGAACGAAGGACGTCGATCTCGTGCTGGAGATCGCCAACTATGGAGAGTTCGTTGGGATGGAGGAAGTGTTGCGAAGAATTGGATTTACCCAAAGTTCGCAGGACCGAGCGGTAATCGTCGCATGGCAATGGAAAGGCATTCGAGTCGATTTTCTTCCGCACCTGCCGTTGGAGTTAATGCAATCCAACCGCTGGTTCCCATTCTTGGTGGAGGAAGCGGAACATATTGAAGTAACTAACGAAAAATTCGCGTGGCGTGCCTCAGCACCGTGTTTCGTTGCCACCAAGCTCGAAGCGTTTTACAGCCGCGGCAAGGGTGATTACGTTTCTAGCAAGGACATTGAGGACATCGTCGCTGTCATCGATGGGCGCGTCGAGATCCTGGATGAAATCCAATTCTGCGCACACGATGTGCGAGGCTTCATCTCGCAATCATGCCGTCAGCTTCTAGGAGATAAGCGCTTCATGGACAGTCTTTCACAAATCATTCCGGATGATCAACGTGAGGCAGTCGTTGAGGAGCGCTTGAGGCAATTGAGTATGGCAACGTGACAAGCCCTGACTATTGTTTCTGATTTGACGGTCATCGGAAACACAAATTGGCCAAAGCTCGTTCCACGGGATGCTGCGTTGCTCCGAATAAAAACCGCCGACGAGATTGAGATCCACGATTGTCTGGTTACCCTGCCAGAGGCTAAGACAGTCGTATTGCCCGCCGCCAGGGTGCGTCTCAATGACCGTGAACCTTTCGGGGTGTCTGCGATGAAGCTCGGAGACCAGCTTCCAGATCAAAGCTTCGCGCAACTGGCGTGACGGCATGAGGGTTTCGGGTTGTGATTCGCTGTCAATCATGGAACTCGGGTGGAAGTTTGGACATACTTGGACGCACAAATCCATAGGTGAATCCGGATTTCACAAATTAGCCATCATGGCTTCATGAAGTGTTTCAGTGATCGCAATGAGCCAATCCCGGTTGGCTTGGGATCGCTCGGTAATCCGCCACTCCTGCAACCTTTCACCGAACCAATAAAGCGTCCCCTTTTTCATATCGGCGTATGCGATCACCCAGCCGTCGATTTCAAAGAATTCCGTTCCAATGACAACCCGCGAAGGGACGGGCAGGGCAGGTAGCTCGGAAATTGAGAGAATCAGACTTCCGTCAGGTTTCAATCCGATTGGAACGTCCGACCAGTCGTCGGTAGTCATACGATCGGAGTGCGGATTCATGCTGACAAGTTGATGAAAAACGCCCTCGTTTCAACCGGACACCCGTGATATCTATGATCATTTCCCGGAGCTGGGTTGGGGGCTGGTGCCGAGTATAATCGCGGCCTTTTTAAAAATGTCATTCTCCTGCCTGAGCTGGGCTAGTTCGCGACGCATGGCACGCAGCTCGTCCGCTGCGTGCCATGCGAGTCCTGCTTCCATCGGTAAAGAAGACCGCTGCTGATGCAAAGTTCCTCCGCGATCTGAGGAACCGGCTTGCCGGTGCCGAGTAACTCAATAGCCTGGGCCTTGAACTCGGGTGTATAACGCTTACGTGGTTTCTGTTTTATCTGGTGCTTATTCTTGCAGTGGATGGTCCAGAAATCTAGCTCACCTCAGAAAAAGCGATCCGGGTGGTAGGGATGTTCCAACAGTATTCACATTAGTCACTCGCCCCTGTGTACTGAATGTTACTATTACGCTACTACGCTGCTGACCAGCGAGCCCTAGAGGTGCAAGTTCTCTTAAAACATCAGTTTTGGTGTAATTCCAAATCTCTTGCGAGTTCATCATCGTTACCCGTGCTGGGTTTCCAAGTATATTGCGCACCTGCGCCTTGGTCATCCCCTTCTTTACACTGCTACCGGCTTTCTGGGAAAATGCAACGGAATCAGTTGACATCACATTGCAGGAGCTGGAAAAAATTCCTGCTGACATTAGAACAAATATACTAACACACAATTTTAGTTTTTTGGACATGACGATTTGTATTTATTAATCCATTTATGACGTAGGTTTAATCGGGGAAGCCAAGTTAACCCGAACAGAATTACCTAACGGATAACAAAAGATGGACTTTATGACGAACTGATGGCAAGCTAATTTTGGGTGAAAAAATTTGACGCCAAGACCACTGGAATCTGGCGAAGAGTTCTGTGGGATTTCACACTATCGCCACAAAACGCCGGAAATGGAATATTCCGGAACAAAGGAAGTTCGACCGAAATTGGATTTACAGATATCTCAGGAAAATGGTGGCTTACGAGAGGGGCGGATGCCACTCCGGGATTGTTTTTGGTTTTCACCCAAAAGAAACTTAGGATATACAGAAGGCGTATTGAAGAATTCTAGAAATTAGCCACAACAGTATTGCGTCAACTTCCGCCGTTCGCGTATCACTGGCTCTCTGATATTTCAAGCCATGGCTTCGCATATTCTGCTACAGACCACGCATTTGTTGAGCATCCTATCCATTAGCCTCGACCTGCTGACGCTAAATGTGATTGTCTCTGGGAGACTTGAAAATTCCTCTACACGGTTTTTAATACACCCTCTAAATCATGAATGTCCCAACTGTTCGCGGTTCCTTACTTCAAATCCCTTGTAGGGTTACCAGTTTTGCCAGAAGGCTGTTTTCGATCAGGACGTTCATCATTGCGTTGGCAATCTGTGCATTCCCTCAGTCTGTCTTGGCACTTGTAAATGGTGATCGAGTAAAAGTAGTTTCTTCAATTGGCGTAAAAATCCGGGAGACAGCTTCAACGTCCGGTGTTGAGAGACCGCCTGCTGCACCTTTTGGACAGCTGGGGACGATTTCCAGTGGCCCCACCTCAGCGAATGGCTATACTTGGTGGAAAGTTAACTGGGATAGTACAAGCTACTACGACGGATGGTCTGCGGAAGGAACAGGATCAGAGGTTTGGCTTCAAAAGGTGACCGCACAACTGCCCGACCTCGTGCCACAGAATATCACGTTAAACAAGAGCACCGTGACAGCCGGAAGCACGCTGACCGTCAACTGGAACCTGGCCAACACCGGCAGCGGCAATTCTCCAGGCACGGTAACCGGAGTGCGGATGAACCAGTCGTCAAGCAGCGGCAACACCCAGCCCTATTCGTCGTTTCCAACCGTAGCGATGCCAGCGGTCAACGCGAACTCCTCGACCCCACAAACCACCACGATCACCGTCCCGTCGGGCACGGCTGCGGGAACGTATTATTTCTGGATCATCGCCGACAACGTGACGAGCGGCGCGATTACCCAGTCCGACTACACCGATGACTATCAACGTTCAGTTGCATTCACGGTGACCGCCGTGACGCAACTGCCCAATCTCGTGCCACAGAACATCACGCTAAACAAGAGCAGCGTTGCCGCAGGCGGCACGGTTACTGTCAACTGGAATCTGGCCAACACGGGCAATGGCAATTCTCCAGGCACGGTAACCGGAGTGCGGATGAACCAGTCGTCAAGCAGCGGCAACACCCAGCCCTATTCGTCGTTTCCAACCGTAGCGATGCCAGCGGTCAACGCGAACTCCTCGACCCCAC
>Ga0247843_1003071_pt1 | contig 28328 bp, 34 predicted proteins | sample LaCruzMarch2017__FD_192420 | JGI IMG/M metagenome (GOLD analysis project Ga0247843, IMG submission 192420) | Freshwater microbial communities from meromictic Lake La Cruz, Castile-La Mancha, Spain - LaCruzMarch2017_8m | ecosystem: Environmental > Aquatic > Freshwater > Lake | place: Spain... | reverse complement strand
CCAGACCATGGTATCTAGATACAGGTACTGTTTCTAAAACACCGTAGTGGGTTCTAAAACCCCCACGGGGATATAACCCCCAGTACGGGAATTTGTATATATAGAAAAAAAACTTTGGATTCTATATAGGTGCATGCCAAAAATTTTATAAATTTTTTTTGCAAAATTTTTGTATAGGCTTTATTAGGGTTCCGCCCGTTCCGCCCCCCACTAGCTTTTGTATTATTAATACATTAAATGGTTATTGTGTTTAGCCATATTATTAAGTTATATTACACATTCTTTAAACAGTCTAATCAAGAGGCATCCAATACCTTGAGTGATATTATAACAGCACTGGGTGAACCATCTAAGAAGAAGACTACCTTGGAGATGGCCAATGACTATATAGCCTTTCTTACCATGGCAGAATTAGAGTTATCTTACCTAAGAAACGATCCTGCTTTGATGTTTCGCGGCACCCACTACGATACCTTTGGTATACCTTGTGCGGTTCGCCCCGAGGTAATTTACTGTTGCCTTGGAAAGAACTAACCTATAATATACTCTATATGGCAAGAATAGTTAGACACTCTACAAACTCTGGTAATAAAGCATTGGCTCGTATGTTCCGGGAACACACCATACGTCCCATCAAACCTCTAGGTACCCGGCACAAACCTTCATTCCGTTCACAACGTTCGGATGCAGGTAAGAAGCGTAGTTAACATTGTTACACCGGCTTTGGTTAATCTGGTCTAGGGCTGTAGACCATCGAGTAGGCTTAACAGATGATTGCAAGCCCGATGTACCTAATCTAAAGGTACGAGATGCTAATATCAGCTTATTAATTAGAACGCTTATTGTGCTGATTAACTTTATTACTTGTGGCTTTATCATAGCCAACGCAATTCATCACTGGTAAAAACTCAATTCTGGGCCGCGCCGGATTCGCTTCGCTCATTGTTGGTACCCCCGCCCACCCTTTCGAAGAAGCCTTGTCCATTGTAACGGGTAGATAATACAAAGCTTTCCTTGCACAAAAGGAAGTGATCGGGTTCTATTAAACTGAGGAACTTGTGTCCATCATGATTGTAAAGATAGTATGTGTGTCCTGCCACCGGAATAAAGCTATGCTGGTACCCATCTACCAGTAAATTGAAGTTGTATAGATCTTCTAAGTCTTTATATTCTCTTTGGAGATCCCCAAGTCTCGCTTTAATTTTATTGTTTAAATTGTTGTCTTTATCTAGCTTAAACTGCTTGGTATCTACCAGGGTTATCTTAGGAGCCGAATATTCGGCAATATAAGAGGCAGAAGCTCTATCTTCTATAACCTTTTCGGGATCATAGTTAGGAGTACCCGTTAACGGCTGTGTGGTCACCATCTTTATTATAATACCCTTAATATCAAATACTACTGTATTGATTATAATAAATACTAATATGCCCAGGAAGTATAAGAAGAAGGTTAATAAACTAAAGCTTAAAGAATGTGAAGCTATCCTGGCCAATGTAAACAAACAAACAGATAGTTTATATTATAATCATGTCTTCAAACATTACAGCCGTCTTCTTTTAGAAAAGGAAAACAATGAATCGTGATTGTAAATTAATCTTTGAGGCTTACTCTACCCCGGGTCTTCCTGCGGTGCCTCCTACCAATACCTCCACCCCCGTTGTACCCGCTCGTCCCATGACAGCTCTTGCCACAACACCGGAAGCACAAGAAGAAAAAGCCCACACCTTACCCTTCATGAAGATTAATTCTGATCTCCGTGCCCGGGGTATAGCATACGATATTCTAGAGGCCATTTATAAGATGGCCGATACCTTTGAACGAGCCACAGAGGTTGTCCGTACTATCGCCTCTGTTCATAAGGGCGAACGTAAGAGACAACTTACTTTAAAGAAATAATTATTTCTTAGAAGCCTTGCGGGCGTTCTTTTCTTCCGAGATACCCTTACGAGCATCACGAGAGAACTTAATCACTTCTTGAAGGGCCTTGCGGGCGCGGGTGCCTGCGGCGTTATTACCACCAGAAAACTTATCGTATTCGGCAGTGAAGGTTGCAACGTGTTCTTGTAGGGTGAGGGGATTAATGTTTGACATGTATAATCTTATTCAATACACTTAAAAATTCAACTCACGTAACCAACTATAATACCTCTACAGTGATCTACTTTGACAACATTATACTCTGGGTTAATTTTTCTTATAGCATTGGCAATTTCAGGGAATGCCGGGAAGTTACCTTGACCACAATCACAGGCATCATCTATTAAGATTAGATGATCTTTAACTTCACTGCTCTCTTTAATAGCGTTTAGTTCTTCAATAAGCGGTACTTCTTGCACACCATTATGAGCATCTAGCCAGAAGCATGCACGTGCATGCGGGGCTTCACTTAAGACTGTCTTAATAAAGGTAACAGAATCACCTTGATAAAAATCTATGTTCTTAAAATTGTCTTTTACCTTTCTGTAAAAATTATCTGGCAAGCGACTATCATCTGGCTTGTATTTTTCTACAGTAGAAACTTTTTCAAAGACAGAAGATACATGCATGCATGTTAAAGCATTACATGTACCAGTTTCAATAAACCATTTAATCTTCTTTGCATTATTAATTTTTTTAGATGAAGTAAAAGAAAATATTACATTTAAGAGTGCATTTCTGGAATCATTGTCTTCATAAGGTGGCCAATGTTCTTTATCCTCTGCATGCTCAACAAAGCCCAATGTATCATTTATTTTGTTCCAATGAAATGGGTAACATTTTGCTTTGTATTCACTACAAGATGTGTATAACATTCAAAGTACTTATCTTATTTTTTTTTCATGCAACCAGATATTTGCCTGTTGAATATAATTTATATAAATATATATGGTGAAAACCGACGGCAAAAAAGTTACCGCTGACCAGATTCTGGACCTATATAACCAGGCAAAAAAGACGAAGGGTGCTGCTAAGAAGGAAGAAATAATGAAGCAGGTAATCTTTTTGTCAAAGTATCTTAACGATTACTTACCAAAATATTCATCAAAGTAATCAGCGGGTAAGACACTGGATTGTTTCTTATTGGCTAACTCATGTACAGCCTTTTCAATATGCTCAATGCTTTTATTAAAGCGATAACCATCACACACCGGACAGAAGATTGAATCAATTAGAATAACAGATTCACAGCCTTCACAGAGTTTATAATAATATATGTTCTTTAAAATCTTTTCGGCAAGCTTCTTTCTTTTCTTTATTTCATCCTCGCCCATATAAGTACTTAGGTGAAGAAGGATATAAAAGCTATATATGAAAACTATGATCAAGGTATCAATCATACCACAACCAAAGAGACGGGCTATTCATATAAGGTAATGGAGTACCCTGCTAGTAGAGAAGAGCAGGAAGAATCAACAGATACACTTCGTAAGCGCATAGCACTTGAACTAAACAACATGACAAAAAGAGCTCAAAGAGGACTTAAAGAAGACTATAATTATATTCTCTTAAACCTTAATAATATTATTCAAGACATCTCTCGTATAGCTGGAAAATAATTTAAAACAGCCTATAATAAGGCATGTCGCAAAAAGTATATATTAGCTGGAATACTATCGAACGAGACTGTAGATATCTTGCAGATATGATTCAAGCATGCGATGCAATTGTAGCAATTGGTCGAGGCGGTCTTATTCCAGGAACTATTATCTCATATAAATTGGATTGTGAACTATATAATTTTTGTATTAAGAGCTATAATAATGATAATACAGCGGGAAGTATAGAGAAGAAGCAAGTTCCAGATTTAGTTTTTAATGATTATTATAGAGAAAAGAGCATAGTTGTTATTGATGATTTATCTGATAAAGGTAACACTCTCAATGCAGTGAAGAAACATCTTGATTTTCATAGATTTAAAAATTATAAATTTGGAACACTTTATACAAAGAGATCTACTTCATTTAAACCGGATTACTATGTTAAAAGCTTTGACGACAACATATGGCTTGACTTCCCATGGGAATCCGGTATTATTAATAAATAATTAAACACTTATTTAGCCTATTTAGGCCTCAGCCGTTCTCGGCAAACTAATCTTTATGAAAAAAACACAAACCACAATAGCTATAGTAATAGGTATATTACTCACTACAACCACAGCAAGCATGACAATGTTCTACACTCCACGTCCATTGACTGTAAAGGATGTCAAGCAACAGCTTAAGAATCTTGCACCTAAGGAAGAAGCTAAGTTAGCAAATAATATTCAAGTTAAGAAAGAGGGTATTATGTTTTGTAATACACTTATACCTACAACGAGTAGCGATTGTAGGGTGTTAACAGCTAGACTAACTGTATACTGGGCACGCGGTGGTTCTACAGATGCTGATAGTAGAAGGCTTCGTAGTTCTACAGGCTATACACTCAAGCAAGGTGATTCTATTGCTGTTGATCCGCGTATTATACCTTACCATAAAGAAGTCATTATACCTAACGTTGGGTTAGTTAGAGCTGTTGATACTGGTACAGCTGTTAAGGATAAAGTGGCTTCCCATGGTACAATGCCTGTTATTGATGTATTCTTTGTTAATAAAGTTGATGCTGAAATTTTTGCCAACAGGTATCCTAAGATTGTAAAGGTTGCAGTGCTTAATTAAATAATTAGGTGCGATTTAACAACCTTGTAAAGAAGCTATTAGAAGCCGTTTCTGATGTCCCGCCTCCGCCTTCCTCTGCTATTGTTCAGAATGTAGCAGATACGCGTATTACTTTCGATGACGTGCTTAATTTAATAAGAAAGCACGAGGGTCATAAGAACCATGTCTATCTTGATTCAGTAGGTAAGAAGACAATTGGTATAGGATTTAATCTAACAAGACCTGATGCACCGGCTATAATTAAAAGTATTGGTGCAGATTATAACAAAGTAATAAATGGTCAGCAAGACTTAACTGACGATCAGATTAAAACGTTATTTCAAATTAACGTCAAGACAGCTTATAACGATGCAAAGAAATTTCTTCCCCAGTTTGATGGATTACCACGCAACGTAAAGCTAGCTGTACTAGATATGTCTTTTAATTTAGGTTATACTCGACTGAGTAAATTTAATATTACAAAGCAACATATTACTGACGGTAATTACAAGAAAGCTGGAGAAGAGATCCTAAACAGCAAATGGGCTGGTCAAGTAAAAGGAAGAGCTAATAATCTAGCTAAACTCTTCTTTTCAGCTTAGACTTTTTTTTCTTAGGTAACTGTACTTTTAAAGAAGTCATTTTGCTGGGAAATGTGTTTTGTTGATCACCAGATGTCATTCCTGCGTCAGGTCCCATACTAGCTGCTGTTTGTGCTTGTGGATAAACATTAAAATCTTCTAAGATTTTTTTTATTTGTTTATTGAATTGCATTTTAAAGTATCAATCTCTGTTTTTAATTCCTTAATACACTCGACAAGAAGAGGAATTACTTTCTCATAATCAACTCCCTTAAATCCGCTCGGTCTTTGATCAACAGCATGAGGCAGTACTTTTTCAACTTCTTGTGCAATTAACCCGTAAGACTTTTTGTTAGCTAAATGCTCTGGTGCTTCGTTATTGAATGTAAATTCATAACCATTTAGCGTAGTAACCGTTGTAAGTGGGCTCTCTAGCTTTACTAAATCGTTCTTTAATCTTTCATCTGAAAGAGAGGCATAAGCAATAATATCTTGCGCGCAGGTTATATTACCCGATGCACTCAATGTTGAATTTACAACTGTAGGTACTCTAAGATTAATTGACGAACCTAAAGTAATTTTTGTTGTATCAAGCCTTACGTTAACAGTTATACCAGTTTTATCAACAATTACACCGTTTGTGCCATTAAAAGAAGATTCAGCTAGAATTGTATCAAAGGAAAATGCTGTTAAGTTTGATGATGCTGTTCTTCCTACTACTTGTCGTGGAAATACTCTTACATCTACCGGTGATGCTGCAGTCGTAGAGCTATTGGCCTTAACTGTATTGGGGTACATCGTGGTTAACTTTGCATTTGTTATACCACCATCTCTAACTGAAATAGGATCTGCTACTGCTGTTTTTACAAGAGTGACACCGTCGACAACACCAAACCCAACCTGGGACGGTCCAACACCACCATTTTTTATTTGTATTTCTCTTGAAAGATTATATTCAAGCATGTCTTCATTTAAAAGAGGCGAGACATCATATTTTACAAAGTCAGAAGTTAGTGGTGGAAAATTATTACTACTTGTTAAGGAATATATTGAGCGGGTATCTCTATCATAAATTATATCTCCTGCTACTGCTCCATAAACATTAAAAGCATTGAGCGCTTCGTTAGTAAATCCGTTAGTTGCTCCGCCGTAAAATACTTGAACGGAGCCAAGATTAGCCATACCAACAGGAAACCCACCAGAAGAAGAGCCGTCACCTACAAATAATCTTTTAGTATCAAAACACCATCCAGGCTCACCACTACTGAAAATAATTCCTGTCGAGTCTGCTGTTCTGCGCTGAACATCGGTACCTTTTCGTATCAGTATTTTCGTAATTGTATCAGCCATATATTTCTATTATTTAATAATTATATTTAATATCCTACATAAATACTTAATATGTCTAAGCTTTATTCTGCTGTTCTAGTAGGTAAAAATACGATAGAAGTCTTTGATGTCATTAAGGGTGTTAAGACTTACAGTATAAACCTCGGTAGCGTAGAAATTGTTAATGGACCTGTAGTTACACAAGATAAAATGACAATAGTAGTAAAAGATAAATCAGGATCAACGAGAGGTAAAGTTTATTCGCTTCCTCGCGGTATATTGTCATATTCCTTTCAAATTTCATAATATGCCAAAAAAACCTACACCAATTGACTTTAATAAGTTGCAGAAAGATATGGAGCATATCTATCAAACCGTTTACACAGGTAATGGTTCGCCTTCTTTAACAAATCAGGTTACAAAGCTCGATGGCCGTATTACAACATTGAGTGATAATTTAGATAATAAGCTCGATAACCTCGAGACAGAAATGAGATTAAAGTTTATTAATATTGCCGAAGTAGTAAATGAAAAGTTTAATAATATATCGTATCAAATTAAGCAAGAGTTCGATAAAAAAAGAGTAGAGAATACACACAAGTGGAGCTTTAAGACAGCTATCACAACTTCAATACTAGCATCTATTACCTCAATAGTAGTGATATTGCTTACTGAATTCTTGAAAAAGGTTTAGTTGATCTACAAAAAACAGTTCATATAATTCTTTATATGAATTTACTTGATGTAGAGTTAGTTAATGAGCCGCTAGAAATCGACTCGTTCTCGTATTTAAGCGATAGTGATTACCCAGTTATAATGCTTGGGTTTCAATTAAAAAATCTTTATGATCAAAAACGAATCATAGTAAGTCAGCAATATAAGTCTACAGACATAATTCATTTTATTCCAAAGGAAACTATGATGCCAAAGTTCTTTCGGGGCGTAAGAATACCTATTAGATCAGAATTCATACCGTTGGTTAGCTCACTTGAAACTCTTGGGCTTACAGATAAGGAAGAGATAAACCCTACAGAGTATAAAGCTTTACTGCAAAAGTTTAATTTAACGTGTAACAACTGTTTTGCTTTTTTACAGAAAGGTATCTACCCTATCGATAGCGAATGCTTAAATACCTTTTCTTCGCAAAAATTTTCAATTGATGAAATATATTCGAGCTTTATTGATACAAAAAATATAGCTAAATTTCAAGCATTAAGTTATCCCGTTATTTATGTTTTGAGTAATAAAAATAAGTGCGGAACAAGCACTAAAAATTTTATTCACGCCGTTGTAAAAAAGTATAATAATTCTTAGCTTTTACTGCAAGTAATGCATAAATACTTTTTTAATTATTTTTTAAAATAATTTACCCCTAAAATGAGCACACAAATATTTGTCAAAAAAAGAAATGGCAAACAAGAAAAATTTAATATAGAAAAAATTAATAAAGTTATTAGATGGGCTATTGATGGTGTTAGTGATGTTAGTCTTTCTGAAATTGAAATTAATGCGAAATTAAATATTAAAGAAAATATTACTACGCGTGAAATACACCAGGTCATTATCGACTCTGCCGCAAATTTAATTTCAATACAAAAGCCGAACTACCAGCTTGTAGCTAGTCGTTTACTAAATTATCAGCTTAGAAAAGATGTATGGGGTGGTCGTCATGCGCCGCGATTAATTGACGTTATCAATAGCGGTATTAAGAATAAAATTTATGATCCTAGCATTTTAGAGAAATACACAGAAGAAGAGTTAAACAAAATTGGCGAGTATATTGATCATGATCGCGATTTAATCTTTACATATGCAGGTATAAAGCAGCTGTGTGACAAATATCTTATTAAAAACAGAGTAACAGATGTCATTTATGAGACGCCACAATTTGCTTATATGCTTATTGCGTGTTATTCTTTTATAAATTACCCACAAGAGACGCGCTCCGAATATGTAAGACGCTTTTATAATGCAATATCAAAACATAAAATTAATTTACCTACCCCAGTTATGGCAGGGGTACGAACTAACTCACGTCAATATGCAAGCTGCTGCTTGATTGGTGTAGAAGATAATAAAGAATCAATTACTGCATCAGGTACAGCAATCTCAATTGCTACTGCAAGTCGTTGTGGGATTGGTATCGATATATCAAAGATACGGGCCATAGGCTCGCCTGTAAACAATGGCGAAGTAGTGCATACAGGCGTTATACCTTTCTTAAAGATTTATGAAGCTTCCGTTAAAGCATGGCAACAGAATGGACTTCGTGGAGGGTCTGCAACAACAAATATTCAATGGTGGCATTATGAAATTGACGATGTGGTTGTATTAAAAAATAATGCAGGTACAGATGATAATAGAGTTAGAAAATTAGATTATACTGTTGGTCTTTCGAAATTATTTTATGATAGGGTAATAAAAAACGAAGATGTGACGTTGTTCAGTCCGCATACTGTCCCTCAGCTTATGGAAGCATGGGGCACTTCAAAATTTGATTCTGTTTATTTAGAGTGTGAGAATGATAAAAAAATAAAGCAAAAGAAAAAGATATCTGCACGAAAATTATTCTCTTTGATTGTAAAAGAGAGAGTTGAAACAGGAAGAATATATATTCTTAATGTAGATAGTGCTAATGAGCATAGCTCCTGGCTTGATAAGGTAACAATGAGTAATTTATGTACAGAGGTTATTCACCCCACGATACCTCTAAAAGACTTTAACGATCCTGATGCGGAGATTGGTATGTGCATCTTATCGGCTATTAATATGCTTGAGATAAAAGATTGGAAAGATTTAGAGAAAACATGTGATTTAACTGTAAGATTTTTAGATGAAATAATTGACATACAAACGTACTTTAATAATGCTGCAGAAAATTTTGCTAAAAAGAGAAGAAGCATTGGTATAGGTATAACTAATTTAGCGGCATTCTTTGCTAAGAATAAACTCTCATATAATAGTAAGTCTGCACTAACTGCGCTCGATGAATGGATGGAGTACTTTCAATATTATCTTATTTCATCAAGTGTTCAATTAGCTATTGAAAAAGGTAAATGTGAAAAATTCTTAAATACCAAATACAGTAAAGGTGTTCTTCCGATAGACACTTATAAGAAGAATGTTGATAATATAGTTAAACGCAAGCTAGCTCTTGACTGGGATGCGTTAAGAGAGCTTATAAAACAACATGGAATGAGACATTCAACTCTTTCATGCTGTATGCCTTGTGAATCAAGCTCAGTTATTCAAAGCTCCACTAACGGTATTGAGCCAGTAAGATCACTTATAACATACAAGACGTCTAAAATGGGTAAGCTGCCTGTACTTGTGCCTGGTATAGGTAAATATGAGGATAATTACGAACTCGCTTTCGATTTTAAAGATAATACTGGTATAATAAATGTAAGTTCTGTAATTCAAAAATATATCGACATGGCTATTTCAACTAACATATATTATACATATAGTCACTACCCGAATAACATATTACCAGATAGTAAAGTAATGAAAGAATTAATGTATGCGTACAGCATGGGACTAATTAGTCTTTATTATAACAATACCGATGATGGTGATAAAGAGCAATCGATAGCTGTAGATAATGACTGCGCGAGTGGAGCTTGCAAGCTATAAGTATATAATAGTACTATGAAGACAGTTTTAAACAGAAAGAAGATTGACTATACAAAGCAACCTCTCTTTCTTGGTGAAGATTTAAATTTACAGCGCTATGATAAATTTAAGTATCCTATTTTCTTTGATTTATTTAAGAAACAAGAAGAGTTCTTTTGGTGGCCGCATGAAATATCATTACAGAAAGATCGTAATGATTATAAAGAACTTACAAGTGAAGAACGTTTTGTTTTTGATACAAATTTAAAATTTCAGACATTAGGCGATAGTATGCTCTCTCGCTCTATACATTCACTAAAAGATTATGTATCTAATCCCGAATTAGAAATTTGTATGAATACATGGGCACATTTTGAAGGTATTCATAGTTATTCATATTCTTATCTTCTTAATAACGTTCATCCTGATGCATCAGCATTTTTTGATAGCGTAATGGAAGATAAAGAAATTGTTGATCGTGCAGAGGTTATTAGAAATAATTTTGATAAAATTCTTGGCTCTGAAGACAAAAAAGATATTAAAGAGAAGATCTTTGACAGCATTCTATCTGTTAATTGTATGGAGGGCCTTGTATTTTATGTTTCATTTGCTTGTAGTTTTTATTTTGGTTATCGCGGAAAAATGGAAGGTAATGCAAAGATAATTAAATTTATTCAGCGCGATGAATCACAGCATTTTAGTATTACACAGAATTTAATAAAGATTTTACGTGATGATGACCGTGAGGGGTTTACTGGTCTTGTGAAGCGTAATGAAGATAAAATATATGCATTTTATGAACAAGCTGCGAAGAACGAAATGGAATGGGCCGAATATCTATTTAAAAAAGGCTCTTTGCTAGGATTAAATGCCGAGGTACTAGGTGGTTATGCTCGCTGGCTTTGTGACAACCGTTTACGTTCTTTAGGATACAAAAAGATTTTTAATGAGAAAACTAATCCTATCTCCGGATGGCTTGATAGCTATTTAGATAGTAGCAAGGTGCAAGTTGCGCCTCAAGAGACAGAAATTAGTGCATATAAGATTGGTGCAAGGGATACTAATATTTCAGAAGATATATTTGATAATATTAAACTATGATCTACAGTTGGGAGCTTGATGCATTAACAGACGATGAAAAGTCTATATTATTTTTTATAGTTCATAAATCTCTCGAACCTTTAGGCTATGAGCCAAGCGTAAAATGGATGAGTATGTTGAAAAAAGATTTAACATTAAAAATTATAGACACCTTGAAGAGACAGGCACCAGTAGAGAACCATCAAATATTTGATAATTTAAGAGAAAAATTATCGTGTAAAATATAAATAAAACTGAAGGAGCAGTTGTACTTAGTTACACTAGGGGTGGGTTGGTGGGAACCTTTTTGAAGGTTACTAGTGTAGTATATTCTTTTGTTTAGAATAAATAATTATGTGAGTAGTTTGTCATCTATTGACGTCGATTTTTGCGGCTTAGATTTATATAAAGAGTTCACCGCCGAGAGAGAAGAAATTTTAAGAAACAAGTGGTATATGTCTGAAAAAGCAGGAACAGATGTTGGGTTTGAACGAGCACTTATTGATTGGGTTTCAAAGCATAGAAATAACTGGAAAAAGGGTAGAACTAAATTATAATTAATTAATGCCGAGTTATCATTATAAGGATGTATTCCTTGTTCCAAAGTTTAATGATATAACATCGCGATACCACATCGATACAACAAGAGAGTTTTGTGGTAAACCGTTCGAGCTACCCGTCATACCTGCTAATATGAAATGTTGCGTAGATTATGACATATGTAAAGCTTTAGATTTTGCTAATTGTTTTTATATCATGCATCGATTTGATAATGACATCATAAAGTTTGTAGAGAATGCTAATGATCGAGCATGGATGGACAATTTTAAAACAGTATCAATTAGTGTCGGCATACAATCAAAAGATGTAAAAATAATTACTGAATTAGCTAATCGACAGCTTCGAGTAGACTTTATAACAATAGATGTTGCACATGGTCATCATTCAAAAGTAGCAGATCAAATAAAACATATTAAACAGACACTTCCAGTTACAAAAGTTATTGCAGGCAATGTGGCTACGTATCAAGGAGTTGAATATCTGTATAATGCAGGAGCAGATGCAGTAAAAGTTGGCATTGGTGGCGGCTATGCATGTACTACTAAAGATAAAACAGGATTTACATATCCTATGTTTAGCTGTTTACTGGAATGTGCTAAGGATAAAAACATTCCTATTATTGCAGATGGTGGTGTGAGCTGCAATGGTGATATTGCTAAAGCCTTAGTAGCAGGAGCAAGTATGGTTATGTGTGGGTCTCTTTTTGCAGCATGTACAGATAGTCCTGCTCCTGTAATAAAAGATAGCAATGGACATAGATACAAGCAATACTACGGATCAGCCAGTGTGCATAATAAAATAGAGAAGAAAAATATTGAAGGTACTATGAAGCTTTTGAAAACAGACAGTTTTACATATAAAGAGAAGCTTGAAGAGATAAAACAAGATCTGCAAAGTGCAATTAGTTATGCAGGTGGCAAAGATCTATCTTGTTTAAATGAGACAGTCACCTGGGGAACAAGATATTCTTAACCGCTTGTAGGCCTATTGTTTATAGATTCACACATTATTGGACCATCTTTATTAATTGCTACTTCTCTTACATCTGCATTTCTATGTTTTAATGTACTTGGATGAGTCTTATAAACATGTGAATGTGTTGCAACTTTTATACAATCTTCATCTCTACCTGCACCAAAAACCATAATAGGCATTGTATTTGGGTTAAGTACACTTCCAAAGAGACGTGGATCAGTACCACCGGTAAATATCGCCTTTATGCAGCCATCAAATGGTGCAGCTCCTACTGGTGACCACGGACCTGCGGAACCAGGTCCAGATCCATACACCGGGGTATCACCTCCTCCGGGATATCCTGTTGCTGATGCATAAACCGGTACATCTGCTATATTTGTAACTGTAACTGGTTCTCCAGTTGAATCTACTATACCTTTACTAGTTATTGTGCCTGTCTTGATATAACCTATAGGCAGATCTTTAAACAACCTTCCACAGATTCGTTGTGCATCTGTGAAGCCCATCCAAGGTGCACCGGTATATGATGGAGCAGGATTATATTTGTAATATGTTGTGCCTAATTTTTGTACTGGTATTGGCACATTATTATTAAACACGCCAAATCCTATACATGCACCGGTTTGATTGGTTATGTCTGATACTGGGGCTGCAAAAGCGGTAGCGCCTTCTGTATTCTGAAGTTCAATTGGATGAGTTAAATGATTAAATGTTATCTCACCCTCTACATGCAAACCACCTGCTATTACAACATTATTTGTCACTCCTAATGAACCTTCTACTACTACTTGCTTACCATCTCGTTGCTTGATACTTACTACATCACCGGTGAGAGATAATCTCTTTCCACCATCTATATTTGTCTCTAATTCACTGGAGATGTTTACCTGCGATCCAGCTACATTAGTAATAGAACCACTTACATTAACAACGCCATAAGATTTAAGATTTAATCCACCTGCTCCAACAAGAACGTTATAACGGTTGCACACATTAAGCGTATAATTACCACCAGGTAGATCATCAACGTGAACTAGTTCAACTAATGGTGTAGGTGTTCTGTTGTAAAATGTTCCAAATTCATGAACTTTAACTTCAGATATATACATTTTACCTTTTGGATCTACTCTAATGGAACCAAAATCGTTCATAACCATACCAATAGTTTCAATTTTATGCTTAGTAATTTCAATTATTTCGCTACCACCAAGCCCCATTTGTTTTTCGATTTCTGCTAGTTTAACTATATTATCTCTGTATAAAGCGTTAACGTTAGCTTTTTCAGTATCCTTAGTAAACTCTCCACCTTGAGAGCTAGGGCTTATACCAGTACCATTGCATGCAGGACACTTATTGCCGAATATATAGCCGGGTCCGTTTGAGAACCCTAAATTTGTAAGAGGTGATGCAAGCTGTGGTGACCCTAAGTTCATTAAATTCTGAACACTATTAATAATATTACCTACACTAGAAAATGAAAGACCAAAAACAAAGTCACCACTGGCATCAGCAGTTGAAGGAAAAACCAGATTTACAAAAGAAGGGACTACAGAATTATTATAAACAAAATATTTGTTTGTATCTTTATTACAAACTGGGCAAGGATCTGGCTTGCCGTTCTTTTTTTGAAACTTAGATGTCAATCTATCACCGTTACTGCTTTCCGCATAATCGGTTCTTTGAATATCAAATAATCTCTTTACCTCTGCTATGTCACTATATATCTCTTTCCATTGTTTATGCAGATCAGCCTTTAAGTTGCCTATTTTCTTAAAGACGTCTCCTTGTACTATATTATCGTAATCAAGTTGAGTAAATTCATTTCTTGTTCCTCTTACCGTTAGAAATTGATCGTTTAATACTAGTTTTTGATCATTGTTTGTTGCTAGTTCAATATTTGCTTGATTATTAAATTCTTTAAACGAGCCGGAGTAATGAGACAGTTTTAATGACTCTCTATTATCAGAATTAATAAAAGCAATCGTACCGCCTTTTTGATTAATAACGTATTTATTTCTATACGTTTCGGTATTAATATTATATTTACCGTCCTTAGGAAGGTTGTTTTCATATTCACCTGGATAATCTAAACCGTGATCAGCCTTAGCAGATAGTTCAGGTATATCTGTTCTAGGTATATTAAAGATGCCCTTCCAGTCTTCGCTACCAAAAGAAGAACCAAATACTACAGGATATAAAGGATCACCGCTATTAAAGAACACCCATACGTGTGAACCTACACTTGGTATAGGAAAATTGCCTTTTGCACAATTACTATAACACTCTGGTGTATAATTAAAGCTATATTTATTAACGTTATTAACATTAGTCTCTGCGGGGCTAGTAAAAGCGTCTTTTAATTTGTAATAACTTATATCAAATAAATTGCCAGGCTTCTCACCTATGTTGTCCAAATTTTGAGTAAATTTTGTTAAGTTTTCTGGCTCAATTGCGTTAGAGGTTAGACTGCTAGTAGTTGTTTTTAAATTACTACCATCACTAATCGTACCAGTGTTATTAAAGTTGTTGTATCTACCGCTGCTACTTTCACCAGCAAGCGGAACAGATAAATGTGCCCATGGTAATATCTTCTTAAGATCGTCTAAAATATCTGTAAGGTCACTAAAGTTATTCCTACCTATAAATTTAAATTTTTTATCTCTTACAACTTCGTTCCATTTATTATAAACAGAAGGCGAAATATGCGGTACAAAGACTTTAACTCTTCCCTGCTTAAGAGGATCATTATTTTGAATAACAATTCCAAGATAATTTCCGTAATATGTCGGATACTTCATGTTGATATATCTATATTTACATTTATAATATAATTATGCTAATGAAAGTATCTCACGAATCACCTATATCTCTATTAGAGCAATCAAGAAAATACAATGACTTTGACTATGCGTTAGTCCATCTCTTTGAAAGACAGCCCGCATATTATAATTTTTTTAAAGCATCAAGAGAAACATACAACCGAGAAGTGCTTCTTGATAACTCTATCTTTGAACTCGGCAAAGCTTTTGATAGCGAGAAATTTTATGAAGCAGCTTTAGATTTAAAGCCGAACATGCTTATTGCTCCAGACGTTCTTGAAGATGCAAACGAAACTGTGTCAAGCTATATTAATTTTAGTGAAAAAGCTCGACAACTTAAAAGTAATTTTACTACAAAGATTATTGGCGCAGTACAAGGTCAATCTTGGCATGATCTTTTAAACTGTTATAAGTTTATGGCAGCAGATGCGGACATGATTGCAATAAGTTTCGATTTTAGCTATTACGAAGTAACAGGTGAGGGTAACAATAAACTTGACCGCTTCTGTACTGGGAGACAGAGATTTATTTCACAACTAATTGAAAGAGGTGTATGGGAATGGAATAAACCCCATCATCTTCTTGGTTGCTCTCTTGCTAAAGAATTTAGATATTATATTGATAATAACATTTATAATATCGTAAGTTGTGATACAAGTAACCCTGTCGTAGCAGCAATTACAGGAATGAGATATGATGCAGATTACGGTCTTCATACAAAGCCAGATGTAAAGTTAGCTGATTTAATAGAGCATCAATTTACAGAAGATCAAGTTGAACTGTTAAATTATAATCTAAAGATGTTTCGACGAATTATTCGTAGATGAGTAGACCCTGGATAGCATTTTTTTCACAGACAGGTACTGAGATATATGATCTTAGTAATGCGTTCGGTGTATACCCGGATTGTATTGTTCATAATAAATTTAATAATGATGGTATTAATCAAAAATTAATTGAGCTGACTACTTTTCGAGCAACTAAACTTAATATGTTACATTGCTGGCAACATATACCACCTAGCCCAGACTTGTTGAGCTATCAAAATATATTATCGAGATATGACAACCCTATTATAACGCTTCATGGATATTTGAGAATTGTACCAAAAGAAATATGCGAAAAATATGAGATATATAATTTGCATCCAGGTCTTATAGATAAGTTTCCTTCACTCAAGGGATTTAATCCTCAAGAGAGAGCTTTTACAGAAGGTTATAAGCTTGCAGGCTGTGTTATACATAGAGTCACTCCAGGTGTTGATGAGGGTGAAATATTGATGAGTCAAGGGGTTAGTATTGAAGGTATGACCCTTGACGGTGTATATAGTACATTGCGACATACTGCACTTGATCTGTGGAAAAGCTTTTTTACAGCATATAAAATATTAGATAAATGAACCCTGAAGAATATATTAAAGCGGTGGAAAGAGATTATCCTGAAACATGTAAGGAATTTAAAGAAATACAAGCCGAGCAATATAGTGTATTTTGTAAAAAACAGTTCGATTACGGTCCACATAATATTAGCTTGGGGTCTGATCTCCACAAAGAGGAAGACATTGTTGCATCAATATCCGCAATTGTCGTGCGTTTAAACGATAAAATACAACGTTTAATTAACATGGTTTTGAGAAAGAAAACCTTTGCAACAGCTAATGAATCAATATTCGATGCCTTCAGCGATACAGCTGTTTATTGTATAATTGCTGAAATTGTAAAGAGAAAGAAATGGTGCAAATAATGTCAATAATGGAAGTATTTAGACGTAAAAATAGTGAAGCAGACGTTTTAAAGAATCAACTTAAAATGATTAAAGAGGAAAATGATATTCTTTTAAAAGAGATTCGAGATTTAAAAAAGCTTGTATCTGATATTGAAAGAGAGTATAATATGCTCTTACAAAGAAAATGATATTTACTTTTACAGGTCCACAGAGTTCAGGTAAGACTACACTTTTAAATAAGTGTAAGGAGTATTATGGTTCTAAGCTATTCTATATTGATGAAGTAACCAGGTTAATTAAGCGCTGGCATAATTGTGATATAAACGAAGAAGGTGCTAATGATGTGACGCAGACATTAATTCTTAATAAAGAATTTGAAAACTTGTTTTATGACTATAAAGGGTTTGGATTTAAAGGCATATTGCATGATCGTTGCTTGATGGATGGAATGATTTATACAAGTTATTTTGCGGGAAGTAGACTGAATGATTTTCCGGTATCAAATAGCTTGGGCTTGATGTATTATACAAACTATATTAAGAAGTATGATCATATTTTTTATCCAAGTCCGCATGACGTTCCGTTAGTAAATGATGGTGAGAGAAGCACGAATAAGGAATTTAGAGATGCAATTATTGATAAGTATGAAAATTTTTGGTTGTCAGATGAAAGGTTAAAAGGAAAGGTAACTATTTTAAAAGGAACAGTTGAAGAACGAATGGAAGCAATTAAAATAAAACTACATGAATACGGAATTAGATAATAGTAATATATCAAAGCATCTTGGTAAAATAACCGGGTATAAATGTACCTACGACCCCTCGCTCTTGGTTCGTGAGCCGAGACAGAATAATAGAAAGCATTTAGATATCTCTGATGATAATCCTCCGTTTTACGGTTATGATATCTGGAATGCTTATGAAGTGTCTTGTTTAACTAATGAAGGAATGCCGGTCTCTGCTATTGCTAAGGTTGTATACCCTGCAACTAACAAATATATTGTTGAGTCAAAGTCTATTAAGCTCTATATGAATTCATTTAATATGGAGACATATCAAGGCAATATTATTAGTGTTTTACAGCAGCTTGAAGCTGTTATGGAAAACGATTTATCTAAATTATTAGAAACAGAAGTTAGAGTTTGTGTGAGACTAACAAAAGCTATTGATGATGCGATGTATTATCCACCTTTATTCTCTAGCGCCAACTACCCTACCTTGGAAAATAATATTGATGTAACGTCAATTAAATCTCGCGGCTATAAGGAAGATCCTAAGCTATTAGGCTGGCTTGATAATAATACAAGCAAGGTTCAACGCTTTCATTCAGCCCTATTAAAGAGTAATTGCAGGGTCACATCTCAACCGGATTGGGGTGATGTTTATATTCATTACAAAGGACCTTATGAGCTTAATCAAACTTCTTTATTACAATACATAGTCTCATTCAGAGATGAATGTCATTTTCATGAAGAGATTTGTGAGACCATTTATAAACGTCTATATGATTTGACTAAACCAGAAGAACTAATGGTTGCGTGTCTATATGTAAGACGTGGTGGTATTGATATTAATCCTATTAGAGCTAGTAGCCAAGAGTTATTAAAAGAGAACCATGCTATGTGGGACAAGTGGAAATACTTTACTAAAACTGTTCGGCAATAATTATCCGAAAAGATTCCATCTTCTTACATTGTCACCTACAGTGTGTAAGTAGGAAACGTTACCAGAAGCGTCATTATCAAAAGGTATTACTGTTTGAGGAATGTCGATAAACGATGTTACATAAGGGTTTAATACAACAGCGGTAGCATTGCTTGATAGCGCAATTGTTGTATTCAAGAAGTCTGATCCATTAAATCCAAGAACAAATGCTGCAGATGTTCTTGTTTGTAGGTATGTGCTCCCTGGTCTTACGAATCCGGAGTATCTTTGGGTACCATATATACTACCTAAGGTAAGAACAACAGAAGTTCCATCATCAGTAATAAAGTTACTTGAGTTAGCCGTTACTGTAAAAGAAAGTGTAGCGTTAAACACGTTGCCTGCACCAGAAAGAACACCGGTAGGGAAATTGCTATCAATTAAGCCAGATACTGAAAATGAAGCAGTAAATGCAGAATTTGCTGACTTAAAAGTACTAGTTAAACTAGCTGGAGTTGAAAGTACTGAAGTAATTGATGTTGCCATAATAATATTTATTCTACGCAGTAGTTTTTTTTATATTTAAACAAAAAAAGAGCCCCGCAAGAGGCTCTTTTTTAAAGTTCCTGGGACGAACCAGGTGAAAGCTGATTTCTTTTTTATCGCACCTTCTAATTGCTTAGAAGTAGACTGATTGCTGGCCAGGTAGGAACGCTGTTCCGAGACCTTGCAGAATAATTACGTGGTAGTAAAGATTCGCACCAAAGATGTTATCTACAACACCATAACGTGTTAATAGACCAACGCGAGGAGCGAAGTCATTAGGACCAATAGTTCTCTGCACCATAACCGGAATGTAAGGACAATAGATGATACCAGTGTCATAGAATTCCGGACCCTTGTAACCAAGGAGGGCGTACTCAAGACGTCGATCGCGAGTGCTAGTGCCATAGGGAGGGAATCCACCATTGCCACCGAAGTTTCCTCCGGCGTTAGCCTCAAACTGTGCCTCTGTACGAGTGTCACGGTAAACGTTAAAACGACCACCCAATGATCCAACTTTAGCGACGCCTACGGGCTGAGTGTTAACATTGCCCTGTACTGGAACCCACTGGAACTCGGGTAACATTTCAAGGATAGCGCACACACGAGGTGTACCTACGATGAAGTTAGCCGCGCCACGGCGGTTACGTACTGCAATTCTGTTAGCCTCAACAATAAGCCTCTGATAGAAGTCACGATTACGCTCAACGAGCCAACGGCCGTCGGCTGAAACGGGCGACCAGACTGAGAAGCCTGTGCCATATCCAGCGTTAAGGGCTGTTTGGATCATTCTGATGATCATTTCACGATCGATTTCGGCCTGTAGCTCATACGACATAGCGTTTGTGAGCTCAGTATCGATATCAATACCGTTCATGTTCTTCAGATCCTGCTCGAGTTCAACTGACCAACGAGCAGCGAGTCTACGGGTACCAGCTTCAACAGCGGTCTTCTCAAAGCTGACCACGACCTGAGGAATATTGCTGTTTAACTCGAAATTAGCGAGCAACTGTGCAACACCCTTGTCCTGATCAACCATTGTGAAGTAACCAGCAGCACCAGAAAATGCATTCGTGGTGGTACCGGTGAATCCGGAGTTGAGGTACTGATAACCTAGCTCAGGATTAGCCGATAGACCTTGACGGTTTGTGGAACCACCGAATTGGGTGGCGCCAGTGTTACCATCAATGCTACCAGACTGATAACCTAAGCTTGTAGGTTCGTACTTATAACGGAGTGCAAAAGCTAGACCTACGGGTCCGCTCATGGGCTGAACACCAACGATTTCGTTAGTGATCAACTCAGGGAACGTACGGCGAATCATCGGAATGAGGATCTTAGGGAGTCGTGAGTCGTTAGGAGCATAAGCACCATCATTTTGTGAGGGGAACTGATTGCCAGCTCCACCATTATCGATGCTGCCACCACTAAATACTCCACCCGTGCCACCAGCAGAATTGCTGGCTTCGAAACACCACTTCTCTTGGTTTTCCAGGAGGATGGCGGTGTTTAAACGAGTGTGATCGTCTTCAATCGTTGCGACGTTGTTTGAGGAGTAGTCCAATACTGGTGCCCACTTCTCAAGCAAAACGCGCGCACGTGACTCATCAATGTAAGCCTGTGTAGGACGGATTTGTTTTGCCATAATATATAAAATACCTTTATACTAAATGTCGACCTTTTTACTGTTCAGGGCCAAAGCCCTCAAGTAAATCTTACAAAATTAATACTTCTGTAGCTCGGAGAGGTAGTTATTGAATGACGGATCAACTGCTTCTTCTCCTGTAACTGCTGACTCTTCAATTACTGGTCTATCGACTGCATTTGAAGAAGCTTCAGTTAAAGCTTCAGACTTAAGATTTACAAGCCGCTCTTCTTCAGTTTTTTCATAGAGCTTTAATGTATAGTTAAAGTTCTCCAAGATAAACTCTGCTGTTCTGTTCGCAAGCATCTTCTTCATGTAAGTTTTTCTGTCCTCATCAAGATTGGATACTTTCGTCTCAAGAACAAGATTTGCTTTTAGCTTCTTATTCTCATCAGAGAGTTTATTAACCTGCTTATTAGCGGCTTCAAGCTGCGATGCAGCTTCATCTATTTTCTGCTTGCCGTCAACAACTGCATCACGAATGTTGTCATTCGCGAGTGCCATATCAACGGAGAGAAGTTTACGAATTTCTTCAAGTACAGAGATTGCTCTCTTATTCTTTACTGCTTCGTTTATTTCAGTAGAAGGCACTTTCTCATCGAGGTAAACCTCGAGATACTTGCTAACCTGTTCAACTAAAGTGTCTTTAAAATTTTTGGCTTCTTTATTAAGAGCATTTTCATATCTCGAAACAACTGCTTTTAATTTTTTTGCTCTATCAGAATCAATGGCTTCAACAACCATCTTGAGCTTATTTGTATGATCGGTATCAAGAGCTTCTAAAAGGGTTTCAAGCTTCTTTGAATAATCAGAATCTTGCTCCATAAGAGCTTTTTCTACATGAAGTTTTACTTTTTCATCAACAGAGGCATTAAATGCGGATTCGATTTCTTTTAAAACATCCTCTGTGAGAATGTCTTTTGTTGCTGTCTTTAAAGCGTCTGTTATTTTGTTGTCCATATTAAAATATATTTATGTTTGAAGCGCTCTCTATTCTATCTTTAATTTTAGAATCGACAACGTTCTTTAAATATTTATCTGCCTCAGCATAATTTTTTTGGGAAATAAGACTAACTAATTTAGAAATATCAGAAGACTCTTTAATCTTCTTCTTTTTCTTCTTTTTCTTGTCTTCTTCATTTTCATTAGAGAAAGCCCTCTTTATCTCTTTAACTGCCCCGGGAGCTGCAGCACCTGTAAGACCACCGATAAGAGCGCCGGGAGCTCCACCAAGCATACCACCTGCTACAGCGCCTAAAGTACCAGTCCCGATACCCTCTTTAGCTATAATTTTCTTTTTCTTAGACTCTTCCATTTCATTATTATTTATATCTTTATTAACTTTTTTCTGCTGTAATTTCTTGTTAATGGCTCTAGAAGCAACATCAGTTCCTACCTGCAAAGCTACTTGCCTTGCTACCATGGGTGCCAGTGTTCTGCCAGCTGCTAGCAGAGCAGGTATGAATTCGTTTAACAACATGCCCTTTATATAAACTGATTCATCAGTTATTCCTCTTAGATACGTATTTACATCATCCGGGTTAATACCAAATTTTTTAGCAATAGTTGTTTTCTTAGATGCCATCTCTGGATCTGTGTCAGGTTTTCTATTAGACATAAAATCTTTAACATCTGGATCATTTCTAAGTTTAGAAATTAAGTCTGATGAAATTGTCTTTGCAGGTGTAGCTGAAGAAGTAGTTGCTGTAGAAGAAGGTGTATTACCGTATGTATAATCTAAATAACTATTAAATTGTTGAGGTGTAAATCCAAGCTTCTTTGCTCTTTCTATTGCTTTGGGATCGGATTTAAGCTTATTGCCAAGAGCAGGTCCTCTTGATCCTGTACTTCTAGCTAAATTACTTAATTCAGGATCGTTATTGAGCGTTTCCAGTGTTTCATGATCATCCTCAGGATTACTAGAAGGTGTTGTTGTAGTAGTTGTTGCAGGTGTCTTGTTGATTACCGGTGGTTGCTGTTGGGGTTGCTGTTGACCTGCCACAGCAAGACCTTGTGATCCCATAGATGTACTAACTGTGGGCGCTGCAGCTGCTTTTTGAATTGTAATGTCAGGTATATCTATACCGTATTTTTGTTTTAAAATTGATTTGGCAACAGCAGGACCAACTTCTTTTACTATAGGGGCAATTAGCGATATTAACCCCTTTGCAGCTGCGCCTGCACCAGAAGCTAAAGCACTTGCAGCTTGTGGATTACGTTTTAAGAATGAGCCTGCTTTATTAGCTAAAAGAGCTCCACCTCCTAAAGCTGCAGCAGTACCTAATACTTTACCTAAGCCAGCCTCGTTTATCTGCTCCTTGCTCATGATGTTCTTAGAAATGTAAAAAAGGAAATAATTTGTTCCTTAAGATATGTTTGAACTTCTTTTGCTGGAAGATTCTTAATGGCTTTTTCTAAGCCTTCATAAACTTCTTCTAAAGCACCATTCATATCTAAAACAAATTGTTTACTTTCGAGAATACCGTTAACAAAAGCTTTTGGACACGATGGATCAGCAACACAGTCAACCGCTACTAATCTCATATCAGTAACACGATTGACACCACCGGTACCTTCATTTAATTTACCAAGTGCGCGGCTAGACATACCAACCTTAACACCGTCATTAATTAATGAACGAACAATTTGACCCATAGGCGTAGATAATACTTGTGACTTGCCTATTACAAGATTACCTTCCATTCTCATGTTATTAACAATATGACACGCTCTCTCAAGATTAACCTCAGCTGATGTAGGGTGGTTTAATTCTCCCATGGCTCTTTTTGTATTAACCATCTCTGTAACATAACGGTTGACTTCTTTTTCCATGTCATCTCGTGAATAAATTCGTTGGTTCTTATTAACTGTCTCACACATCATGTAAGGACCTTGAATATAAAGTCTTGCTGGTTCTTTAGAATTCTTTTCTTCTAAAATGTATTCAAATTGCTCTTCAGGAGCCGGTGTTTCAACTAATAAGCGTAAAGCCATAATATTATTTATTACTTTAATACCAAATTATCTTAATCCTAGCTCTTTCTCTGTTAATATTAGAAATTTATAATTCCTTTGTTCACACCACTTTTTAGCAGCATTCCATTTAGCCATGTTCTGTATATACCTCTTATTCTCATAAATTAACGTGCTATTTTTTTTTCTCCCCGTTGTTGGTTGCTTCAATTGATCACTTGGTTTTATCTCAATAATATACTTGTTTATTCCATTAGTTTCACGGATTACTACAACGCCGTCTGTATAATATCTATGCCCTTTACCGTCAATAGGGTTAACATAAGGTATAATAATTGCTTCTGAGGCCCATTCTAATACATTAGTATTCTCATCACACCATCTAAAGAACCTTAATTCCCATCCTGAACGATATACAGGAGGTGTTCTACCTACATATTTAGATGAATTTTTTGGTTTAAACAAACCTTGTCTAAATTTATTACTGCCGTTAAGAGGTATCATCCTACAAAGAATGAAGGCGGTGCTGCATCGCCTAATCCAGGCGCGCCTTCGTAAAGCTTCTGTTCAAGCTTTTCTTTTTCATTTAATCCCTGTGAAAGAAGATCGCTATAATTAATTTGACCACCACCGAAAAGCGTTGTACCAGTATATTTACCTCTTACATTACCAATTGATATTTTACTTAAAGCAAGAGCATATTGATATACCCATTGCTCTTTAATTAAGTCTCTTAATGGTCTTTCAACATAACAATTTACTACTCCATAGAATCTACTTCCAGAACCCGGTGTACGGGGTGGTGGATAAAACTGCATATATTGCGTTCTGTCATTAAAAGATATTGATCTCTTTTGGGCTAATAATTTTTCTCTAACTTCAAGCCAGTTCTTTAAGGTATACCAACTAATTAAATCAAATCCATAATTACCCATTGCGTAGCTAAAGTATGTTTGCTGAGCTAATGTCTGCTCAATTGTAAAAAGTGTATTAACTCCTGTAGTAGATCCTTCTTCAAAGTCTACAATATCTATAACTTTTCTATAATCCATAACATCATAGTCAAAACTATTAATATAATTTGTCTGACTGTTTTGCGATGCTGCAAAATAATTACCTAGAACACCATTGTAATTAATAACACTTAGATAAGCTGATGTTGTAAGAATTTGATTTTCGAAAATACCTGAACTATATGTTGAGGATAAGACTGGAGAAGAACTAAAGGCTGCTGCAGGAATTGTAGATGTTGCAGCATAAACTGTACTTGAAGGAACTATACGCTGATTAAAATAAGGTGTAATAGTGAATAGTGCATCTAATCTTATACCTTTACCGTCTTCGTAGAGATTGGAGTCAAAAATTAGATATTCTTCTGTATAGCCTGCAAATTTTGCGAACATTTCGCATGCAATAGAAATATTTTCAAATAGTTGATCATGATGTAGTTCGAGATTAACTAATGGAGCACCTAGAGAGCGTGTTATCCTATCTGCTAAGCGAGAAAATGAATCTATCTTACTTGTTAGATTCGTGCTTTGAAAAGCAGAAACTGGTGTTATAGCAGAGCAATCCATTTAACTATTTATTGTGGAGCAGCTGCTGCACCACCAGGAGCTCCTGCAGGAAGTTGAGATCCACCACCGGTAGCTGCAGGAGCAGCTGCAGCTTCACCGCCTGTCTCGCCACCGGCTTCTGCTGGTGCGGGACCAAATTGCGGAGGTAATCTTGAACCGCCACCACCTGCTCCTCCATCAGTTGCAGCGCCTTCTGCACCTTGACCACCCTGTACTGCACCAACTTCGCGCCAATTTGGACCATTATTAGTTATTTGATCTAACTCCCATAACATCTCTCGATCTTTTCTTAAGAACTCTCTATTAGCCATTAAATCGGTATCAGACCATCCGAGATACTTCTTTTGTGCATATGTTTTGGAAACGAGCTCGCTTTGTGTAATGCTATTAAAGTTTTCTGCTTTAAGTTGGAACTTCTGATTCTCTCTTAACTCATAGAAGTTTGTCGGTACATTAAAGAATAACTCGAGCTCCATTTCCTTAAGATTATATTCATCCCAAATCTTTTTTAACTTTAGATGAGTGATAAACCCGTTCTTTAAGCCTGCTGCAAATCTTTGTTGTTGACGAATAATAAATCGAGCAAACTTTAATTCATCTCTGAGGATATCAGTACCATCTCTAAATGTGTCTTCAGGATTAAGCCTATTTGTAGGTACTTTGAGCGCTTTATATAGCTTCTTAACAAAGTACATTAAATCGGTAAGTTCACCTAAATTTGATCCACCGGGCAATTGTGTTACTTGGGTTCCTTCGCTGCCAGCACGCTTTGCAAACCAAAAACTATCTAACATTGATTGCGGATTAAATTTTTGTACTGTTGCGCCTTGATCGGCATCATATGTTCTTCTCGACCAATAATTTGTCATTAGTTTACGTAGATAGGCTTCTGCTTTAGGCGGCGCCATATTACCTACATCGACGTTAAAGATCAAACGCTCTGGTGCTCTAACTAAGCGATAAATCACGATAGCATCTTCTATGAGTGATAACTGTCTATAAGCGCGTCGAGCGTTCTCGATGAAAGGTAGACGCACTGTTTTTGTTTCATTCCATATACCTGAATTAATATACGTGACTTGATTTCCATCCATTGGAATAAGCTCTACCTTAGCTACTTTACCAGGATTTTTTGTATCGTAAATATTTTTACGTAGCAAATACCCTCTTATAATTTGGTTTTGTACATTTTCAAAAATGGGATCAATGATGTCAGAGGGAATGCTTACTACACCGAGAATACCTTCTTCGGGGTATTTTTTATGAACAATATGTTCCCAATAAACTTCTGCGTCAACTAAAAGTTGTCTAATATATTCCCAACCTTTATTTTCTAAATCAAAATAACCAATATATTTTTGGAACTCTTTTTTAAGTTTTTCTTTTTGCTCTTCTGAAATCCTAGCTTCTCTAAATCTTAATTTTACTATATCACCGTTATCATCTTTGTTAATAAATTCATCACAAATTTCATCCAAAGCATCTGCAACTTCAGAAAAAGCTGCCATTACTCTATAATCTGTTAACCTACGGCCTTTATCAGGCTGTAAGTTAGCGTACATAAAGTTATGATAATCTTTATTCTGTACAACGTTTGCGTAAAGATCGTCAGTAAAGGTAAGTGATGATGATATGGATTGACGCGCTAATGCCTCTTCTCTCTTTGTACCTTTATCAAAAAATTCCTCGTATTTGGGATTAAGAGTGTTAATTTTATCTTGGATATTAACAGATTGATATGGTAACTTAGAAGATACATACTTCATTAAGTCCCGACCAAATGTAGATTCGCGATTAGGGTCTGCCATATCAGTATTATTTATGATATACTATATAATTAAAAGATCTATATGTTATTCAATTAGTATTGGACATTGGTAATTTGAGGATTTGCAGATATACCTACAAATTCTGTCTCTGTTACTAGGCCTGTAGATAATGGATATGTATAATTTAAAGATGTAAGTGTTTCATAGGTAGTGAGTATAGAGGTAGTATAGAAGTTATTATCAATATAAAATATGTTACCTGTACCACTTTGCGTAGCTTGGAAGAGCCATCCCTTGATAGTAAAAGTGGTATCACCTGTTATTCTATATTTGTCTAGTGCTGTTATTTCAATGGGATAATTGAGACTAATATTACCATCCCATAAAACTTCGCTTCTTATTTCTTGCGAGGTACCATAGCCTGGAAGCACATCATCTGGTACTCTCCAGGAAAGAATAATATAAGGATTATTATAAGGGACAAAATTGGATATAATTTGATCCATGTCTGTTTGAAATTTTGTAATTATGGACATAGAAATAGTAATATTAACAGGCACAGGTGTACGATAGAAATTAGATGTTTTACCTGCATCTGTCTCGCTTGAACCTCTTGTTAAATAAAAACCAGCAAGCTTATTGAAGACTCTACTTTCATCACGACTAACGTTAGTAATATTAATAGCAACAACTGGTACAGTTATGTTCTGCGCTTTATTTACTAAATCATATATTACTCTTTGCTTGGGCGAGTAAACATAACGAACTTGAATATTTGTTTGCGGTACTCTATTTTTATCATAGCGCTTAATAATAATATCATCAAAAGCAGCTACAAACTGGGTAACTAGGTCTTTTACTTCAAAATGAAATGTC
>Ga0247843_1003068_pt1 | contig 28357 bp, 25 predicted proteins | sample LaCruzMarch2017__FD_192420 | JGI IMG/M metagenome (GOLD analysis project Ga0247843, IMG submission 192420) | Freshwater microbial communities from meromictic Lake La Cruz, Castile-La Mancha, Spain - LaCruzMarch2017_8m | ecosystem: Environmental > Aquatic > Freshwater > Lake | place: Spain... | reverse complement strand
AACTGTGAACGGGGAACGGGAGCTGAATTCAGTTAACTGGCCTAAAAGCTGCATAGGTCGCCTGTCCTATGTCAAAAGTTTTGGATGGTGAATTTAAATCGAATCTTGGGGTAATTCTTGGGGAATATCCTCAGCGTTGTCCCAGATTTAAATGTCAGGCATCTAAGAATTTCATTATTCGAAGCGGTTTCTCTGATGCTATCGCTTGCTTGCAATTTAAACGTCGACAACGATTTAAATGTACTCAATGCGGTTTTCGATTTGCCGAGAACCATTTAAAACTTCACTTTAGGCTTAAACACCCAGATCCTGCTTTGAATTCAAACATCTTCTTTCTTTTTATTCATGGTCTTTCCATTCGAAAACTCTCACGAAGACTTGGTATAAGCTGCGGAAGCTCACAAATTCGGCTGAAGCGTATGAGCCAGCAGGCACTTAGCTTTCAACACGATATACTCAAACACTTTAAGTTAAATGAAGTGATTTGCTACGATGGACTTGAAAATTTTGCGAAAAGTCAATTTGAACCAAACTATATCAATCAAGCTGTGGGCTTTAACTCCCTCTTCATATACGACTACAATGCCGCAATTTTGAATCGAAAAGGCCGCACAAGCGACAGACAAAAACTCAAACGGGATGAACTAAATCAACTTTATGGTCGCTTTGATCCGCAAGCCATTCGAAAAGCCACGGGGGATTTATTCAGGAGACTCTGGGACTTAAAAAATGCTAATCCGAATTCAACGCAAACCTTCAATGATCCTCCTAAACAAAATCCATTGGAGCCTCTCATCATTTACAGTGATGAACACTTTCAATACAAAAGGGCTGTTGAATTCGATTTAAAGGATGTTCATATTCGCCATGAAACAATTTCATCCAAGGCAACCAGAAACTTCCAAAATATCATTTTTCCCGTCAATCATGTCGATTTACTGATTCGCCAAGCAGTGGCGGCGTTCGCAAGACAAACGATATCCTTCTCTAAAACACACGGAATGATGTGCCAGAAGTATGCTCTGTTTATGATTTACAAAAACTTTATGACCACGCAGTTTACGAAGAAACATAGGAGGAGGCCCAGGGCCCATATCGAATCCCCCGCTGAAGCGTTAAAACTCACTAACAGGATTCTTGCCTTCAGCGACATCTTTGAACGGCGAAGCCTGAAGGAAAATACAGCAAAGTGGAACGACGATTGGAAAGCGTTTTGGCTTGGGCAAATCCCTGAAAAATACCAAAGGTCAAATTTGTTTAACTAGTAGGTCAAAAAAATAGAACAAAATCCTCTGCGGAAACTCAAATTCACTAAAAAATATAATCGGTAAACAAAAAATTGGAGCAATAACCTTAAATTCCAGGCTCCCGTTCCCTGTTCACAGTTATTCTTCTCGAGAACCCGAATCATCCTCAAAACCCGACGAATACCCACTCACATGACTCGTAGATCCTCCGGCGCGTACTTTGCGGCGGCGTTCGAGATCTTGCTGCGCTTCTAGGGAAAGACGAGTCCAAGGTTGCGCACAAAGGCGTTTATAACCGATGGGTTCTTCAGTTTCTTCACAAACGCCATAACTTCCGTCGTTTAAACGCTTCAAAGCTTCGAACACTTCTTGCTGCAATTGTTTTTTGCCATCCAGCACCAGCTGGGTGCGCTGCATTTCTTCTTCAAAGCTGGAACGATCAACTTCATCGGGTGCTGATTTGTCTACAGAGTCATCTTCAGTCAACTGGGCTTCGAGATCTCGTATTTCGGAAGCAATTGACGATTTTTTATCATCAAGAATTTTTCGTAGTTCTTTGATTTGAGACTCTGTGAGTCCGCTTGCGTTGATCGCCATAGATCTCCTTGTAACCTTAGGAAAGTTTTGCCCTAAGAAGGGCAATGCTATAGCAGACGTTAAGAGGGGGACGCAATATGATAAAGTTCTTTACAAAACAAATAGTTAATTGCGAGCTCGGTCAATTCCTTCGATCAAAATCCGTCTCAAGTAGTCATAAGAATAAATACCCGTGTTATGACCATCAGACCAATCGACGCTTAATGCGTAGTTTCCAACGGTCGTTACCTTCAAAGCTGCAACATCGTTTTTAACGTCTTCCCGTTTTAAAGTTCGTTTACCTGAGTGTTCGTCCACGCAATGCGCGCATGGACAATAGAATCGGAGATCGGCAAACGTGACCACGCTTTGCTTTCCGTCTGACCAAGTGAATTTTAACATTTTGGCCGGTGTGTTGGGTTCAACTTTAACAATTGTAGCGCTTTCTGAGCGCGCTCCGCTAAGAACAGAAGAGAGTTCGGCAGCCATTTTTTGCGCCAGCTCCAAATAGCGTTTTGCAATCAACGAATCGGGTCGCGAAACGACTATGGGAATTCCAATATCAGAATCCTCGACGAGACTCGCATCAAGCGGGATGGATGCCAGAAGCGGCAATTTGAGTTTTTCAGCAACTTCTTTGCCCCCACCACTTTTAAAGATGTGTTCAACATGACCACAATTGGTGCAAACAAACTCACTCATGTTTTCCACAATTCCTAAAACGGGAATCCGAAGCTGTTGAAACATTTTTAGGCCACGAGTCGCAATTTCCTTCGCTAAACCTTGAGGAGTCATCACAACGACTGCTCCCGCCAAACGCGCAGACTGCGCCAGTGTAAGCTGGATGTCGCCAGTGCCTGGCGGCAAATCAATCAAAAGATAATCTAGCTCACCCCAATCGACGTCCCCTAAAAACTGACTCACTGCTTTTGAGGCCATGGGGCCGCGCCAGACCAAAGGAACATCACCACCCAATAGTCCAATGCTCATCAGTTTGACGCCATGAACTTGAACAGGAATAATTTTTTTTCGTTCAAGATCTTCCTTGGGCATTTCACGCGAACCCATGAGCTTGGGCAAACTGGGACCATAGATATCGGCATCGAGTAGTCCCACTTTTGCACCAAGATGAGCAAGCGCCATTGCGAGATTGACTGCAGTAGTAGACTTGCCAACGCCGCCCTTGCCGCTTCCCACAGCAATAACATGTTTGACACCTTTCAATGGTGAGGCGTCGGGGCGTGGAGGAGCAGGAACAATAACACTTGGTGTTTGCATACTTGATGGACTCATAAAAATCGTCTTAAATCCTTAAGTCGCGATACGCAATTGACATTTTTGCAAGGTGGAGACTTGGTTCATGAAAACCCCGGTGTGCTTGATTCGAGGCGATGGAATTGGTCCAGAAATCGCCACTGCAGTTTGTGATATTCTTGAAGCTGCTGGGGCCGACCTGCAGTGGATCGAAATCCCTGCGGGGCTTGGGCATTTTGAAAAATCGGGTCACGGAATAGACAAAAGCTCTCTTGAAAAAATGTCTCACGTAAAATTTACGCTGAAAGGCCCAACTGCCACACCAAGCGGAGGGGGACATCGAAGTATCAATGTGGCGATTCGCAAGGCTCTAGACCTTTTCGTAAACGTTCGTCCCATTTACAATCTGCCTGGTCTTGAAACGCCTTTTAAAAATATTAATTTAATGATTGTTCGTGAAAACATTGAAGACACCTACGCGGGCATTGAATATTTTAAAACACGAGACGTCGTGCATTCCCTTCGAATTAGTACGCGAAGTGGAGCCTTGCGTACTCACCGCTATGCCTTTGACATGGCAAAACGCGAAGGTCGAAAAAAAATTACCTGCGTCCACAAAGCTAACATTATGAAATTGACCGACGGATTGTGGCTTGAATGTTTTCGAGAAGTCGCCAAAGACTATCCTCAAATTCAGTCGAGCGACATCATTGTAGATAATTGTTGTATGCAACTTGTTCAAAGGCCCGAGCAGTTTGATGTTCTTGTGTTGCCCAATTTGTTTGGTGACATTGTCAGTGATTTAGGGGCAGGTTTGATTGGAGGACTGGGAGTGGCATCGGGGGCTAATATCGGAATCCATGCCGCAGTTTTTGAAGCTGTCCACGGCACTGCGCCAGATATTGCGGGACAAAACAAAGCTAATCCCACTGCTCTCCTTCTTTCCGCCGTAGGCTTGTTAAAACATATGAACAAATTGTCTTGTGCTGAACGCATCGAAAAAGCTTTGGTGAAAACTTTGCAAACGAGTGAACTTCGCACGGGAGATTTAAAAGGAAAAAATTCGACACAGGGATTCACCAAAGCTGTGATTTCCAATTTGAACTGAGGAAAATTATGGCAAGGTATTTCGAAACTCAAAATATTGTCGTAAATGGGATCGACGTTTACATTGCGCAAAAAGACATCCCAACAATGCCCGAAAAAATTTCCTCACTAAAACTTCAAGCCATTTCCAATCGCGGTTCCCAAGTTTGGCCGTTGAGCGACTTAAAAATTGAAATGTGCGATCTCTATAGATGTCGGTACCTAGTGGAAACACAGAATTCCGGCATCAGTACCCCCCGTGAGTTGGTTCATGTTAGCGATCAACTCTGCTTTGAAGCTCTTCAACAAATTTCAAATCTCGGTTTTGAAATCACCCAGTTTGAAAAATTGTTGGTCATTGACGGAAAAAAATCATTTAGTGAAATTATTGACGGGCTTTAATCTTAGCAATTTTTGTCAACCTCTTGGGATGCACAAAGGGAACCAATTTACATTCAAAGTATTCTTCAAAGTAAGAAGCTTTGTTACGAAAATACTCGAGATTTAAAAATTCCGGAGCCCATTGAGTGAGTTCAACGAGTGCCTGCTTTTTGGAAAATCTAATTTTAATCGACTCTGTGTTGTGTGAAGATTCTTTGTCTAAACCGTCAACCAAACGAAGTATCGCGCAAAGGCGGCGGACCTGATCGGCGTGAACCCCCCTGAGATCAAGAGGTAAAGGATCTTTTTTGGGAGGAGCCTCTTTGCGATGGAAGAGCGCAACCAAGGCAATTTTTTTTAAATCCAAGTCTGTAAAATTTGAAATTTTAAGATTTCGAATGATGTACTCCGAATGTTTGTGATGAGAAGATTCGGAAATCACTTTTCCAATGTCGTGTAAGTAAGCTGCAGCGAGTAGCAATCTTCTTTCTTCAAAAGCCGAACTCGTCCGTGGAAGCATCATTTGGTCATAAATGCTCAAACAAAGTCTGGCTGTGTGAGTAGAGTGTGAAAGGTTGCCATGAAAATGCGCTACAATCTTTTGAAGAGATTGATGGAGAATACGTTCAGTATGATTTCGATCAATAATTCGATTCGAAAGTTTCAATCCCTTGTGATCCAAAGTAGCGTCCGTATCGCTTTTCCATTGCTGAACGAGATCCACCATAACTCCGTCGCGAAGAGACATTCTCGTGACTCGCAATTCATTTTGCCCTAACCATTTCATCACTTCAGACAAAATAATTGCCCCGGGTACAATTACCCGAGCTCGGGACTGCTGCAATTTGAATTTTCGTTTCAATGTTTCGGCCGAAGAATCAATATGAGTTTGGATCCACTTATCCAAAAGGGATTTGCGAATCACTTTGTCTCTCAAGTGTGGAGCAAGAATGTCTCCTAAACTTTGAATCGTGCCCGCAGATCCAATGAGTTTTTCGACTTTTCCGGGAGGAATTCTCCCATTGAAAAGTGATGCCACTGATTTTCGAATTTTCATCAAATCCTTAGGAGCCTTGTTTTTCTTTGAAAAAAATTGCGTCGCAAGACGCACCGACCCCATTTTAAAGGAAAAGCAAAATTTTTCATGCCAACTGGAATCGCTACCAAAGGCCGCAACTTCAGTGGAACCTCCACCAATATCAATTAACAATCCCCGTTTTACTCGAGGAAACTCGAGCGTCAATCCTTCAGCAATCAATCCCGCTTCTTCAAGTCCCGTAATGACTTCAATCGGCAAACCTAAGGTGCTGCGCACTGCTCGAACAAAATCTTTACCATTAGAAGAATCTCGAATAGCAGAGGTTGCGACAATTTTTAATATCGGAGAAGAGAAATCTCCTAATCGAGCTTGCATTTTTTCCATGGCTTTGAGTGCGGATTTAAAATCCTTCACAGAAATTCTACCGTCTTTGAATACCGAAGCCCCCAATTGAATGGGATGCCGTTCTTTGTGCAAAACAATAAATGGCTGGCGCTTGGAAACCTCGGGGGCCCACTGCGCCACGGTCATCTTAAAGGAATTGGATCCAAGGTCCATTACCGCAAGTAACATGAGACTCTTTTATACCACATCAACATCATTAATTTTAATTTGATTTGAACAAAAAGGGATAGTTGACAATCACTTCGCCACCACCTCGGGGCTCGGGGAATTTCCAACTTGCCACTTTACTCATGATACAGTTTTCCACTTCAGATGCTGCTAAAGTTGAAGTCGATATTCGAGAAACTTTTACAACCCCGTCGCCACCTATGGTGAAGGCCGAAGTTACTTTTCCGTTTAAAGAAGGGTTGCCGCGTAAGCCACGGTTGTAGCAAAAACGGATTTGGGAAAGATTTTCTTGAATGACTGCATCCACTTCGCTTCTCTCAAGCCCACCTCTAACAGCTACGTTATCGCTGTCAAAAGCAACAGTGCGCGCGCCCTCACCTTTACCCAGTCCCGATCCCACACCAGTTCCAAAACCATTACCTTGGCCGCCACCACCGCCGCCACCAAAGCCTTTGGTTCCAACGCCGCCCATTCCAACACCTTGCCCACCCGCGCCGCCTGAGCCAATTTTACCCAGTGCACCCAGCACGCCGTTTGCCGATCCACCGCCAGGACGAGTCCCAAACGAACCTATGCCCGCAGTTTTAATTTTTCCAGATTTCATTCCTTCGTCGAGAGCGGAAAGAGCTGACGCAAGTTTCCCGGTGACTTCTAACGCTTTCATAACACCCGCGCCTACAACTTTTTCAGCCTTGCTCAAAGCTGCAAGTGCGCCTTTGTCTCGAACCACGACTTCTTCCCCGGAATTTTCGTTCATTTTTTGCGCTTCAAGACCTGATCCGCCTCGGCGATCGTTGCGGGCAACAGTTTCTTGTCCTCCACCACCGCGAAAGCGATCTCCGCCATCAACTGCTTTAGGTGCTTCCAAAATAATCTTGGCAATACCAGCAGGCATATCCTCCAAAGTTTCTTCTTTAGGAGTGATCGGAACAAATTGTAAAAGGGAAATCAAGAGCATCCAAGTTGCAGCACCAGCCAATAAATACCGATTCAATCGACTTTCATTCGCAGGCATTTGGGCACTTGGAATTTCGAGCAGCTTATGTTTATCGGGTACTCGAGTCACAACAAAGACATTTGTTCCCACTTGTGCGCGAGGTGCGCCCAATCGACCAGGCTTCATTTCTATTTTTTGCGCAATTCCATCAAACTCGATCAACTGCAATTCCATGGGGTTTTTTTCATTCCACAAAATTCTGTATCCATTTTTCAACAAAGCACTCGGCTTGTTTTTTTCCATCAAAACAGCTTCTGCAAGCACTCCATCTGCAATGTGCCACAAGGCAAAATAGTCTGGTTCGTAATGAGTCGCCTCGGCAGCCCATTTTTCGGGTTGAAATCGCAGCTGAGTGCGTTCATTTGAGATTTCGCTCAGATGAATTTTTTGATCTTTATACAGAATTGCAGGAAGTTTTTCGGCCTGAAATTCTGTCAAATGTTGATAAGTTCCTAAAACTTCGATTTGCACATCACTACAATCCGTTTCAAATCGAAGCATTTCTTTGCCGTTTTCAACGATTCTTTCGACTGTAAAAAGTACTGACGGTGCAGGATGAGAGACGTGAAGTTGCGCTCTGGGATGAGAGCCGCAAACGATTTCGTCCGCCCTAAAGCGCCTGACGACTTTGTGGTTATTGTCAAAAGTGACTATGGATTGCCAAAAACGTACATCATTCATCGCACAGCTCCAGCATCGCGACGGAGTTCTTTTTTGAAATTTGCCTTTGGATCAAGCATAGAATCAAAGTCGACATTCTGATCGGCTTTGACGGCTGAGCCATCGGGAGTCAAAAACTGGCCATCTACGGGAGTTTCGTTGAAATCAATTTTCGTTTTTTTCTCGTAGATAACTTTTTCTTTGGCGAGGCTATCAGTTACATGCAATATCGCCAGAACCCCTATGCAATTGCATAAGTTTGTAAACAATTTTCTATAATTCATCATAAACTTTCTCCTCCTGCGAGCACTCGATTTTTTTGAACGTCATCCATGCGCTCCTGCGCTGTATCAACGGTTTTTTTGTAACTCCAGTAATCGTTAAACACATCTTCTCTAGAATTATCCGTGAGTTTAGCTATCTCAAAAAATGCACCCAACGCCTGTCGCAAAGATTCCAAAGATTCTGCGCTATGTTTTGCTGCTAATCTTTTAGAAATATAAGTCCTCAAAGATTGAGATTGCACATCAAAGTTACTCGTTCCAGAATTTAACTTGTAGCTCGAGGAGATTTCGGGGCTTTGGATCAGCGTCAAGTGTATCTTTGCAATGTCGTAGTTCCGAGCGCATTGCAAAACTTGATCAATGCAAAGTTTAGCAAGATACTGCTTCTGCCAAGTTTGAGTTGCCACTTTTTCCAGCAATTCAAAACTCTTGGATTTATGAGAATCCGAATTTTTTCCATGGCTCAAAGAATCCAAAAGAGAATTCCAACCTTCATTCCAGTACACACTTCTAAAGTCGGCAAGTTTTTCACTATCGCCACTTCTCACCCATTTTAAATATGCGGTTTCGTAGTTGCCTTTTGACCACTCTAATTGTCCCCAGTGGTGTGTTGTGAAAGAGTCTGCTCCAAAAAAACTTTCATATTGATCTATAAAAAGTCCCGCTCGATCAAAGTCGCGCTCTTCAATCATCGCTTGAATTCGCAATTGTATTCCAGCTCGATCCACAAAAGTTCTTAACCACTGGCGCACCAAAGGATCTTTGGAATTACCATCACGATGAAGTTTTACAAAAGCTGCGCGCCGAGATTCTCCTCGACTCTGACTTTTCATAGTTTTTAATAAATCTGTCCCATTCATTGCCCACTCTTGCCAAGTGTTTTGCTCGGCATTGAGATCAGCCCAACGCGGCAATGGCGCCCAAGGAAACTTTAAAACTTCTGCATCGGAGACTCTCACCACCCGACCAGGGAGAGTTTGCCCTGCCTTGACATGAGTCACCATTTGCATGGCTGACAAAACATCAGGAGAAATTAGTTGCCATTCGCGAGCCTTTTCGGCAATTTTTTGCGCGATGATCAACGATTTTTGCTTCATAGGTTCTGTTTTTTCAAACAATGCCTTTTTGTATGCTGCTAGATTTTTTTCTTGACCGCTAACCTTGAGCTCTTCAGGAATAGGAGAATTTCTAATTTCTTCCGAAAATGTGGAGTTGAGTTCCGCAGACTTCCAAAGTGCAGACAAAGCTACGACGGGCGACTTCATCTCAATCACTTCCGCGTACCAAGCCTCAAGTTTTTGATAGAGCTCCGCTTTGCGGGTGGGATTTTTTAAGAAATCCGTATTCGAGAAAACCACTTCCCACACCGATCCCTGCTCTAAGCGAATTCGCGCCGCGGACTCCCACAATGCAGGAGTATAATTTTTCGTTCGCCAAAACATCTTAAGACCGGCCATCCACTCTTCATCAGCTTTATCGAGTTTTCCATTAAGGCGATGAAAAATTCCCTTAAATCTATGGATCTCAATCATTTCTTCAGTGCTAGCGCGACTAGAATTGGCACGGGCTAGAAGTTCTTGATAAAGTTTTTGCGCAACAGGACTTACAAAGTTTCCTTTTTCGTCAAAACCCTGGGCGCGCTCTTCGCTTCGGAGTTGCGCCATTAGCCCCGCTGCTTTACGACTAGCATACTCACGACGGAGAGAATCAGGGGTATCTTTTTTGGCCAACCAAAATTCAAATTTCTTTTCGTCATTTAAACCATAGAGCAGTGCCAAGAGTCTTGCTTGAAGTTTGTCTTGATCCTTCAAAGCCGTTTGACCATTTAAAAGTGTCTCGTAGATGGAAATCGCCTTTTCAAATTCAAAAGCTTTCTCGTAAACTTGAGCAAGTCGCGAAAAGCCGCCTGCAGAGGCTTCGTGCTGTGGATATTTTTTAACCAGAACTTCTAACACTCCTAATGCTGACGGTGCGTCTTTGAGTGAATCATAGAGATCTGCTGCCGCTAGCAAAGCCTTTGGCGCTTGAGGGTCTTTTTCAAAACCTTTTGCAAAGCGTTCAAAGCACAACGCGGCTTCAAGTTTTCGGTCTATGGATTTAGCCAATGCTTCGCAAGCTTTGGCTTCGGTTTCGCCCAAAATTTTAGTTAAGTCAGTTTTCATTTTGGTCTTTTCGCTAGCCGGAGCCCATTGATCCAAAGTATTCAAAAAGAGGCGGGCCCTTTGAGCCAAATTGATCCAATCATTTTCTTTATTTAAAATATCAAGACTGGCATTTACTGCAGTCACAGACTGAGTTGTCCGTGGATATCGAGTGATCAAAGCTTCCAGACGTTTTGCAGACACCACTCTGTTGCCCGCTTTTTCTTCAACAAGTGCAGCATCAAGTAGCACTTGAGCAGCTTTGGGATCATGTCCCTTTTCTTTGATAAACCGGTCAGCGGAACCCAGCATATTGGGCACAAGTTTTGGATCCGACTCAATCGCCTTCGCCCAAACTTGCACCGAGCTCCAAATAGCCTCATCTTTAATTTTGTGATCAATCGCTTCCATTTGTTCATTAGGAATTACATCCAAAACTCTTAGATAGTGATCATAGTGTTTTCCTGAAGCAGAATAGTTTTTTTGTCTACGATAAATTTCAGCGCGATAGTAATGAATGCGACTGGCATCGGCGCGGGGTACGTCTTGCTCACGAGAAAAATGAGTGATGTGCGCATCATAAAGTTTGGCAACAACAACCTCGCGCTGATCACGAAGTTCGGGATTACTTTCTTTTTGAGCTTCTTGGTGAAGCGCTAATGAATATTTACGAACTGAGGCTTCAATACGGTCGGTGGCGTTTCTTTGGATCTGCAATTTTGTTCCCTGAGAGAGATACCAAGCCGAACCAGGTGCAAAGTTGCTGATCAGCCAAAAATACTTGTCGGTTAAACGCTGCTTATCGGCCAACGTGTGAGTCCATTCGACTATTGTCAATGCTCGATCCACGGCAAGTGAATCAAAACTATTTTCGCTAATCAAAAATTCTTGTACTTCTATCGCTTCTATTCGCCTACCATTTTTTGCAAACGTGTGCGACATTCGATCCATCGCTTTGATTGCTGCTGCGGGTTCCGACACTTTGCTTAAGTGTTTAAAAATTCCTGAAAAAGAGCCACGATCATTTAAACTTTGTTTTTTTAGGTCGGCGGCAAAAAGACCGTAGTCTTGCACAGCTTCGCTTTTCAAAGCATAGCGATCGCGTGTGATGTCGAAAAGTCGGTCCAAATGTTTTAGAGCAACTTCTGAATCCTTTGCATTGTACTCGACCCAAGAGAGACGATATCGAACATACGCTTCTTCAAACGAAGCTTCTTGAACACTTTTTAATGCTTGAGTGTAGGATTCATGGGCCAAATTTCCTTTTGAAAGATCAAAAGACGCATCTCCGCGGATGATCCAAAGTTGCATTTCCACTTCTGGACTTGCTTTGCGGATTGCCGGATTTAATGAGCGCAAACCTAAATCGGCACTGTTGAGTGCTGCAGTTTTTTGACCCAGAGAATATTGAGTGCGTGCCATTCCCAGATAGATTTTTCCGGTCATCGGATGGTTTTTGGAGTTTTTTAAAATTTTTTGATGGAGGTCGAGTCCGGTCTTCAACAAATCACGGCTTTGCTTTGCAAGTTCCGCCCCTCGTTGAGGCTGGCCTGCAATACTTAACTCTCCTGAGAAAAGTTCTAGGTCTCGACCGCGACTAACTATGAGCTCGCCGTAGCGCATTTGTAAATCTAAATTTGAGGGTTGAACTTTAAGCAGGTTTTCCAAACTCCCTTGAGCACTACTGCGAAGTTCTTCCATTTTGTTAAGTCGCACGACTGTTTCTTCCAGGGTTTTTTGGCGATCGTAGAGTCCCGAAAATTGTGAATGGTCGAAGATACTTGCAGCCTGAGCAATGCTGAAAGAGAAAAATGAAACTAGAAAAATTGCACTGTTCACTATGGCGTGTATTTTTCTTTGTGCCGTCCTAGCTTTTAGATTTGTCTTCCTGTTTAGCATATTCAAACTTTCGTTCCTCGGTTAAATTGTAGATTCAGACCTACTCGTTAAATGTTCCCGCGAACTTAATGTCCTGGTATCCGGCAAGTCCCGCAGTTCGTAAAATTGGTTTCATGGATTCAAAGGGTAACTCGCGATCAGCCTGAAGAATCAATGTGCCAGTAAACTGAACAGTGGGATTTTGTTCCGCAATAAATTTTGTTTTTGTGGCAAGTTCTTCCAAAGTCTTACGAAGTGCAGGCAGTTCGCCACCTTTCATTTCGCTTTTTTTCACAATTCCATTTTCAAACGGAACCACAAGTTTTCCTTCAATCAAAATTCCATCTTTACCTATGATGAGAACGGCTTTGTCGGGTGCTGCAGTTTCGGACGTAGTTTCAGAAAGTGAAATACCTTGGGTCGGAGTTAGGAAGGCTGGGTCCACCGAATAGCTTTTGATCAAAAATACAAGCATGATCGTAAGCATGTCGATCATTGGAGTGAGATTGAGTGAAGCATGGGTTGATACTTTTCCCGATCCCCCTTGCCCCCCTAACCCCAAACCCAAAGACTTTTTCTGAAATGATCCAAATGTATTAGACATATTTTCCTTTATGTATAAACGCCGCGTAAGATGACGTTTGGAAATAAAAACTTCAATTTTACGGCTTCGCCCTTGGCATCTTTTTTGATGATTTCACCATCTTCAGGAAGAAGATTGCGCGCTCCGTCCATCATCCCCATAATCGTTTGGAGAGTAACTTTGCCTTTGGGTTCAAAGCGTATTTTGTATTGGTCGGGATTTTGCTTTTTCACATCGACCAGCACTTTATGCAAAGTTGAATACCAAGTCTTGTCATCACTTTTCTTTTCAAGCTTGCCGAGTATTTTTCCATTCAAAGTCACTTCAGCTGAGCTTTCAGAAACCCGAACCAAAAGATCAAAGTTGTCTGGACTTTTTGTGACATTCGCCACAGGTTTGGAAATTCCAACATCCACCACATTGATCTTAGTCAAGACTACACTGATGATGAGAAACGGTATGAGCGCCACAAACAAGTCAAGCAACGGTGTTACCATGAGGTCATCTCCGTGACCTCCTCCACCTGCGTCTAGTTTTCGTCCTCGAGATTTTCGCATATTAAAATTCCCTTATTTCAACGATTAAACGTTTCCAACTTTTTGTTGAACGGGTTTAATTCGACGTTCATTTTGCAAACGACTTTGAAGTTGTCCGTAATTTTGCAATCCCGTCCAATCCAAAAATTGTGAAGCACCTCGTTCTAAATCTTCAATCATAGTATTTGCTTTTGCAGAATAAATTCCGTGAATGATTAAGCAGGGAAGAGCAACCATCAAACCGAGAGCCGTGTTGTTCATTGCTTCCGCAATACCTTGTGCCATAAGAAGCTGCTTTTGAGCGGCATCAGCAGAACCAACAGCGGCGAACTGTCTGATCAAACCCAACACCGTTCCCAACAAACCAAACAACATACCCGCATTTGCTACAAGTGAAAGGTAGCCAATGTTTTGGGTGATTTTTGGAAGTTGATCAAGGTAGGATGACTCCATACTTTGACGAACAAGTTGTTCATCGCAACCTGTTCGCTCAAGGCCCGCTTTCACCACTTGAGGTAAAAGACCTTTTTCATTTTGACAAAGTGTGAGTGCATCTTCCATGCGATTTTGAAGCATCAACTCCTTGACACGCGCCATAAAGAGCCGAGTGTTGGAATGATACTCACGATAAAGTTTTTGACCTCTCTCTATTGCAATCACGGCACCAAAAAGGCCCGCACTTGCTGTGATGAGCATTGTTGGCCCACCTTCACGAAAGAAATCTACGACAGAATGAAATAATGACATAACCCATGCCTCCTTAAATTATCACCCGAGGGGTTCCCCAGGGACATAAACGACTTCAATCAAAGCGTCAGATGCGGGAATCGCATCGCCGCGAAACTCAACTTCATTTGTTTCCGAGATATAAGCCCATCCATTAACTTCATCTCGTTCAACAACTGTTCCGTTCACATAAACCCGAATTTGTCCGTCGGGTTTTTGTTTCAGTTTAAATCGTGAAAGTAATTTCACGAGGTCAGCACCGAGTTCAATAATTGGACCCGAGAAATCACGGCAAATGGGAATAATTTTTCCACCGTATTCGTTGGCAATATCCATGTAAAAATCACCCGTAGATAAAAGTGAATCATCGTTTACCCAGACTGAGGGACACTCGGCTTGAGTTGGCGCAACAACTGCGTTGATACTCAAAAGCGAGACATCGCTTTTCAATTCGCCGAGGCGCGAAACAAAAGCCTCGCGTCGGCTTGCGGCAGCGGTGGCGTTTCCACGAATGTAATATCTTTTTTGGGCTGCGGTGGACCCCGTCAACACACCTTCATCTTCGTCACTCACAAAGACTACTGCAAGCATTGCCTCGTCGCGTACAAATCCTTCATTCCATCCACCAGCGCCAAGCATTGTGGTACTTAAGGCGGTGGTGGCAGCTTTAACACCCGCTTCGGCACCACTTCCAATAATTCCTAGTGTGGAATTTTGGACAAATTTAGCAACGATGTTTTCGGAATCTGCGCGCAGAATTCTTTCATTTGTTTGGTAGCCGAGCAAAGAACCGGGACCGGCATTAGCAAAATCTGCATAGCGAGGGTTGCTGGTCGACCACCAACTTGCATCGCTCACATGATCGGTGCTGATAACGCCCACTTGAAAATCGAGTTTTTTGTCAGTGAATTTTTTAATAAATTCTTCAAAGCTTTGAGCTAGAATAGCTTGTTCATCAGCCATCGATCCTGAGTTATCGATGACGAAAAGAATATCAATTTTATCGTTTCTCACGGGTTCTTGAACAAAGTCGTCAGTTTTTGCATCCACGTTAAAGCCGGGAAGCTCGCCACACGCAGTCAGCGAAAAAAGAATAGAGATTGAGAGAAGAGCGTTGGCCTTTTTAATTTGGCACAAAGAATTCATAGACCCCCCTCATTCCGTGATGAAACTATCTTGATGAACGTGGGAGGGCTTACATGCAGCGTAACGTTCAACTGAAAGATTTAATCCATTAGGTATTTTGATGGTGCCAGCTATCGCAAATGAATGCGAAAAAAAGATTTCTCTTTTTGTCAGGCGCCCTTCTCGAAAGCTTACATACCTCGGTGAACTTACAGACTACATGTGAGAAGACTTCTTCAGTCTCATATTTAGCAAGGGGCTCCCGCAAGTTAAGTTTTCATGAAGAAATATATTTTTGTTGAATTCTGTTTTATAAATTCTTTGAATCAAGAAAACTTTTGACTAAGTGGCGATTAGTATTCAATAAAAAACTAATGTCTCAAGAAAACCTAAGAAAAAATTTTACAGAAAATTTTTTAAGATTTTTTGTGCAATTCAAATATCGGACAAAGAGACTCTACCAAATCAGAAAACAGATCCCGCATTGGGGTGCTTTCTAAGGGAATTTCGTACAACGAAAACTTTTTAGATTCCTCAAGCGGAGCTTTTAAAATTTGTTTGTATTTTTCGGGAATGTCGTCGGCTTCTAGGGCAGAAGATAAAATATGTTCCTCGAGTTCAATGACTCCCACTAGGGGATCTTTGGTGGGATGAAGTTCACAGCAAACAAAAGAATCAAGAAGTCCTTGGCACACCCAACCGGTGTCTTTGTCTTTCCAAGTCCAATCAAGACGCAATCCCGCTGAGCGCAAACTCTGCATTGCCGCATCCAGAGCTCTAAATTGAGGACCAGGCAGCATACCCCTCACCGTTGAGGAAGACGGTTTGATGGATTTACGTTTGAGCGGATGTTTTTCCTTATTCGCGGCCACGTAACAAGAAGTAGCAATACTTTGCTGGAGTTTCTAGTGTCTTGTCAGAGATTTATTTGATCTAACAGCACCCTCGGCACTCCTTTTAGCTTGTGCTTTTGAAAAACGATAGCCGAGCCTTTGGGCCAATGGCGTATCCGATACCCCTGTTTTTGAGCCAAAAGCTCTAAAAAGTCGCCGTGACTCACAAAGCAAACTCTCTTGGCATTTTTGTACAGCTTCATGAAGAAATTCAATCGTTTGCTAAATTCTTGCGGTGTTTCCGTAGGTCTTTTTTCTTCCAAAATTTCCAACACTTCTACCTCAAGACCGCTTACTCTGCTCAATGCCAAAGCAGTTTCAACACACCTTCGAGCGGGGCTTGAGTAAATTTTCTTTATTTCGCAAAGTGGAATCCTTAATTTGAGGAATTTGATCAGTCTTGAACACTGTTGGAGTCCTTTTGGAGATAAGCCGTTATCTAGACTTCTATGCAAAGTCGTCCGGTGAGCATGTCTAATAAAAAGTTGCCAATCATTCATCATTTGACCATAAAGACCTCTGTGATCGAGCCATTTTTCTTAAAAAGTTACTGGGATCAGGTCGAGCAGAAAAGAATTCAAAAGCAAAAAAAAGCTGAAGAACTTTTAGGAAAAGCTCCGCTGCGAATCTTAAATCCCGATCCCGTAGGCGATCGCACGCGCTTGGATCTGATGTACCATAATTCTTTGCTCGGGATTCGCGGACCTAGCCTTGACGATAAAAATTTTGAATTTTTTAAAATCGAAAAACCAGATTCTGCCCATCCCTTGATAGTCGATATGATGGAAGTTTTTTTAGATTCCAGGTGCCCATTAAAACTCGCCCAGATCCGTTTTCGTGTTGGCCATTTTGGCGAGCAAGGTATTTGGATTGACTGTGGAAATGAAGAATTAAAAGCGCTCAAAGACGAAGCGAAATGGCTTTCAAAAATGCTCAATCGAGGCTGGGTGATAGAAGCTGGGCAAAAACGCAAAGAATTCACCCTTGATTTAAAAGGTAAAATTGTGTTCGAAAACGCCAAAGCAAAGTGTTGGCTTGCCTCTTATGACAAAAACGGTCTTCCAATTTCGCTCCTTTCGCAAATTGCACTTTTTTCGCAACCTGGTCCTGAAGTTAATCGCGCAATGATCGTTTCTGCTTTTGAGCTATTGGAATCTCAAAAGATTAGCGCTTTAAAGTGGATGGAATGGGGTGCCGGGTATGGCAACCTCAGTGCAGGTTTATCGAGCTTTTTGGGATCTTCTGGGAGTTTTAGCTCGGAGTTAGATGAAGGTGCCTTTCATTTACTCCAAACAAATCGCGATAAGTTTTTTAGCGAGCTAACAGTGGAAAGAAAGTCTGCCGAATCCGATTTCGAATCAAATCATCAATTGTGGGTCATCGATCCACCTCGCTCGGGCTTCCCCAAGCTCTTATCTCGCTTAAATGAAATTCCCAATCCCCCAATCTTTGTGCTTGCCTACCACTGTCACGAAAAGGGACTCGCCGTTGATACCCTTGAATTGCAAAACGCTGGCTACCAATTAGCTGAGTGGATTGCCATTGATGCCTTTCCTGCCACCCCTCATCAAGAAGTTGTGTCCCTCTGGAAAAAGCACTAAGGCTGTCCCATGGAATTTATTCTCACAAGCGCTCCTGGCCTCGAAGAACTTACAAAATCTGAATTAACAGAATTGGGAGTGAACGCTGAACTTGATGCCCCAGGAGCTCTTCGTTTTGAAGGAACCTGGGAAGACGCTGCAAATGTTTTAACTTATTCCCGCACTGCCAGCCGCTTACTGATCACGTTACGAAAATTTACTGCCCGTAACCAAGCCATGCTTTATGACCAATGTCGCCGTATTGAATGGGCAAAACTTTTTAAAAACTACGACCACACCTTTGCGGTTTTTACCCACGGAACTATTGTCGACGCGGATTACAATTTAAAATATGCGGCGCTAAAAATTAAAGATGCGATCTGCGATGAAGTTAAAAAATACCAAGGCGATCGTCCCAATGTGGATCGACAAAATCCTAATATCCGAATTGAAGCGTTTTTTCATGGGGGCAAATGCGAAATTTCGGTGGATTTATCGGGTGAACCTTTGCATCGTCGAGGCTACCGTGAAGAAGCGGGCGAGGCCCCACTTCGCGAAAACAGAGCTGCCGCACTTTTAAAATTCGCAGGCTGGGATGGAACGCAAAAACTTATTGATCCTTTTTGTGGAGCTGGCACAATTCTCGTTGAAGCTGCTCTGCTTGCACAAAATCGAGCCCCCGGACTTTTGAAAAACATAGAATCTTATGCGGGCGTGCACATTGTTCCGGAATTGATGACCGCACTTGAAAAAGTTCGCAAAGGCGCAGCAAAAGCTGCCGTAGTTTTTAAAGGAAGAATTTACGGATCCGACATTTCGCCCGTAGCAGTTAAATTGACTCGCCAACATTTGAAAGGCGCCGGAGCTTCTCATTTGGTTAGCGTTGACCAAAAAGACGCCCTTAATTTACGCGAGACCGATGCTTTAATTGTTTGTAATCCCCCTTACGGCGAAAGATTAAAAGAAGAAGACGCCGCAGATTTGATTTCGAAATTTGTACGGCAAGTGAAACACCATTGCGCTCCCGCAACATTGGTATTGGTCATTCCCAAAGGTGAGCTCGAAAAATCTGTGGGTTTAAAACCTGAAAAATCGTTAAGCGTTGAAAACGGATCCATGACCTTGAAATTTTTGAAGTTCGATATTTTTGCGGGAAAAATTGAAAACTCACCAAAAAAACTACTGATGTCGGGTAAAGCGAATTTAGCGAAGAAGAAAACCGTTAAAAAATAAAAGTTATTTTTTTGCGCAATCTTGGGAACTCAATTGCCATTTTTTTAAAAGTAGAAGAACCTGTGGGGCCCGATAGGAAGTTCTCAAAATTTCACAAAAGATTTTTTTTGATTCCTCTGTTTTTCCCTGATGACGCAAAACTTTGGAATATAAAATTTTCGATTCACCGTTGGGTCGCATTTTTAAATTCTGTTTTGCCATAGCGAGAACCCGTTCCGCAGGAAAACGGGGATGAGCAAAATCCAACAAGGCCTCCATGGCATGAGCCGAGACGGCTTCAGGCAAAATTTTCAATTCTTCCTCTAACTTTTCTATTCCTAGATTCACAAAACTCTGAACACTTTGAAGAACTGCAGGGTCATTTTTTGCAGAATACTTTTTATTTAAAGTCGCAGCCATCGCAAAATAAAATTCAGATGCCTGCGTTTTTAAAATTACCCCTTTGTATATTTCTTCCGCCTCTTCCAAACGCCCTAATTGAGAAAGTGTTTCCGCGAGATGCTCTTCAAACAACCAATATCCGGGGTAGTCTTGATTAGCTTTTTCAAAATTTTTAAGTGCCTCCATCCATTCTTCATTCTCAAGATGCATCAAACCTTGCATATAATAATGCCAGGCATAAATGCGTTCCTCACCCACGGTCACATGACTTCGCGACTCAGCTAGAGTTTTCAAAGACTTTTCTGTTTGTCCTTTTCGAAATTCCCATTGAGCTTTGCGAGAATATTCTTCAAAGCCCTGCTTAGTCGAAAGCAAGTCGTGCAGAATTTCTTCGGCCTCCACAAAGTCATCCCTGTTCAGTGCATTGTCGAATTCTAATAGAAGAATGGCGTGCTCCCCATCTGGAGGGCCGCCTTGGGCGCGAGCTGCCAAAAGATCTTCTTTTGATTTTTGAAACTGATGGATGTGATAAAAAAGTTGCGCTCTCACCACATATGGACGTTGATTCAACGTTGAGTCTAGACTTCGTTTTGGCAGAAGCAAATCATCCAAAATATTTTTTGCCCGCACCAAATCTCCAAGAGACTTGGTGAGTTTGCTTCTTGCAACAAAAAGTTTGGCTGATCTCAAACGAGACAGATCCGTATTCCTTTTTTCATTTTGAAGACGCGACTCAATCGACGCAAGCTCTTGCTCATGTGATAAAAAACTCAAAGATTTTTTTTCAACGCCGGAATTCTGGGAATGGTGGGAACAAGCGTTAGCAAGCAGCCCACACATCAGAAAAAACCAAACTCTAGCGCTGACGAACTTCATCGGCCCCAGTCCAAGGTTCTGCAAGATAGGGAAATTCTTTTTTAAAGGGCTTATCATTGAATTTTGGATTGATAGGGAACCCAAAACTTCGATCTTTTCCGTTTACCGTCACGTAGCCATGTTTTCCCTCCTGCAAAGAATCTACGTGACAAGGCTTTTTACCTTCCGCTGTGGCGCAGTAACCATCCTTGTGATTGAGAAAAAGTGAAGTGAAGCGACTTGCCACTTGGTCTTCGGGACGTCGGCCAAAGGGGAAAGTTCCATTTGTATCCATATCCACTTTGAGAGTGTTCGGATGGAAAAGTGTGGCCACAATAGGGGGGTGAAGTTTTGAACTGTCTTTGCTGACGTTTTTCCACTCATCGTTGGGCATTCGGAGTGACATGAGCAAACACTTCAAGGCTCGCGGAGTATCGAGTGTAAAATCTAAAAGAGCTGCAGATTTGTTTTGTGGATTTTTATCAAAGCTATTCTTCAAACCAAAACAGGTCTCAAATCCTAGTCGCTCAAGCGTAGGTCCAAAACCATAACCCAACTGAATGAGTTTGTTGACGTAGCCTAATTGAAGTCCTGAGTTGGCTGCCCCTGAGTTGAACTCCAGTTTTCTTTCTCCCAAAACCGTATCCACAAAGGGAAGGCCTAAGGTATCAATCAATTCGTAACCAGGAACTTTTCCATCTTTCACGAGAACCGCTTTTTCAATTCGATTGATGAGATTGGTTGTTTTTTCATTTCGGTCCGCATCCAATGTTTTTCTGTGAGAATCTCCCCACAAGTGGACAATGCGATTTTGAGGACTGTCGTCAGTGATCAGTTTTAATGGAATCTCTACTGCTATCGCGTTCACGTTGTAACCAGCGCGATCATCTCTACCAGTGTAAACGCCATAGCGCTTGACGCCTTCACCATACCGATCTTTTTCCTCGTAGCAATGTTTTCGAGAGTCATCGATAGCGCAAAAACTTTTCTGTTTTCGCAGATCTTCATAATTTCGATCGGCATCTTTTTTTCTATAGTCTGAAGCGCCAAAATTCTCGTTCTTAAAATAGGGCGAATAATTAATGGATCGAAAAAATCCCCCGAGATCTGTAAAAAACGCATCGTCATTTCCACCTGAATAGAGCTTGATTCCAATTTTTTTGTCTTCAAAAACTGAAGCAGTGGGAACGTCTCGCAACACATAAATACTCATCGTATCGCCTGTAGGAGCGCCGGAAGGAACGTAGGTATTTCCTACCCCGTTAGGAAGTTTGAAATTAACTAAATAATAATCTGCCACCCATCGAGAATTGACTTCGCGGTAAGTCACATAAATTTGAGGATGTTTAGCTCTCACTCCATGCAATTTTGTCAACGCTAGGATTTTATCCAAAATGACCTTAGCGCCCAAGCCCGGTATCAAAGCCGTTCTTTGAATGTCTTCCAAATCGCTTTTGTCGATTCGTTTATCAGCGTCCATATGAATTCGATAAATCACATTGGGATTAAAAATTCCGGTTCCATCCGCCGGCGCAAAGGTCATGATGGATGTGACAGTGTCCTCAGCAGTTTTGGCAGGAAAACCAAAGAGTCCATACAAATCACCTGCGTCGGAAGTCAAGTTCTCGAAAATTCCATTCACGGCATTGGGCTCGTTGTGATCGGTCGCTAAGGCTAACGACGACATCGCGAGACTAGGAATCAAAAGAGAAGTCTTGAAATTTTTTAAAGTACAAAATATTTTCAGTGTAGAGAATTTCATATTCATGTCCTTTATTGCTGACGTGATTGATTAATAAGGGTGTAAAGTTCAAGCGCCCAATTGCGTGCTAAGAAAAAATTCTTTACATCTTCAACGGTATTTTCGTATCCACTATAGGAACTGACTGAGCTCACGACTCGAGGTGCTACAAGATACGGGCTTTTAACGGCATTTAAACCATAGCATTTCTCAGTCGTCGCAAAATGCATGTTTTGAGTTTGAGGACCATAATATTTGTCAGTTAAACGCCAAAGCTTTTGATATTGCTCATTCGACAGAGTTTCAGTTTGCCATTGGCTCTTAGCAAAACGCAGCACTTCGTCTAAATTTTCGTGAAACCATATCACTTCTTGATGACTCACTCCCTGACTTTTCCCTGAAACTCCCCAGAGGCGACCATCTTCTGCAAAATTTTTCCTCATCTCTTCAATTCTCAACATGGCACTCATTCTCTCCGGATTCGTTTGAAGATCGTAATGAACCTTCGAAGCCCATGTTTGCGGAAAGGAATAAGCTTTTGTCCATAAATCAGCATAATGATCAGCCACCGAATTTAAAAATTCGATAGTGGGATAAGAAGATGACGGATAAAGCTTTTCACAATCCACTTCCGAAAAATTCGTGGAAGAGGGATCGCGAAATGCAGTCGTTTTTTCATCGCTAGGATGACTCGAGCAAGCCTGAAGTAAACAGAAAGCTCCTGCTCCGAGTCCCATGAGCCTTAAAGCTTGAGTTATATTTCGCATAATACCCTTCCCTATTTTTCACCTAATATCGACTTAGCCTAAAAATACAAAAAGTCACAATTTCAGAAAATAAACTTAACACCTAGAATCTGATGCATGCAGTTCCATTGTAAATTTTTTTCCGTCCCAACAAAAAGTCAGAATAATGACGACCTTGTTAAAGTCAATGCTCTGAGCTTTACAGACCTTTTGCTCTTTACCCAAAATCTGAAGAAGTGCTCGAAAATAATCATTAAACTTCAAGGACTTAATCCGATATTTAAATTTTCTTATGAAATTCCGATAAGAACTCGCTAGTCTAACACTGGGGTTAGGGAGATTTGCTTGAGTACAACGCCAACTGAAAAAAGACTGCGAGTGGCATTTGTCGTTTCTGATGAATCCAACTATCAAACTTTTCACCATCACGCACCGATGAGTCCTATTGATTTTGTCCCCTTCAATTCACTCTCTGCACTTGAGCGTGATCAAGCCACACTTCCTGACTACGCGGGCATTTTGATCGACCTACAGTCGGCAATTTCAGCAAGCACCTCAGAAAAAGACTATCTCAGATCGCTTCCCAAAAAATTTAAAATTCCGTTGTTTGAGATGGCGATTCCCTCACTGCATTCAAGTCCCGATCAAGTGAGTGCATTTCTTTCGCGCTATCAAAAGTTTCAACTGCTCTGCAAAGAATATTCGGCCGAAATGAACCTCCGCGCTTTTCCCCGAAAGCTCCGAATCATCCGCGTAAAAATTTCGCAAAGTGCGGATCTCTCTTCACCCGAAATCAAAGCGGCCACTGCCGACATCAGTGAAGGCGGATGCTTTATTGTGAGCTTTGCGGATTGTTCGAGCCTCAAAGAAGTTTTTTTACGTTTCGAGGACTCAAGTCTTTTTATCCCCTGCCGAGTTGCTTGGGTGCGCAAGTGGGAACAAAGTTCTCAGCGCTATCCTGGCATGGGAATTCAGTTTCTAGATCTCAGTCCACGAATGTGGGGAGATATTCAACACCATTTTGTTGAGTAAAAATAAAAACCCCGCTTCTGCCGGAAATGGCCGAAGCGGGGTGGTTGAAATCACAATTCTACTACTGTTGATCTAGATAAGTTTTAAAGTATCCACATTCACGAATGATCTCTTGATAATACTGTGTGTCCGAAAACTCATCTTTGAGTTTCTTAAAGTACGCACCAGCATTGATGTCATTCTCATTAGGATCCCATGGGCTTGAAGGATGCTTGTTGTAGTAAACATTGTGCTCAACTTTAGCTAACATCCAGTTGGCTTTAGTTTGGAATTCTCGGTCACTGCTGAGTTTTGCCGCTAACTCGTAGTGCTTTTGCGCCAAGTCCATTTTAAAGCTGGGTTCATTGCTAAGATCTTTTGAATCATAAGGCGCTTTAAGATTGTCGTGCTCAGTTTGAAAAATATCTCTTCCGTTTCCGTAGTGAGACATATTGTAATAAGCATTGGCGAGCAAAAAGTTTGCATCCGATGCTGCAACTTTGTCTTGGCCGTTTGCAATTTTGGACAATTCCACCATTCGTTGGGCAAAAGTTACAAGAGTGTATCGATCGCGATTTGGAACTTCGAAATCGCAATCGTGACAATCTTTGATTCGAATCATGAAAGGATCTGCATTCAATTCTTGTGAAGCGACGTCCCCACCAATTTTTTCAAAGCCCTCGGACGCAAGTTGCAATTCACCCGCATAAAGAAGGTTCAAAGCTTTGAGTTCTTCCAACTCCACAACACTGTACTGACTGAAATCGGCAAGATAACCATCAAAGGAATTTTGAGGTTGTGTGATCAGTTGAATCATCAAATCCAAATTTGTATTGCTTCGATAAAACGAACTCTGAGCAGTATCCATCAACATCAACGATCGGAGTGTATCGCCTTTGCTTTGATAAAGTCCGCTAAGCTTTTCCAAAATCCAAGTATTCAATGTAGCAGCGCGATAGTTGCTTTCATTTTTATAGGAAGCGATCCAAGTCAATTCAACAGCCAAGCGATTTTCCAAAGAAGGGTCTGCAATCGTCATCCCACGAACTTTGGAGAAAAGGGACGTCATTCTCAACTGTGCTTGGAGTAAAGGACTTCGTGAAGGAATACCACGCTCAGCCAATCGTAAATACTTGCCGGCATTGGTCAAATCTCCAGCCAATGCATAAAGGTGACCTGCTGCAAGATTCCAAAGATAAGGCTTCAATGTTCTAGCGGAATCAGCAATTTTTACAATCGCATTGAGTCGCTTCGAAGTGACAGTTTCGAGATCGGTTTTAATACCATCAACGACATTGTTAGAATGATCATCTCGGTATTTGATTCGGTATTGATTAGAGGTCCAAGATTCTTCGGCAATGTTGACTTCTCGAACGAGAAGCAAAGGCAGCAATTCCGACTTTGGATTTAAGGCAAAAATTTCTTCAATTGCCGTGACGCCATCCGCGTAAATACCCAAAAGCTGCCACAGAACCGCTTTTTCATGGGTATTTTTGGCCATTGCCAAAGTTTCGTTCCAATCACTTTGCTCCATAGGGTGGAACGAAAAATAAGAGGTTCGTTTCATTGGTGCGAACTGGTCAAAAATTATCGAGTAAAGATAATTAGCGCGACCATACTTTTTAGCTTTGTACAAAGAGCCCGCAGCGTAATCCATAAAACGATACTTCACGCTTTGTGCATCACTTGTTTGCAAAGACGCAAAATGCTGATCAAAATAACTTTCAGAAATATCGTATTGAGCGCTGTAAAAATAAAGTCGAATCACCTGTAAGCGGTAGCGATTGATCAAAAAAGTATCATTCGTCTGTGTCAGTAAACTGTGAGCTTTGACAATTAATTTTTGCGCTAATTCAAAATCTTCACCGGGGACTTCGGGATTTGGAGTTTCCCAACCGTCATACTCCATACGACGCGTGGCAAGGGGTTCGACTTCTTTAGCTAAAATCAAATATTGAAGAGAAGCCAAAACTTTTGTTTTCGCGGCAGCAGAATCCGTTCCATTTGGTGGGCTCGCGATGTACTTATCTAATCCATTTTTAAGAGCAAGAAGGGTTGGGTTCAAGCGAACATCTCGTCCGTTGATTGCCGCAACAAGTTTACGGGTATCAGCAACGTTAATTTTATAAACGAGCGTTTGAATTTGGCTAGAACCTAATTCCCAGTTGTAAAAAGAGACCCATTCATATTTATTGATGTCAGAAATCGTTTCAAAGCGATCGCTACGATCATCTTCTTGGCCATAAAAAGTTCGATCTGATCTGAAAAACGGAACTTCTTCTGGGCGTTCGATAATTTCAGGAACAAAAAAGGAATTACACCCCATGTTGACGCAATCATCGTCCGCTCCAGAAGCGAGCACTTGACCCGAAAAGGCAAGAGCTGCGACTAAACTCAAATGTAGTTTAAGTGATTTAAAATTCGCGGAATATGTTTTCAATTTCTTTTTCTCCATAATGTTTCACAATGTCTTCATCGATATCGAAGAAAGCCACTGTTTGATAACTTTTTTGTGATCCCGCACCCTTTAGGGCGAGTTCTGCTGCTTCACGTGTGATTTGAGGATTGGTTTCTTCAATAAGAAGTAGGTCGTCTTTTACAAAATAACGTCCTCTCAAGAAAAAGGATTGTTTTGCAAGATATTTTCGTGGTGCAATTTGTTCAAAGGATCCGTCCTTTAAAAGTTCAGATTCGGTCATTTTATCGACGAGATCCAAGACTTTTCCGTCTCGGGAATGCACCATCCACGAAAATATGGGAAGCGAAATATCCAGCGGCATTTTGTACTGTGCAATGTACGAAGTATAAAGACTGGCGTCTTCTTTATTGAAAATTGAACTTCTTTCACCTTCAGCCAAAATTCGTCCGAAATTGTAAAACATCAACATTCCGCGATCGACCGGAGGAATCCCCGTACGGTCAGGATACTTGATCTGGTGCAATCGTAAAGTCGCCGAAACTTCGATTCCCAAGGGATTTAATCGTCTACGTAAGAGGTCCAAAAAATGAAAGTATTGTTTTCGTGAGCTCTGTGACCAGTCTGAATCGAGTTGAAGCTCTTTGACTTCAACTTTTTGATACTTTGCCATTTGACTGACTTTGGTCCAAACCTTGTCGGCAAGGTCTTCCACGTCCGCATATGGGATTTTGATAAAGACTTCGTTGGTTAAATAAACCACAGGAATGATCTCTAAAGATTGAGGAAGGGCATCTTTGCTTTCCAACGGCGAAACGGGTTTTGCGCGGGAACTTTGTCGGTCCCAGGACACATCAAAGTATCGCATGTAGAGTTTTTTAACATTGCTCTTGGCTAACATTGACTCAACATCTTCGTTGTTTGACCAAACGGTTTTCCAAAAATAGAACGCTCGCTCGGGCGGAATTTTTGACGTTCCAATAGCAGGCAAAAAACTAACAAGTGCTACCAATACCGTGGACACCATCAATAAGCCTACGGCAAAAATTTTCCATTGAGACTTACGTAAGTGGGATGATTGCATGAGTGAGGACTCATTAATTTTTTAAACATGGCGAGTCAATATTCTTTAGTTAGGGACGCGAAGCCCTGGCGTTAAAGGTGATCCCAAATTTCTTCGGGATCACTTTTAGAGCAATAGTACTATAACGATGTTGAAGGTTTAATTGTCATTATAGTCGAGGGGGGCGTGTTCAACGGCCCGACTAATATCTTTTGCAATTCCAGTACCACTGACCACCAATGCAAGTGCCCCTCCCATAATTCTCCAAGAATACTTTTGTATGACCTTGTTATGGTACGCTTTTCCACTCTCGCGGAGATTGGCGTAGGATTGAGCATTGCTTCTCAACGGCATAAGGCCAACTGCGTGTTTTTGTTTTATCAGCGAATTTTGAAAACTCACGAGATCTTGAACATTTTGTGAACCCCTTTTGGCAAGGGCAGTTTGGGCATCTTTTTGTAATGAATCTAAAACATCACTTCGTTTTTGAAGCAGTTTAGCCCTTTCCGGAAAACTGCTTTTCGCTTCGAAGATTTGCTGTCTTAGGAAGTGCTTTAGCTCAGGAGAATTGTTGAGGGCATCATGGAGAATCGAAACATCTCTCATACGCTGTTCAAAATTAAAGGTACTCATTGGTCCCCAACTCATATAGGTCCCCATTGGTTGACTTTTTGAATGAGTCCATCGATGCGAGTGGCTTGATGGACAGCTTTATTGTAATAATCAAGCGATTTTTGGACGCTTTCAACATCAATAAGGCGGTTATTTTTTTTCCCCACACTGTGAAACATGTCAATCAGCGCAGCGCTAAAAATTCCTACATTCGCAACAGTGACTATCTCAGACCCTAGGTCTTCACTTTCGCCATACTCTTTTGATATCTCATTCGACGCGTCTCCCTTAGAATCCCGCACACCAACTAGATTTTGAGGTTGATTGCCCCCATGTAAGAATATTTGTGCTTTTGCAGTATCGCAAATTGAAAACGAAAAGATCAGCATTGAAAAAATCAATGCTACACATATGTGTTTTTGAGTAAATTTTTGACTTCGACAAAGCCCAGGAAATTGTTTCATTGAAATGCCCCCCATTAAAAAAATCTTTTCAATTTCAATGTTAGAGAGCAAACATCGAGCCAAACCTTCAAATGAATAGATTTGCTACAAATGTTAAGACTTTAACTGTAAAAAAATTGTGATGACTGTCGCTTTTCTATACAGGGGGTTGGGTCTTTAACGAATTAGTGCATGAGTGTGGAATCATTGAAAGTGATAAATCTGGAGTTTAGGTAGCCAGAAACCTGCATGATTTTAAGTCTGAAGTACTCCATATTTCTAAATCCATAGGCTCTC
>Ga0247843_1003067_pt1 | contig 28366 bp, 25 predicted proteins | sample LaCruzMarch2017__FD_192420 | JGI IMG/M metagenome (GOLD analysis project Ga0247843, IMG submission 192420) | Freshwater microbial communities from meromictic Lake La Cruz, Castile-La Mancha, Spain - LaCruzMarch2017_8m | ecosystem: Environmental > Aquatic > Freshwater > Lake | place: Spain... | reverse complement strand
AAATTTCAAAATTGTGGGCGAAGAGAAAATAAAAATTTTGTAATTAAATTTCGAAAGATGATTTTTCAGGATAAATTTTATTCATATATTTACTAAAATTATTTTCATCTTTTACTATATTAACACATAAAAATTCAGTATTTAACTCAGTACTATTATTGTTATCGAATATTATATACGACTCATTGGTTTTTTTAAACTCGCAATCAAATAAATAATGATATAAATATGGATACATTAAAACATTTAAAGCTAAATTATAATTCTTTCTGAATTTTGACATTTGTGTTCTGGTATATACATCAACAGTTTCATTTTCAACATAATATTTTTTTAATACATCTTCTATTTTAGTATTAAAAGATTTTTTAAACATTCGTGGTATATGAGATAAATCATGTCTTCCATTTTGTTCTATTTTATGTAATTTATCCAATATTTTACTATTATAAGCCCATGCTTCATAAAAATTGTAAGAATTTAAATTTATATTCTTTATTTTATCAACAATATCCTTATCATAATTTGGATTAGAATACAAAATATACGGTGACTCTTTACTCTTTATAAAATAAGACTTTTTTACATTTTTTAAAAACATAAAATCGTCGTTTAAATATAAATAATATTCTGATAAATTTGGTATATGATGTGTAAAACATTCTATAGCACATGAATTGAAAGTAGGTAAATATTCTTTAGGTATTATCTCTGAATGATTAACTATCTTTATTCTAGGATGATCTTTTTTTAAATATTTCGGAAACTGTCCATCCTTTACAATTATATATATATTATTATAATACGGAAAATATTTTTCAATACTTCTTAAAGAATACATTAGTTCTTTATTATCTTTAAATCTAATAGATCCTGAATTTTCTTTATTTTCTATATCTTCTTTATTAGTCTTTTGTAACCAATACATTTTTTCTTTTTCAAATTCTTCATTCGATTCAACCCATGTGTATACTATATCTACAGGAATATCTTCAATTGAATATTTCTCTAACATTATATTACAACATACAATAAATATTATTGTTACAACTATAAGTATTATTATAATTACAAATAAAATGTTTTTATTTTTCATTTATTAAATATAATTTATTATTTTTATAAATAAAATTATGAATTTACTTATTATACTTATTATTATATCCATATCTATTTTAACATTTTTATTTATAAAAAAAATTATTGAAAAATACACATCTATTCCAAAAACTATTGTACAGACTTATATAAAAAAAGATAGAGTTCCAAAAAAAGTATTCGATAATATTAAAAAATTTGCACCTGAATATCAACATAAATTTTTTGACCATGATGAACGTTTAAATTTTATTATAAATAATTATGATAAATCTGTTGTAGAATGTTATAATAGTCTTTCAAATAAAGCACATCAATCAGATCTTTTCAGATATTGTTATCTGTATAAAAATGGCGGAGTTTATTTAGATATTAAGATAGAATTAATAAAACCTCTTAAAGATATTTTCACCGATAATTATCTATACACATCTTTATCAATTGTTAATAATACGGTTTGTCAAGGAATAATAGCTACTCCTCCAAAAAATAAAATATTTTTAGATTTAATTGATTTTATAAAAAGTAAAAAAGAACCTTTTGAATATCATACATTTACTAAAGATTTTTATAATAAAATTTATTCTGATACAAAAAAACCTTTAAAAGAAGGTTTAAATTCTGGTAAAAATATGAATTATTATCTTTTTAAAGAAAAATGCACTTCTATAAAGGAAGATTGTTATGATGGTCTAGATAATAAAGGTCTATGTTGCTTCATATACGAAAATAATAAACCTATTATCAAAGTCAGATATTCTGATTATCCATGGTAAATAATATATTTTTATTTAAAAATATTGAATACATAATATAAATGGATGAAGAAATAATAACCATCGATTACAATAATTTAAAAAAATATATACTTGATTTTTCAATTGAAAACGAACTAAGATTGGAATTATTCGAATATTTTTGTTCTATTAACTCCGAAAATGAAAATATAGAATTGCTCAGCCGTATTATCGGTATATACCATTTTAGTGGCTTAAAATTACTTGAAACATTCTTATTATGTTTATCTGAAAATAAAAATATATCTTTTATCCTCCGTTTTGAATCATCTAAAAGTTTATTATTATTTAGTGAACCATTAGAAACTATTAAAAAAAATTATACTGAAGAAGAAATAAAAATTATAAATGAAAACAATATAGAAATAAAAAAAAGAAATTTAGAACTATTAAATAGGGGATATGAATCATTGAATAATATTTTTAAAGATTTAAATTTTGAAAAAGATGTTATATCAACTCCTTATATTATAGATACATTATGTATATTAATAAAATATGAAAAATATGATATTGATTGCGATATTTATTTTAGAAAAATTATAAATAATAAAAATTTAGATTGTGATTATCGTTATAAACTTATTTTATATTTGGAAAAGAAAGATATAAAAAATTATAAATTTTTTATAAAAAACGCTTGTTTTGATTTTTTAAAATATAAAAATAATATGACAATGTACCGTATTTTATCGGGACAATATCTTTTACAACATTGTGAAATTAATAGCGATATAAAAACCGAAATACAGGAAATAATTTTTTCTTTTGCTAATGATGTTGAAATGGATTATAATTTAAGAGCCGATGCTGCTGATACTTTAATTGGGCTGGGAGATGAAGAATATAAAATTAAAGGAAGAGAAATAATTATGTTATTAGGTAGAATAGGAGGAGATTCAAAAACTATATTTCAAAATGCTCAAAATGTTCATACAGATGAAATAGAAAAATCCGTTTATGAAATACTTGAATATTTATTGCTTTATCCAACTTTAAAAATAAATAATATCCATATCGATTTTGATTACATAGAAAAAGAAATAAAACAAATTGAAACCTATAAAAATAGTCAAAAAGATGAAATAAATATTTCTTTAAATAGAATTAAACTTGATAGAACACTTTATTCAAAATTTAATAATACTCTTTCAAACATTTTAATTAAAGTTTGGAGTTATATTATAGGACATAAAGATAAAGAACAACTCATTATAAGACTTTTAGAAGAATTAGTAGATATGTCAGGTACTTGTAGTACTGGTTATTTAAGTCGTTTAGTTAATGTTTTATCGGGTTTTGATGATAAATTTAATATTCGTATATCATTTGAAGATCAGATAATTTCAAATTTTAATGGACGATTAAATGCATTTGTAAAAAAAATAATGAATGACGATTCTCCTTTCTACAAAGAAAAATTGAATGATGTTGTCGAATTATACATAAATTCAAATAAAGTTCTCAAAAGCGAAATTATAAAAAAGATAGAAACATCGGAATACTTAACAGATTTACCACCTATGAAAAAAATAATAGAAAAATATTTAACTGATAACAGAGATCAAAAAATAAAAGATTCAATTGAACTATTTTTTGAAAATACAATAAATGAAATGATGTTAGATTCTTCAAAATTTAAAGATAGACAAAATTTTTTATTATTTTTTAGAACCTATTTACCAATATTAAAAGAAGAATTATATAAAGAGTTTACTGAATTTGTTGATGATACAGATTTCGATTTATATATCAGAAAAGCTATAAGTTCATATGAAGGAATAAATTTTTAATTTTTAAAATAAATTTATTTTAAAAATTTAACGATAGTGAAAGCTATTGTAAAACATGTTTAATTGAATTTTTTCAAAATTATTATCATCTTCAGTTACAGGATCAGTACTTATATGTAATATTCTCATTGTATTTACATTTTTAAGAATGTGTGAAGCCATAATAAGTACTCTTTTAACATGCTTTCTTTCTACACATATAGTAACATCATACTTTTTTTTACTATTTAAAGAAATTTGTTTATTGATTATTTTAGAAAAAAATACTAGAGAGTGAAATATATTATCATATTTGTTATAGTTTATAGAATATATATAAGGGTCGAATCCTGTATCAAATGTTGTTATTAATTTATTCTTTAAATCAATATTATGATTATGATAAAATTCTTTTGCATTTTTTATATTGTCCGAAGATATTACAAATTGTATGTTATTGCAAAATTTTAAAGATAATGTTAAAATATTTTTTGAGTTTGCGATAACTAACATTATTTTATTGTCAGTACTCATTTTATTTATATAAAAAAAATATTCTTGAATTAAAATTTATAATGTTGTAATCGCGCTCAATTCGTTTACAAATAATGTATTATCTACTTCTGACATATTATATATCTCTGATGCTTTTGGTTGTAATGCTGTAAATCTATCATTATTTATTTTTCCTTTATCTGAAGTCCACCAATCAACTGCTATTGTATTATTTTTTTCTTTCAAACCTGCATCTATAAGTATTTTAGTTAACTTTTTTGCTTTAACATCTTTTTGTATATCACCTAATTCATCTTTGTATTTGAAAGTTTGTCTACCAGGATCAGTACAAATATATTTTAATTTACCGTCATCGTCTTTTAAAAAATGATCTTTTGCAAAATGAGCAAGACCTTTCTGTCCATCTAATATATAATTTGTATCAAATTTAGAGTCTAATATAGTTTTAAATTTTTCACTATCATTTAAATCTAAAGGAGATATATTTAATATTTTATTATTTATATTACTTATATTATTATTTGTAGTTGTTGATTTAGTTACACCGGCAAGAGCAATAGAAGCTAATTGAGCTTCAAGTTCTTTAATATGTTTATCTTTATCTTCAAGTTGTTTTAGATATATTTTATTTTCATTTTTAAGTTTGATGTTTTCTTCATTACGGGAAATTGTATTACTTATTTTACAGCTTTTAACATGTCTTTCTAAATTAATTTTAGTTGTGAATATTTTTTCACAAATACATATATATTCTTTATATTCACTTTCTCTTTTATCAAGACAAAATTTAGCTGTTTTTTGATGATTAGAAAGATTAGACTTGTTTGAGAATGATTTATTACAATATTCACAAGTGTTCATTTTATATTATAAACAAGTTCTTTAAATTTTGATTAATTTAATTTGCAAAAAAGTGCAAATTAAATTAATCAAATTTATACTATAACAGGTTAAAAATTTTACTTTTGGATTTTTTCTTTAAATACAAAAAAATGTGTGTGTGTAAGACGATTTTAAAAATACGATTTTATAAAAAAAAGTATTTTTTAGAAAATAAAATATTATAAAATACTTTTTCTTTTTCAAATAATTTTAAAACTTTTTAAAAAGTTTTAAAATTAATTAGATTTAGATTTTTTATTTTTAATAATATACTTTATAAGAATATAAAACCATATAATAATTAATGCGATATACAATAAAAGTAATATTATGGATGGTAATGCTTGTGAAAAAGTAATTGATTTTCCCGTAAAATATTCTACGTTTCCTAATATATTTGCTTTATTAAAATAATTTTTTATATATGTTTCATAATCTTGAAACTGATTAGCTTCTAAAAATGCAGTACCTACTTGTATATTTTTTTCATCAAATAACAAAGCTGAACCAGACCAATGAAAATTACCTGTTAAATCAATTGTTACTGTATTCCCAAAAACTGTAGAATCTATCGAATATGTATTTATTGTATTATTTATATCTTTAAGAGTAACTTGATATTTTGTTGGAAACACAGTATTATCTACGGTTGTCGTGTCTATTATTTTTAACTGTGTATTTTGATTATATAAAGGATTTTCTAAAGAAGCAGAATATAAATTATATTTTGCGTTAGAAAAAATTCCATCTTTTTGAATTTTGTAATCATCTGTAAGCATTACTGTAATCATATATTGTTGATTTTCCAAATGTATATTAAGCCATATATATCTGCCTAAGCCCCCAACTCTTTTTGTAGACTGTATAATATTATTTACACAATTCATAAAATTATTATTAATAATTGAATTCGTCCACTGTCTATCTAACCATCCTATACCTGAATTATCAGCTAAATTATCAATTGATGTATCTTTAAAAAAGATTTTCGTATTTTTATTATATAATTGTGTATATGACCAGTATAATGTTCCTGCACCAGCAATACAAGGTGCACATCCAGTATTGTCTCCGTTAAAATACGGTATTTGTTTTGAATATATATCTGTATCAACCTGAAAAATATCACTTCCTTCTTTCCAACTAAAATTTAAATGAAAATCTCCTGGACCTAATGCATTAAATTGGCACTGTATATCACTATCGAGAGATTCAAATGTAAAAGAAGATTCGGTAAAAGTTTGATAGCTACCATTTACATATTTATAAGGAGTATAATGCCAATCTGTATTTTTACCTAAACCAAATGAAACATAATAAGCTGTAGTTTCGCCTAATTGCAAATTATATTTTTTTCTTAATTTTTCGGTTCCAATATCTATTCTCATAATATAATACATTATTGATATTAATTCATTTGGGAATGTTAAATACCCCCAATACCATCCAACAGTTCCTTGTTCTAATTGAAAACAAGTAGTATCTATTGGATTATTTAATGGAGTTAATGGATATGTATCAAGAGAATTATAAGGTAATAAATTAAAAGTAGCTATAAGTGTGTTAAGATTATTTGCATTATCTATATTCATACTAACAGTATCCATAATTTGTTTATTATATGGCCTTGAAATACCAGTATTATTCTTTATATATTCAACTTTATCTTTACATACTTTTTTTAAAGTTTCAAAATCTTTAGTCGATCCAGAATAAGGAGTTTTTATAAAATATTTTTTATAGTGTTTTGTTTTTAATAAAATAATTAATAGTATAAATAATATTATTGTAAAAATAATAAAAAAACTTTTAATATATGTCATTTATTATTTCACATTATTAAATATTTTAATTTTAAAGATCGTATAATAATATAATTAAATTTAAAATTTTAATTTAATTATAAAAGTATGAATAATAAAGTTTATAATCCCTGGATAATTTTATTAACCGAAAATAAAGATGATAAATGTTTAAAATTATTAAAATTTATCGAAAATAATTGTAAAATAGTTTTTGAAACAGATATCAGATGTAAAAATTTTATTAATCATTATAAGATATTATGTGATACAGATAAAGAATTTTTAACTTATCAATCTCATATTTTTAACTAGTTTCTATACAAACTATAAGTTATTAAAATAAATAAAAGTATTAAAAGTATAATACTAAAAATTAAATATAGGTACATATTTATTATATAAAATATAATTTTATATAATTATAAATAAAATTATATTAATCGGTTTTGAAATTTATTTAAAAAAAATTACTATATAATAAAATATGAAAACTAAAACAATTATTATTATTTTGACAATTTTAGTATTATTAGGTATTACAGTATTTGTCATATATAGATGTATTAATTCCGGAGATAAATACACAACTTCGGAAAGTAGAAGAGTTTTACCACCAAAAATTAATAGAACTTTAAAATCTATACCATATATTCATTCAAATTCACAATTAAGTTCTAAAGAACAACAATCTAAACAACAAGCTAAATTAGATTCTAAAAATAGTTTTCAACTTAATAAAGCTCAATACTATGCAGGAGAATATCAAAAATCTCAAATGATAACTATGGATTTAATAAATAGATTTTCAATCTCTAAAAAGAAAAATAACCCTCCGCCTTTTTCATCTGGTTTAGGATCATACAATCCTCTTCAAGAAATTCTAGATTCTTTAAAAGGAGATGAATCTACAACTAATGCTTTAAAAGCTGGAGCTGCAGAAGGGGAAAAAGTTATAGGTGGTATATTAAACGCTTTTTATGAAGAATGGAAAAATCCAAATGATCCAGAAGCGGCTGGGAATTTAATTAAAGCAGTAGGTTGTGGAATAGTTAATGTAGCTTTAGCATGTGCTGGATTAGGTTTTCTTTCTGGTGTTTTAGATAATTGGTTAAAAGCAACCCCGCCAAAAACTCCAACAGGTGCTGAATTAGTGCAGAGTTTAGAAAGTTGGATAAGTGGTTTCACAGTATCAAATATTATGCAAACTCAAATACAAAATGTACAAGATAGTATTCAAAATGTAGGCTCTTTTATTAAACAATATGAAGAATATAAAAATAGCAAAGCATATATAACATGCCCTTCTGATGGACCTTGCACTGCAAATAGTTCTAATACAGGTTGTGATCCTGTTATAGCTAATAACAAAATAATAAGTTGTATGCTAAATCCATCTGGTAATAATGCACCATTTCCACCTTATGATCCAAGTGGTGTTGCTGCGACGAGTTTAGCATCTAGTAAACGTTTGTCTTTAAAAGAAACTTTACTAACTAGTTCTGACGGGGGTCTTACGGGAACTAGTAGTATATATTTATTGGCTACAAATGGTATAACTAATATAGGTAATATTATAACAAATATTCCTTCTGGTTATCCTGTAGCTCTTTCAAAATGCTATTCTACTTTATACCCATCATATATGTTTACAGTGCTTTACATTATAACATATTATCAAGAATTAGCATTATTTGATTCTCAGTATGATCCAACTAGTAATGAATTTCCAAATCCGTGGATGAGCAGTTGGATTGGGCAAAAAACAGTATTTAACCAATCTCCACCAGGATTTCAACCTCCAAATAATTCAAATTTATTAGGTACATTACAATCTATATATACTTACCCAACTGGGGGTGTCGTAACAAGTAGTACATCCGGATTTTACGCATATATTGTAAATACATTTAATTCTTATTTTCTAAATCTTGTTGTCGGGGGTTTAACACCAACTTATTGTTGTCAAAATACCCCTCAATTTTGTACTACAAGTAGCAATAATTTATGTTGGTGTCAGTCTTCTTATAATGTAACAGATAATAATGGTATTTTATCAACACAATGGTATGAATTAATATGTCAAAAATATAATGATTATTCTGCATATCAAGATGTAAATAGTGGATTGCCGGGAAAAAGTCAATGTTATGCTGCTACTGGTACTATATGGGGGAATGGTGACAGTCAGCAACCAGACTTGCAATATTCTATTGTTATGGGATATTTAACATATTTTAATGAATATTTAAACTTTCCATTTGATACTTATCTTAAAATGGCTCAAATGGCAGGTTTACAATTAAATTCTACAGACCCAGTTTCTGGAAGTAGCAGACCTACTACATCAAAAGATTTATTTAATAATATGTTATGGTCAATAATAACAATAAATGGAACTAAAGGAGTAAATACTATTTATAATCCTCCAGCGGGAAATGTTCCTGTTTTAATTCTAATTGTACAATCTGCAGATCCTTCTGGAGGATATCCATTTGGTTTAGATAAACCATCTTATTTACAATCCTACCAGATGTATCAAAATCCACCCACTGTTTTAACAGATATTGAAACAATTGATTCTTATAATACATATTGTACACCTTTAATAAATTTAATATCTCCAGGAGGCATGGTAGATGCTACACCTCTCCAAATAGACGGGGATCCAACAACTTATACAAAAACTATGTATTGTGAAGATGTAGAAGCAGATACTATAAGATCTTGTACATTACCAGGAGTTTCTCCAGGAACATTTGGAAATAATAAAGCAACACAAAATAGTAGAATAGGTTATTGTTACAATACTAAAACTAAAAAAGTGTCAAATTTATTAGCAACTAGTCAAAATGGTTTTGAACTTCCATCTGCTCCTACTTCTGGAGCGTTCAGAGTATGGGAAATAAATGCTAATAATTTTATTTATAGATTAATGTATTTAGGAGATGGTAGCGGGGATATGCTTGTTCGCGTAGGCCCAAAAGTATTAGGTATTACATCATTAAATTGGGATGGTCCTTCTATGTCATTTAATCTCACAGATGGAACTAGTGGTTATTTAGTTTTTGGACCTAATCAAAGTATAGTTGGTGGTAATATACAATTACCACCAAAACCAGTAAATATTGTTACTAAAAGTATTGTATTTACTACTACTCCTGTACCTACTACAAACGGTCCTATTTCTGGATCTTTTCTAACTCCTATTAATTTCTATGATGCAAGTTTTCCAGCTACTCCTACAACTGGAAATTTAAATAAAAATTGGACTTTACAAATATTAAATAGTAATTCAGCTCATTTATTAACATTAGATTATAATAATGATTATTATTTAGATACAATAAAATGTACAAATGTTGTATCATCTGATTTATGTACACAATTTACATCTCAAACAATAGGATCTTGTTATATAATTTTTGGAAAAGGAGAAACTGTAGTTGATGGGTTATTAGCAGCTAGTTTATTTTCTACACCTGTTCAAGAGTTTTTAACAGGTGGGCTTCCAACTCCTCCACCTCCTGGTGGAAGTCTAAATTGGGCTTTTACTACAAATGGACAGTCTATGACAATTGCAATGGATCAAAATCAAAATTTTACAGAAATTGCGCCTGGAGGACCTTATACTGTAACAGTACAATATATTATGGGAGGTATAGTAGTATTTAATATTGCATATACCTGGTCTGGCTATTTATGCTTTAACGGAACTACACTTGTTGGTGGAGCTCTTAATGGAATTATAATTGATAGTTTACCTATTACTGGCGTACAAGTTGTACCTGGACATCCACTTCCTCCAGTTGCTCCGTATACTCTAAAAACTTGGAACTTAATTGATCCATTTTCATGTAATTATCCTACACAACCAAATTGTAATAAAATTAATTTTTACTTAGATAGTTATGGTAATTATTATATACAAGTAGTTAGTCTTGTATGGCAATTACCTGCTAATTACACACAATTAGTACAATTAATTCCACCTCCACCAGCAGTTAGTCCTGATGGTGTAACTCCGTATTTATCATGGGACGGATCTATTATGACATTTATGTCAGCTGATGAAGTTATTACTGGAACTATAAATTTTAATAATGATACAATAGTAGGTTGTAGTATACAGGTAGGTTATACTCAAAATGTTAATTACGGAAGAACAAATGCAATACAAAGTTAATTTTAAAAATATTTTATTTTTATACAGATTTTCTGTATAAAAATAATTGTTTAATTATTATAACAAAGGATGATATACTTTTGGTATATCACTGTAATTTTTTTCACAATCGATTTTTCTACATCCTTTACTACATTTTTCTACACATACATCTTAAAAAAGTTTATTTCTACATTCCATATCAGGTTCGCCATCTTTTTTAACATGGAAAAGCATGTCCATAGTATCATACAAATCTTTTACGAAACCAGGTTGACAGAATTTACCAATAATAATAAAATCTAATTATAATCTTTTTATAGCAAATAAAGCGCTTACCTGAGCCAGAGGATTTGGTAGTGCTGGTGATAAATTATCAATTAATACAGTTTGAAATACTTGTCCGTTTGATAATGTTACTGAAAATAATAATGTATCATTAGGTGTAAATTTTATTGTTTGTCTCATACCATTACCATCTATTTTAACAAATGATGATATTAACGGATTTTGAACATCATATATTGGTACTCTAAATGTTACATTTGTCGCATTTGGATTATTAGAATATATTACATTCTTTAATCCTGCTCCTGAAGCTGATACATTAGATAATTGCACATATACATAAGGATAAAATGCTATCCTTCCTCCTTCTCCAACTTTTAAAATTGAATTAGGTAATACTAAATTCAATAATTGCACTTCATAACAAACCATTTCTTGTTGAGATACTAAACTTCCAGTATATACAAATGGGTATAAATTATCTTTAGAAAAACTCATTATCTCTATTAAAGAACCTGTAGATGGTGCAGCTGTAAAAGCTTTACTTACTACAAATGTTGTCAAATTAGTAATATTATTATAAGAAGAACTCACTATTGTACTTGATTCATTTATAGGAGGTGGTAAACTAAAACTATATCCAGTATCATAAGAATAATTGTATTTATATATTCCTAATATTGGAACAGGTAATATTCTAATAGATGAATGTTTATAATAATTATCAGAACTTTGCGGCAATCCACTAATTATTAGTGTTGAATTTGTACTTCCAGCAGATACTGTTATAGAAGAACTATTATCTATATAAGGAGCTTCAAACCTCATAGAAAAATTATCAGTTAATTGCCAATTAGTTATAGGACCTGAAGTTACTGTATCAGTAACAGAACCTTTTGTATCAAGATAAAGCATATGTGTCACTTTATCATATTTCACAATTTTCCTATATTCATTTACAGTTTCATTATACAATAATAAATTTGTATAACTATCTGATTGATTTCTTCCAAAAGGTGAAAAAATATACGGTTTTGATTTATCAGAAATATCTGATGGGTCTGTGATGCTAAATGCATCATTATTTGTTAATGTATCTGGAAAAGGATATGTCAAAGTTATTTGTCCAACATCTATATTATTAACTGTATCAGTATAAAGAAAAATATACTCTGAAATACGTCCCTGAATAGATCTAGTAGTATTAACAATTACTAAATTTCTATAATAATTATATTTTTTTTGAAAACTATTTATAGTACCAGTTATTATAAAACTAAGTGTATCTGATGAATATCCTACACGAACTGCAAGACTTCCTAATGAAATATTACCTGTTAATACAGCTGAATTAGTAGATATATTTAAATTATTAGACGTCCATACTTGTAAAGGAACTGATAAACTAACAGGATCTAAAGCGTTATTAATATTTTTACTCCCTGTTTGAGATATTGGTATTTCAAATTTTCCAGGTAAAGGCCATTCATTACGATTTCTATATGTTGAATCAATTTCTAAATATCTTGTATTTGACATTTTATTTAATATTAATAAATATATAAATCATTTTTTCTTATAATCTTTTCATTGAAAATAAAGCACTTATCTGGGCTAGGGGATTTGGTAGCGCAGGTGATAAATTATCAGTAATTTCCGTTTGATATATTTCTCCGTTTGATAATGTTACTGAAAATAATAATGTATCGTTAGGTCTAAATTTTATTGTTTGCGTCATACCATCTCCATCTACTTTTACAAATGCTGTTATTAATGGATTTTGAACATCATATATTGGAGCTCTAAATGTTACATTTGTAGCATTTGGATTATTAGAATATATTACATTCTTTAATCCTGCTCCTGAAGCTGATACATTAGATAATTGCACATATACATAAGGATAAAATGCTATTCGTCCTCCTTCTCCAACAATTAAAGTTGAATTAGGTAATACTAAATTTAATAATTGTATTTCGTAACAAACCATTTCATTTTGAGATACTAAACTTCCAGTATATACAAATGGATATAAATTATCTCGAGAAAAATTCATTATCTCTATTAAAGAATCAGTTTCCGGTACAGCATTGAAAGGAGGATAAACATTTAATGTTAAAATATTTGTTGAAGAAGTATAAAAAGAACTTACTATTGTTGTTGATTCATTTATTGGAGGAGTTAAATTAAAGTTGTAATTATAATTATATTTTTCTCCATTTAAAGGTAATATTCTAACAGAATAATTTTTATAAACATCTTCTGCTAATAAACCACCACTTAAAGGTAATGCAGATGAGTTTACTGATATTAATAATGTTGATTCAGTGCTACCCGACATAACTGTTACAAAAGAAGAATTAGGTAAATAAGGAGGTTGAATTCTTATCGAATAATTATCTGTTGCAGTCCAACCTGTAACAGGACCTGTAGATTCACTTGCAGTTATCGATCCGCTTGTATTTAAAGATAACATACTTACTGTTTCATTATAAGCATTGATAGGTCTATATTGTTTCTGTGTTTCATTGTATAATATCAAATTATTATAAGCATCTCTTTGAATTCTTCCAAAAGGTACAAAAATATAAGGATTTAAATAAGATGGAGCATCTAAATAAGTAGGATCTGTAATACTAAATCCAGCTCCTATAATAACAGTGCTTGGAAAAGGAGAAGAAAGAGTTACTTGACCAACATCAAAACCTCCTGATGTATACAAATAAACAAGTTCATTTATTCTTCTTACAACATTAACAGTCGTAACTGTTATTACACAATCATAATAATAATTATAAATTTGTTGCATAGTACCTTCAGTGCATTGTATTGTTATTGTTGATAAATCAGATGAATATTTAATACTCGGAGCTGTAGGCGGTCCGGCAGATGTATATAAAATAGTTCCTATTAATGAAGGACCTCCTCCAATTGTAAAATTATTAGAAGTCCATACTTGTAAAGGAACCGAATCACTAACCGGATCTAAAGCATTACTTTTATTTTTACTTCCTGTTTGAGATATTGGTATTTCAAATTTCCCAGGTAAAGGCCATTCATTACGATTTCTAAAAGTTGAATCAATTTCTAAATATCTTGTATTTGACATTTTTTATTTATTATTAATAAATATATAAATCATAATTTTTTATTATATATAATAAATGAGTTATTATAGAAAATATTCTTTTGCAAATTATTCAACTTTAGGAACAAATTGTTTAAGTAAAACAATTGCTGCAACGTCAAATACTAAATTTCTATCACCTCTAGATAATGATTACTACAGAAAACAACCTATATATAATTTAAATTTTAAAACTGAACAACAAAACGAAGATATATATTCTGAATTTAATGTTGATGATAATAATTCTGCAGATGAAGTTGAAGAAAGACAAAAAAAGAAAAAAATTGAAAATATAAAAACTTTTCGTAAAGAATGTTCAAGTTGTTAATTATTATTATAATTTATATTTTTATAATAATAATAAAGTATTCATAAAAAATAATATTGTTAAAAATAATGTAATCTTATTTTTTGCAGTATTTGAAACTTTTTGTTCTTCAAAATATTCAGTTGTTGGCAATTTTGTAGTTAACGGATTTATAGTTAACGGATTTATAGTTGAGATAGATGTAGCTGCACTAGATGCAGTGGTACTAGATGTAGTGGTACTAGATGCAGTGGTAGATTTTTTTGAAGACGTTGGAATTGTTGTTGGAATTGTTGTTGGAATTGTTGTTGGAATTGTTGTTGGAATTGTTGTTGGAATCGTTGTTGGAATTGTTGTTGAAGTTATATTTGTAACTGAAGTGTCATTTTGCGCATTACAACATTTTGAAAAAGCTATTTGAAAAAAAATAAATAATTTAAATATCGAATACATTTTTATATATACATATTTATATGTTTAAATTAAATTTTTGAACATGCAATATCTAATTTTGTTTCTTTTATATAATATTTAAAAACTTTAAAATAAAAGTTTACAGGAATTTTCTTAACACTAAAAGGACTATCTATAACTTTAAGCATCATATTAGCTTCATATGTAATAGTCGAACCATCTGAACTATAATAAGCTTTATATTGTGAATCCATATATAAAATTTCATAAAGATTTTTTGCTCCCGATTTAAGATTAAACTTTATTGTTGCATTTGCATTTGTATTTTGTTGATTATAATCGTCTATATTAAAAAATATATCATAACCTCTAAAATCATATAAATAGTTTTGTCCTATATAAATTTGGAAAAGTTCTGATATATCATAAGAATTAATTGGTTTATATGTTACAGGTCTTAAAGTTTCAGGAAATACTCCTGGTCTTAAAGTTTCAGGAAATACTCCTGGTCTTAAAGTTTGAGGAAATACTGCTGGTCTTAAAGTTTCAGGAAATACTCCTGGTCTTAAAGTTTCAGGAAATACTCCTGGTCTTAAAGTAGTAGGTGCTATTGTAGTAGGTGCTATTGTAGTAGGTGCTGGTAAAAATTTAGTTGATATAATATCTAAATCTTTTTCTTTCATATAATTTTGATAAACTTTAAAAGTAAAATTAATAGGAATTCGTCTTTTAACTATTTCTCCTTTCATTATTATTATCATAACTCCTTCATAAATAAACTCTAGACCGTATTCATTTTCAGTATCAAAACGATAATAAGCTTTATAATCGTTATCCATATTTACATATTCAAATTTGTTTTCTTTACCATTATCGTATATACTAATCAAAGCAGTAACATTTTCTTCTTTCTGTTTATAAGCTCCAATATCCAAAATCATAAACATAGAAAAATCATAACTGGGATGCTTAATTTTCATAAAAGTTTCAAAAACATCTGAAACATTATAAGAATTTACTATATTTTCATTGATACATAAATCTTTATTCTCTATCAAAGGATATGATTTAAAATTATCATCTATGCAAAAAGCAGTTCTGCTTTCATTTGTGTAATTTCCTGTTTTATCTCCAGGTGACATTCCAGGTAATAAACAAGATTGATATGAATTACCACCACATATCATACTATTGCTATATTTTTTATCAGCACTATCCCCGTTAAAAATAGTTGCATCTATTCTGTATTTTAAATCTGAACATGCTTGACGCATATTTATGGGTATAGAAGGGGTGCAATAATTTTTAAATTTCATTGTTTCTTCAGGATTTTTATATTTTAAAGGATCCTTTTTAACATTTTCAGCTTCTGAATATGAAGATGATTTTAATCCAAAAGGATAACCTCTATCATCATCGTATATTACTTGATTGTTAGTTTGATATGTTTTTCCAACTGCATCATAATAAAAGTTATATAATCCATCTGGGTTAACTTTTAAATAATTTTCTTCTCCTTTCAAATATTTAATACCAGCCATCTTTTTCAATTGTTGTAAATTTTCTAATGGATATCTTAAATAAATATAAAAAATTGATAAATATTTAGCCTTAATATTTATATCTGCTTTAATAAAATCACCTCCTTCCGCTTCTTCTTTTGTAACTTGTAGTCTTGCGTGATGATAATCCGATTCTTCAATTACTGCATTTCTATCTTCTAAATAATAATAAGTTGTATATATTTTGCAACTAAGTGAAATATTTGGTTTGAATTCAGTATCATCAGGACCTTTAGTAGCTTGATTTCCGTGACATATTTTCAACCAATATAAATTTTTATAATACATTTTCATTAATTTTCTTATCATATCAAATAATTTTTGACATCTCATTTGCAATTGTCCTAATAATGTACCTGCTATTTGTTGGCCTAAAACTCTTTTATCTCCTATATATCTACTTTCCCATGGATTTATAAATACGCCTCCTTTTACATATGTATCTGCTAAAGCTAATTCTTGATAATAAGTAATTTCTAACCCTGTTATTAATTTATACGCTTTATACAATTCAACTGATAATTGTATATTTTTATCAAAATTTGAACTAATAAATTCAAAACTATAATTACTAGTATTAAACATAACATATGGCGGTGTTCCAGGATTTATTAACATTTCCGTTAATATAGTTCTTTTATGTTTAGCATTTATATCACTTGAGAATTGTACTATATTTGGATCAAATGAAGGATCTTTTATACATTCTAAATTTTCAGATTGGGTATTATTTAAATTACATATAACATTTGTATTAATCTGTAACTTGGCTGTTAAGTATATATTATTATAATATATAATAGTTTTATTTATATCATCATTGCAAAATCCTAAAGATTGCTTCAATAATTCTTCTGATATTGTAAATGGTACTTTTTCTATATCAATAGGAAATTGCCCTCTAAAATTATACGGCGAAAACATATTTAAAAGAGGATTTGCGAATCCGAAACCTAAACATGTTAATGTTAATGATACAGCAATTATACCTGTTTGAATTGATGCATCTATAGCTAAATCTCTCCAGCTTTGTTTATTTCCTTTAAATAATTTTTGAAATACATCTTTACCCAATGAAGCTCCTAAATCTGTTAATCCGTCTGAAAAATCATTTATATTTCCTATTATATCATCATTTGTTAAGTCTGATGGTTCAATTTTTAAATTTTTTAAAGATTTATTAGAGTTTATTATATTTTTAGCCATATTTATATCATGACTTTCTAAATATTCTAATTGTCTTTTCGAAATTATTTTATAATCTTCTAAACTAAGTTTATTTCCATCTTTTGCAACATTTATTAAATATTCCAACGATGTAGGATTATCCATTTTTAAATTTGGATTAGTAGAATGTGATAAATTTCTAATATTAGGAATTTTTAAATTTACTTTAGAATGTAATTTATTATATTTTTCTGATTTTTTATTTAAAACTACTAGTAGGATTAAAATAGTTAAAAAAATTATCGTTACTATTATAATTTTATTTATCATTTTATTTATCATTTTATTTATTTTTTTATTTTATTATTTTATTTTATTATTTTATTATTATAAAAGATGAATAAAAAGAATAAAAAAATTATATTTATTGTAATTATTATATTAATAATTTCTTTAATTTTATATTGTTTATTTAAAAGAGAAAAATACGAATTTAGTAATAAAAAAGCTCAACAAACCTTTGATTTTTTACAAAAGAAAAATTGGATTAAACAATCTGACTTACAAACACATAAATCAATGTTATTAGACACGCCAGCACCATTAGTACCAAAACCTCCGCCTCCTAGACCTATTGCTCCTAGAGCTCCGGAATTTCAATGCCCTCAAGGTGTATGTCCTGGTCTTGGAAAAGGTTTTGATTTAAATAAAGTTAATTTATCAAATCCTTCAGAATTATTAAATGGTACTGATTTATTCTTAAAAGTTAATTTTTCAAATAATTGTCAAAAATATAGACCTGGTGGAAAAACAGAAAAAGATATTATAACAACAAATAGCGCTCAAGAATTAATTACTAGTATGGCAATTAATAATAGTTTAACAGGTTCTATACCTGTACAATTTTTATCTTTGAAACCAACTATAATTTTTAATACAAAAAGCGATTTATCAAAATATCAAAATATAAAATCATCTCATATAGTTTATTCTAAAGAATCAGGTGTAATTTCTTTTGAAAATAATGATAAATGTAGAACTTTAAATATTAATCCCAAATTTATGATTGATTTTAAAAAATTACCTGTTGAAGTAGTAAATTATCAACTTTCTGTTAGTTGGGAACCATTTAGAGCTTTTTTCAATAGATGGGGTACACATGTTATGACTCAAATAACTTTTGGAAGTAAAATCGATCTTTGGAATACAGAAAATAAAGAAAATTCTGAGTCTTCATCTCAATTAGAAGCCAAATTATGCGCTCAATTAGATGGACCTATTCCAGATCCTACATCACCTTTAGCTTCAGTATGTTCAAAATTTGATAGAACAAAAAGAGAAGAAGCTTTGAAAACTAGTACTAAAGAAACAAATATTTATATTGGTGGAACAGAAAAAACAAGAGATGCTTTTATTGAATCTGGAAATACCCGTCAAAATATTACAGATTTTATTAAATCTTCAGGTGAAAGTAATCAATCAATTTCATATGGTTTTACACCTATTTGGGAAGTATTTCAACAAATTGAAAATACCGGTTGTATAGAAACTATTAATAAAAGTCAAGATAAATCTATACACTGTGACAATCTTCAACGATGTTTAAATTTAGAAGCAGCATATGGTTTTGAAGCATCTCTTTGTGAGAAAAAAGTGACTAGCGACGGTGTTGTATATCAAGAATTTATAAAAGAAGATTCAGGTGCTCTAAAAAGTTATAAATGTTTTAATAAAAAAGAAGGTTGTACTCAAAATTCTGATTGTCATTTCAAACTTGGAACCGGTTGTAGAGCATATGGACCTAGTGCATTAGATAAAGGTGAACCTGTTGGAAATGATTTTAGAACAGGAATAAGAGGAGTCGGAAGTGGTGCTGCTAAAGATGGTATAAATCATTCATGTTACTATAATTCATTCCCAGCTGGATGCAGATGTGATGATAAATGGGTTGGAGGATTAAACGATAGATATATTTGGGATCAAGCAAAAGATAGATAATTAGTTAATTAGTTAATTAATTAATATTTTATATTTTAATATATTAAAATATGCTACCTGTTGAAAAAGATTATTGGACATTTTACACCTTTGAAGTTATATTTATAATTTTTATTATACTTTTTATAAGTTTATATATAAAAACAAAAAATAATAATTATTTAATATTCGGAATAGTATTTTTTATTATTCAAATTATTTATTCTGTATTTGCCTTAAAATATATCTTTATAAAATATAAAGTTTATCAAGATTTGCGAAAAAGTCGTATCCCTATATATTTTTTTATAAATAATTTATTAATTATATTTATAACTTTATTTATGGCTTTTTTTATAAAAAATAAAAATTATTTATTTCTAATACTAGCTATAATATGTATAATAATACATTTTTTTTATAATACAATTCTAATAGGTTGGGTTCTTAATATTTCTAATAGTTTAAATTTAATATTTAAAAATTAGAAATCTATAATAAAATGTTTAAAAAAGCTATATTTGTATTTCTTTCTTTTTTCACCTTTTCTTCTTACTCTTTTCTTACAAATCTTCCAGAACTTAGAAGACAATATGAAGATTATTTAAGAATTTTCGATAAAACAGAAACTTCTTACGGATTTGAAACATTTGTTGAAAATTTAAATACAGTTGAATATTATAATAAAAATAATAATGATGGCTGTAAAATGTATTTAACACAGTATAGTGATACTTTTGATCCTGAAGCTGTATTAACTAAATGCAGTTAAATTTTATAAGTATTAATATAACTTATAAAATTGAAAAATAATTTTAATTAGTTTGTATAATTTTAACTTATATTTACGTTATGTCTTTTTTTACAGAATTATACATTGGTTTAAGTATTCTCCCGGAGAATGTTACGCTAGATATACTTAAAAAATATATAACAAACTGTGATCTAGATAAATTTTTATCTAAAGTAAAAAAAGAAGTTAACTATAAAAGAAATTATTTAGACACTTATATAGAGTTTGATATTTATAAAAATAAAAAAAGTAAAAAGTTATCAAAAAAAGAATATAATAATAAAATAAAGATTAAAAATAGGATCAAAAATAAAAAAACTTATATAGATACAGGATCAGATTATATTTTAGATAATTTGATCAATTGTAATTGTGAAAATTGTTATATATTATCAAAAAAAATAAATATATAAAAAATATAATTTGTACAAATCAAATTATATTTTACGTTTAGTTTTTTTAATTGGTGGAGGAGGAGGTGTTGTCTTATCTTTTTTAATTTGATTTTTAGGCGTTAAATTAAAATGTTCTATAACTTTTATTGGCACTTTTGGAATATCTATAATTAAATTATTTTTTTTATACATCGTATATTTATTTATTTTATATTATTTCTTTATTTTATATATTATTTTATAAAAATGTTATTATAGATGGTTTATTATTTAAATAATCACTATTTTGTATAGTATAATTTAATTGTGTAGACATTGTATTAATAGTTAAAATAGTATTACCGACATTATAATTTTGAGTACCACTTCCTTGTGTTACACTCCTAGAAATAATATAAGAATTTATTTCCTTTGTTTTTTTATTTAATACATATATAATTACATTAATTCCAGGATATGGTATATTTCCTGGTAGTCTATTTTCAGGTAAAATAACATTTGTAATAGCTATAACATTGTTATTAGAACTAAATTCATCTGGTATATTTATATCATTAGCTATAATATTTTTAGCACCAAATATATAATTCATTCTATACGATCCTAAAGCTTGTTTTGATTTGATAATATCAATATTTCCAGTATTATTATCTATTACAGATGAAAATCCTATAGAAATAGCATTAGGGTCTTTTGGAACCAAAACTATCCACGGAAACGAATTTTTTATAATATCACTTGTAGTAGGATTTTGATTTCTATTTCTATTTTTTATAATAACATATATAATTAAACCAATTATCGCTAAAATAATAAAAATTACTAAAATATTTATGTCACTTTTTTTACTTTTCATTTATTATTTACAATAATTTTATAAATTTATTTTTTCATTTTAAACATATAAAATAATATTGCTATTAAAAATATAATTAAACATACTATTGAAAATCCAAATGCGTTATGTATATCTGATTTAAATATAAAATCTAATATGTAATAGAATGTTAAGGAAAACACTCCTAGTTTAACAACAAATTCTGCATTTTGTATAAAAGGCATTTTTTTATTTATTATAATAATATTTTTAAAAATTAAATTACATATTTAACAATTTAATTTTTTATTATATGGAAAAACTAATTTCAAATATTAATCATTCGGAATATAAAAATTTTTATACTCAATACGATTATAATCATTATTGGGAATTTTATTTTAATGACTTTATTATATTTAAAGGAATAAATTGTAAATTTTGCGGTAACTATATTAGACTACAAAACTTGAATATAAAAAAATATCCCGAAAATATATATTGTAAATGTTTTAGTGATGAATGGATGAATAATTATAAAGATATTCATAATTATTATTTAGAAAAAGTTATCAAAGAATATATCAATCTTATAAAAAGTCGTCAGAAACTAATAAAATATGCTCTTTTTTATAAAAAACAAAAGTATATAGTTCCAGATGATGATAAAGAAAATAAATATATGTTTGAAGACGATGATAAAGAAAATAATGATCTATTATCAATATCTTCTTTTGATTCTGAATCAAGTTTAGATTTAAGTAGTTTAGATTCTAATTACAACTCAGATCCCGAATTGATTTATGAATCTGATAATGAACATGATCATTATAGTAATATTAATTTAAACATGATTTTAAACTCTTTGATAGAAAACACAGTTAAAGATTTTTTTAAAAAGTAATAATATAATAGTATTATATTATATTATTTTATATTATTTACCATTTTCCATCACAACCTGAATCCCAATCACCACACCCGTCATCTTCCCAGTCACCGCATCCATCATTTTTACTACGTCTTCTAGATCTACTCTTACTCTTTTTACTTTTACTCTTTCTCGGTCTGCCAACACGTCTTCTAGATCTACTCTTACTCTTTTTACTTTTACTCTTTCTCGGTCTACCAACTCGTCTTCTAGATCTACTCTTACTCTTTTTACTTTTACTCTTTCGCGGCCTACCAACACGTCTTCTAGATCTACTCTTACTCTTTTTACTTTTACTCTTTCGCGGCCTACCTCTAGATCTACTTTTACTTTTTTTACTCTTACTCTTTCTCGGTCTGCCAACACGTCTTTTAGATCTACTCTTACTCTTTTTACTTTTACTCTTTCTCTTACTTTTTCTACCAGAAGGTCTTCCTACGCGTCTTTTATATTTTGCATTAGGTAAAGTTGGTCCCTCTGCCAAAGGTTGACCTTTAGATCCTCTTTTTCTTACACATCCAATTTTTTTTCTATAAGAACAATTAGGATCTGATTTACAAACAGATTTTTTCTTTCCTCTGCATTCTCCTAACCCTCTTTCCTCTTTAGATACATATCTACGAGAACTTTTACGAGATTTTCTCGGTCTTCCAACTCTTCTTTTACTTCTTGATTTTACCATTTATATATTAAAAAGATTTAAAAAAATTAAATTTAATTTTTTTTCATTTTTTTAAATGTATTAAAATAATTTTTATTTTCTATAATATAATAAATAGCATTTTTTTCATCTTGAAAAATATAATATATAATCATACCTCTTCTTGCTCTCTGTTTAAATCTTCTCAAAAATTTAGGTATTTTATTTATAAAATTTAATGTTTTATCAAAGTGTATTTTATGTTCTTGTTGATAATAATTACAATATTCAAAAATCAAATTATTTAATTCTGTAGGTAAGTTATAAAATAACATTTCTTATAACTATAATATTTTTATTTTTTTTCAATTTTAATACAATTATAAAAAATATTTACAATATAATAAATGAACAAAAATACTAAAAATATAATTTTTATAATAGTAATACTTATTTGTATAGCTATTATAATATATTTTGTTATGAAAAAAGAAAAATATATACATATACCTTCTAAAAATCAAATTGTTTCAATACCTCAAGAATATACGAATCAAAAAATAAAATTTATACCTTCTAAAAATCAAATCGTTTCAAAACCTCATGAATACACACATCAAACAAAAGAACATTTAACTTATCAAAATCAAATTACACAACAACCACAACAATATATAAAAAATACTTCTTATAAAACTCTTTCAAAACAACAACAAAAAATGCAAAAATCACTACAAAATATGTCTTCTAAAGAAAAAGAAAATTTATTAACCGATATTCAATTTATTATCGATCAAAATAATTATTATTCAAAACAAAATATTTCAACTGGAAAATTTGTTAGAAAGTACTTAAATTTAAAAGATCAATATAAATGTGATAATTGTAAAGAAGTTCTTAAAGAATATAATATAAAAGATCAAAATGAATTAACTAAATGGGTAAACGAAAATACAGGTTCTGTTGATGAAAAGATTCTTGAAAAAGTTCAAGAATGCGGAATTATATTTTTTAGCGATATTTACAAATGTAATCCGAAAAGTTTAGTAGATGATTCAGCAAGGCAAAAACTAATTGAATCAAAATTTAGTGATGGTAGTATGTCTAGAGCTTTAGTAGGTCTTTATGATGAAACAATACTTAAATTATTAGGAGAACAAGGAGGTGAAAAATTTAAAGAAATAATAGGAGACCTTACAGGTGAATTATTTTCAGCATTATATAAAGGTTTTTTTGATAAATCTGGGTTAGATAATGCTGATTTATATAATTTAGTAGGTACTGTAGGTGTAGCAGCTTTAGATGTAGGTTTAGCAATGGTTGGTTTAGGATATTTTTCTGGTCGTTTAAGAGAATTATTTAAAGACGACTCTAAACAAATACCCAGTTTTAATCCTGCTGAAGCAGATCAAAAATTGATTGATGCTGGTTATACAAAGGAAAATTTACAACAAGCACTTTTAGATTTAAAAAAAATAATTATTAGTATGCCTAGTAATTTATATCTTTATCAAGAAGAAAAATATAACGGAACAAGAACACTATGCCCAGATCCTTCTGGTTGTATAAAAAAAGTTACTGATTCTACAGAATGTGATGAAGAACAAACTATTGTTGAAACTAAAAAATGTATTACAAAACTTGATTTTGTTAAAGGTGATTATGATCCAAATATTGAAAAACAATCTATAACAAAATCTAATACATCAAGACGTCAACAATTATTTGATTATATTAATCAAACTAGTTTTCCTCTAAAAATGTTGATTAGTCAAGATGCTTTAAAAAATCTTTATGAATATTCTGCTTTTAATATAAATATATCAAATATGATGTTATCTTCATATATTTCTGTTTTTAGTTATTATATAACTTATTATGAAGAACTAGCAATTACGGATACAACTTATGTAAATCCTTATATTAGTAGATGGACTGGTAATTCTTCTAAGCGCGGTTCTGAACAAACAGGTGGAAGTATATTGGGTGTTTTACAAGATAGATGTAAAGAATTTTTTAATTTTATAGCTAGAATGTTTTATCAATATTTTACTAATCTAAATATATCTCTTGGAAAAATTACTAATTTTCCAGGTCGTTATCCTACACGTGGTAAATCTATAATATCAGATAATAATGGTATTATGGATAGTGAATGGTATTCATTAATATCTTCACAATACGAATTTACAAGTATAGAAGGTTTTGAATCTACAGGTTTGTATTCTCAAGAAGCAGAAATAAGAAATTTTGTTATAAAAACTTATTATGATGGCGGTAATGAATGGATACCTATTTATATTGTCACAGATGAATATGATGATCTATGTAAAGAATATAATATTACAAGATATATGGTTCTTTTTAATCAAAAATTAAATTTTCCTTTAGATAAATTAATGGTTTTAAGAAAGAAGGCTGGATTTAAAGATAATTTTACATCAAAAGATTTATTCAGTGGAATATTATATGATATATATAACAGTCGTAATGATAATATATATAAAGGTCTTATAAGTTCTGGTGTTAATAATGATAAATTTACTCCACAGCCAGATTATGTAATTGTAGAAGGTATTAATCAAAATGTTAATCTTCGTTATAATGGAAGTTTTGAACCACCAGTTTACTTTGATAAAGATAGTCGTATGTATGATTATGATAGTGAAAACGGAGGATATCCTTTTGGTTTTACGAATCCAAGTTATATAGAAGGAATAAATATGGTTACAAATTATCAAAAAGATAAACTAATAAATATTCAAAATACTAAAAATTCTGATTTATATTCAGCTCCTTATTTCGATGTTACACCTGGAAATAGTGTAGATCCAACAATTTATAATAAAATTATTGGTACTATACCAATAAATAAAAAAATTATGTATTGTTCTGATCCTAATGCAAATTTTATCAAAAATTCTTTAATAGCAGGAGCTGACCCAATTAAAAATAATAAAACAACACAAAATAGAATAACTTATTGTTACAATACTAATACTGGTTTAGCATCGGATCTAGTAGAAACTCCTCCTACAGATTATAAAATACCAACATCTCCTACAGTTTATAAATATAAAATTTGGAAATTAGAAAATGAAAAAATTAAATCATCTTTAGTATTAAATTCTTCAGGAGAATATACTTATAATAATAGAGAAATATTTGGATTAAATTGGTCTCAAACAACTTTGACATTTTATTTACCAGATAATTTAGATGAAATAGTATTAGTTTTCGGACCAGATGAAGTTATAATAGGAGGAAAATTAGGCGCTTTTGGAAAGTTTAATGCACCCGTAAATTATACTAAAGAAAATAATCTACCTAATATACCAAACGAAAAATTAATGAAAAAAAATCCACAAATTAAAATAACCAATAAAAGTTTTAGCTGTGCTTTTCAGTATAAAGTATACATAAATAATGGTTTAATATTAGAAGGAATAAATTATAATGGACATGAAAATACTGATTGGATATATGTTGACGGTGATTCTGACTTACGTTTTGAAGCTAAAAACAGATATAAAGGAATAGGTCGTGATACTGATTGGGTAATTAGTACAGCATATTTAAAAAGAGGAAAACAATACGAAATTTTTCAAGATTGTGCATGTGATTTAATTGATTCAGATCCATGTATTAATATAAAAGAATCAGATCAAGTTTATGAACCAATAAATGTGGTAACAGGAAGACCTTATTTTAAATTCGTAAATGACAGTATCTTATGCCCTATAAGATATCAAATTTATAACGACACTAGATTGATATTAGATATAGAATATGGAAATGGTATATCAAAACAAGGTGAATCCGACAAATATTTTGTTAATACCGGATCTAATATAACTATTAGATATAAAAATAGATTTGGAGATGATAATAGTTGGCAAACACATTCTTTTAATAATGTCCAGAAATATAAATGGTATAGAATTTATAATTACAATTGGTGTATTTCTCCGTGGGGAGAATATTCTCCAAGTCTTGAATTTAATGAATATGATTATGCTGGATATATTAAATTTGTAAATGATAGTAACTTATGTCCTATAAGTTATAAGGTTTATATTGGAGATAGAATGATATTAGATTTAAATTATGGAGATGGTATAACAAAACCAGGTGAATCAACTTATTCTATAGATGCTGAACCGGGTTCTAATATAATTATTAAATATAAAAACAGAACTTTAGATGATAGTTATTGGAGTACATACACTTTTAGTAATTTCCAAAAAAATAAATGGTATAAAGTTTATAATTACCAGTATTGTAGTACTCCAGCTGGAAATTCTAATCCATATCTTATATTTGAAGAACATAATGTATAAAACTATAATTTTTAATCTACAAGTATACCTTTTGCACAGTTTACTGGATCACCTAAATTAATACCTTTATAAAGTTGTACAGTCATTTTTTCCAACATCATTAAATATTTTTTTATTTTAAATAAAAAAATATAATATAATATAATATTAAATGAAATTGAAATATAATCTATTAAATATAAGTATAATTATTATTATTATCATAGGAATTATAGTTTTTATTATTTATTTAGCTACCAGACGTGGAGAAAAATATAAAAACATATTTAATCAACAATTATCGCAAGTACAAAGAAATCAATTACCGCAAGTACCTCAAATAAATGTTTTAACAACTAAAAAAAAGATAGAATCTCTAATAAATAATATGTCTAAATCTCAACAAGAACAAGTATTCAGTGAAATACAATTTATAATTAATCAAAAAACATATTATTCAAATCAGTATTATTTAACTCAATATAGTACTGGTAACAAATTAATGCTAGGGAATACAATGTGCTCTCCATGTGTTGATTTATTAAAACATTATGAAATAACAGATTCTAATAGTTGTATTGAATGGCTTACTAA
>Ga0247843_1003064_pt1 | contig 28370 bp, 23 predicted proteins | sample LaCruzMarch2017__FD_192420 | JGI IMG/M metagenome (GOLD analysis project Ga0247843, IMG submission 192420) | Freshwater microbial communities from meromictic Lake La Cruz, Castile-La Mancha, Spain - LaCruzMarch2017_8m | ecosystem: Environmental > Aquatic > Freshwater > Lake | place: Spain... | reverse complement strand
TGGCAATGCTGTAGCCAGAGAATAGGCCAATGAGTAGGCCTTCGGGGTAGAAAACCGAGCGTAAATCGCCAAAAATGGGATAGCCAAAATGTTGGTAAGGATTCCAAAGCGGAAAAATGCCGTGCTGCAAACTTTCTCCCACCGCATAGCGCCAAGGGAAATAGCAATCCAACGCATCCCATTTCAAACTTTCGTGCATGAGTGCAATGCCTGAATAGGCCACAATGCACACCAGAAGCATGATGTCGAAAACAGTTGCCAAACGGACGGGTGTTACGGAAACGATTGAAGGACTAGTCATGCAGGTGGTGAAAGTAGTATGCGTGCATCACACGACAATGTTGTTCACCGCTATCCGTAGCTTTGCGCCATGGCCTTGGCAATCACACTAAAGCGGCAACGACTATTCCGCACCTTGCTAAAGGTATCACTTGGGCTTACATATTTGGTCATTTTGGCTGGTGGCGTGGTGCGCACAACGGGTTCGGGAATGGGTTGTCCAGATTGGCCCAAGTGCTTTGGGCAATGGATTCCGCCCACCGATGGCAGCGCGCTACCATCTGATTATAAAGAGCATTACATTGAAATGCGAAGACAGAAAAACGAGAAGCTGTCTAAAATGATTGCCCCTTTAGGATTTACCGATTTGGCCGCTAGTATTCGCGATGATGCCAGTATTTATGAAGAAACCGATTTTGTGTGGCAGCGCACCTGGGTAGAATATACCAACCGCTTGGCAGGAGCTCTTCTAGGTTTGGCGTTGGTACTCACCTTTATTGGTTCGTTAAGTTATTGGCAAAAAAGCCGAAGAGTGGTGTTTACAATGTTGGGCATTATCATTATTACTGGATTTCAAGGTTGGTTGGGCTCCATAGTGGTTAGCACCAATCTGCTACCTGGCACAATCACGGTCCACATGTTATTTGCTTTTCTCATCATTGCTGGGCTCATGCAGGTGTATGTAAAAACATCGCCTGGCAGGCGCGCTATGTCAAGTTTTGCCATGGCAAACACCATGCGCTATGCCATTGCAGTGCTAATGATTTTAACCTTGATTCAGGTTGTACTTGGCACTCAGGTGCGCCAGCAAGTGGATATCATTGCCAAAAGCCTTAACCTAGCCCAACGCGAATTGTGGATAGAGCGGCTTGGCACGGTCTTCTACATTCACCGCTCGTTCTCGTTGCTCTTGTTAGCAGGTCACGCGTGGATGTTCTATCAAGTGCTTCGGCATTTGCGCCATTATCACGCGGTATATCGCGCAGCTTCATGGCTCATGGTGTTTATTCTTATTGAAGTGGCTACAGGGGTAGGACTTGCCTATTTAAACGTGCCTCGCGTAGCCCAACCGTTGCATTTGCTCTTCTCGTGCATGATATTCGGGGCACAAGCATATCTGCTATTTGCGTTTTTCAGCAGCCGAAGAATTACGTCCGGACAGAATTACGCCAGCTAAACGAAGCAATCATGCGTTGCAAATCGGCCTCTATAAAGTCGATAACGGGCGCAAGCGAATCATTGTTGGGAACCACATTGAAATACAACGCTCCACGCAGAAAGTGAGTGGTGCTATCGGTTAAATACAGTTGAATTGGTGAAGCAACTCCACTGCCTTCAATGCGCCAATACATGCCATAAACATTTGCCTCTGGCCGCACAACAAGCTGTTCGTTTATACCGCTAGCCTTGCTAATATGCTTGTTGGTCATGGTTCTCGAATTTTCGAGATACTCACCCAAATTGTTGTCCACTTTTAAATAGCTGAAATGAACCTTGGCCTTAAATTGTGGAATGTCGATATCGAACCAACATGGAGCAGAGCCAGCTCGCAAATCTGGAACATATTTGGCGTAGGCAGGCACATCAAAAAGAAAAGGGCAATCGCTTTCTGACAGACTGTATTCCTTTTCTGGAAGGTCAATGCGGATGTACCCCTTTGGTTTTGGAGTATATTCTTCTCCGCAACTTGAAAACATGAACGAGCCAACCAGTAACAACCCAAGGCCCAATAATCCAGTGGTGTTATCTCTAGTTACATCTAGATTTTCTGGTTGCGTTAAGGTAACCTTGATGCGTTTTATTCTGCGTTTATCTACGCTTTCTACTGTAAACTCATAGCCATCAAACGGTATGCGCTGGTTTTTATGTGGCATTCTACCCGACAACTCCAAAATGAACCCAGCAAGCGTATCGGCCTCTCCCTTATGGTCTTCAAAAGTGTCGCCATCAATTTGCAAAATGCGATAAAACTGCTTTAGATTGGTTTTGCCTTCAAACACATAATTCTGTTCATCTAGCTTGGAGTAAACGGCCTCTTCTTCATCAAATTCATCAGAAATTTCCCCAACAATTTCCTCCATAATATCCTCAAGGGTAACCACACCTTCACACCCTCCAAACTCATCTATAACCACTGCCATGTGTACTTTTCGTTGACGAAACTCTTCCAACAAGTCGTCAATCATTTTGCTCTCTGGCACAAAAAACGGGCTTCGAACCAAACTTTTCCAATCGAAATCATCGCCCTCATACATGTGAGGCAACAAATCTTTCACGTGTAAAATCCCTACAATATTGTCCAGACTTTCCTTGTAAACAGGAATTCGAGAATAGCCAGATTCGAGAATTTCCTCCATCATCGCTGGGAAAAGCATCGTATGGTCTACAGCTGCCACATCCGAACGTGGGCACATAATCTGTTTTACATCAGTGTTGCCAAATTCCACAATACCTTCCAATATCTTCCGATCTTCCAATTCGCGTTTGGTAACGGGCTTAGTAAGATCAAGTGCGTGAGATAACTCGTCTACCGACAATCTATCGTTAGCCGTATTGGCACCTTTATCAATAATGTTGGTGAGTTTGATAAGCGGAACGCTTAAAAAACTGAATCCCAGTGAAAGATAATGAAGCGGATAAGCCGCAAATGTGGCTACCGAAACGGCATATTGACCAGCATATATTTTGGGCATAACCTCACCAAAAAGCAAGACTGCAGCTGTAATTCCAAAAACTTCTATTATGCGCGTTACAGGCAGAAACCCAAAAAGAGAAAGTTTCAGGATGTCTTGCGGAACGTGTGTCGAAACCAAGTAGGTGGACAGAATAACGATGCCTACATTCACAAAATTGTTGGCTATTAGGATGGTAGCCAATAAGCGTTTTGGACGCTGAATGAGTTGTGCGGCCAAACGATAATGGCCCTTTTCGGCACTTTCCAAATCTTCTATATTTGATTTGGTAAGGGAGAAAAATGCCACTTCAGCTCCAGAAATAAGTCCAGAGGCACACAGCAATGCAACAAGCACTGCTGGCACATACAATAAATCGTAAGAGATGTTTAAGAGCAGCATTTGCTGCAACAATAAAACCGGTGTTTCCGGAGGGGGGTCGTCCAATGGAGGATAGATTCGTTAAAACTCAATTATGATAATCAGAATGGAAGATCATCATCAATATCTCCAATTGGTGGTTGCGAGGCTTCGCTTCCACGACTTGGGCTAGACTCGGATGAAGGCGTATTTGTACCAGGCGCACCTCCAAGCAAAGTCATTTCACTTGCAACTATATCCGTACTATAGCGATCAGCTCCGCTTTGATCTGTCCACTTGCGGGTTTTTATGCGGCCTTCGATGTAAACTTGACCACCTTTCTTTAAGTATTTATCAGTAATATCTGCAAGACCACGCCACAAAACCACGTTGTGCCATTCGGTCATTTCCTTTTGATTTCCTTCCTTGTCTTTATACCGTTCGGTGGTTGCCAATCGTATGGTTGCTACTTTGGTGCCGCTTTCCAAGGTTTTTACTTCAGGATCTGCGCCCAACCTTCCAAGTAAAATCACTTTATTAACTCCAGACATGTCTTTTAGGATTTTAGGTTAATGATAGAATAGTTGAACAAATGTTCTAAACCTTTTTGGAATCTGCAAATTTTTTATCATCCAAATAGCGATGAAGTAATCGAGGAAGGGCAAACGTGTCCAAATTATCCCAACTAACCTTAATTGCATCTTTCAATTTAATCTCAGAAACCTTTACCTCAATAAAGCGTGCGAAGATACGTTGATGCGAAAGCAGGTGCTTGTATGGGCCATATTCACCTTGAATTAAAACTTCTGCTTCATCCCCAAAATGTGCAATTACTTCATTCGTTTCCAATGGTCTATCTGATTCTATTAGTGGAAACTCATACAGTCCTTGCCAAATGTCACCAGCTTCTCTACGTTTCAGCAATGTGTTTGTGCCATCGGAAAACACCACGTAATTGAAATATCGATTTCTAATCTTAGTGCGTTTAGCCTTCATGGGGATGGAAGAAACCAAACCTTGAGCAAATGCGGAGCAACTTTCCATCAAGGGACACATCTCGCACTTGGCCAGTTTTGGAAGACAAACAGTTGCTCCCAACTCCATCATGGCTTGATTGTGCTCACCCGGACGTTCAGCCTTTAATGCCTTTTGGGCAAGGCCATCTACCAATTTAATAATAACCGATGAATCAATCGGTTCCGAAATTCCATAGTATCGTGTCAAAACGCGTGTAACATTACCATCCACACAAGCACGTTGAACACCAAATGCTATGGAGCCAATAGCCGCAGCAGTGTACGGACCAATTCCCTTTAACGTCAAAAGGCCAGCATACGTGTTTGGAAACTGACCTCCATGTTCGAACGCCACAATTTTGGCAGTTGCGTGCAAATTTCGCGCTCTAGAATAATACCCCAAGCCTTCCCAGAGTTTTAATACTTGGTCTTCGTTGGCATTTGCGAGGTCGGTTACGGTTGGAAATGCCTCCAAAAACCTATAGTAATATGGAGTCCCTTGATCTACCCTAGTTTGTTGCAAAATAACTTCCGATATCCAAATGGCATACGGATTCAAACTTCCACGCCATGGAAGGCTGCGCTTCTCTCGTCCATACCATTCAAGCAATTGTTCGGTGGGAAAAGGGCTGAAAAGCAATAAGTTATCCATTTTGCAAAATTACATTGAGGACTACACAATGATTCAATTTTTAGATTACATTTGCAGCTCTCAAATTTCGGAGCAGTAATCTGCTCATAATCAATCACTAATGACAAAAGCAGATATAGTAAACGAGATTGCCGATAAGACAGGCCTAGAGCGTGTGGAAGTAATGCAAACGGTTGAAGCATTTATGATTTCGGTGAAGAATTCTTTAGCGAAAGGGGACAACGTGTATCTCCGTGGCTTTGGCAGTTTCATTGTGAAGAAACGTGCTCAAAAAACAGGACGCATCATTTCTAGGAACACAACCATTGTAATTCCTGAGCATTTGGTGCCTGCGTTCAAACCTGCCAAAACCTTTGTGAATAAGGTAAAGGATGGCAAAATGGCGAAGAAGGCGCTTAGCAAATAATTCAAGGTGAAAGCAGGACAGATAGCATTGATTTTGGGAGCTGTGGGTGTTACCGCAGGTCTTTATCTCATGCCTTTCTCTCCTTTAGCTAGTAAAGAAACACCTGAATCCAATGCTGCCATACCACCTTCCGATTACTCTATTCTGGATGATGTAACTGCTGCAAACAATGAGCTAGATAGCACCACTCTTGCTGTTATCTCTCGTTATGAAACCGTTTTAGACAAAGAAGGAAAAATAGAGTATCGCGATAGTCTAATTGGATTGTACGATATGCTTCGCAAACCTATCCCATCTGCATTTCACGCATTGAAAAAAGCAGAACAATCTAATGGAGTGGATGCGTGGACCGAAGCTGGAGAGCGTTTTCTGCTTAACGCAAAGTATATTGGAGAAGCCAATCAGAAAACCGCTTGGTTTACTACTTCAAAAGAGTGTTTTGAGAAAGCAGTTGCTCTAGCACCCACCGACCTTGATATTAAAGTTGATTTAGGTGTGTGCTTGGTCGAGGGCGCTAGCTTTTTAGGCACCGCTCCCATGCAAGGTATTGGTATGCTGCGCGAAGTGGAGCAAATTGACCCTACAAACATCAAAGCCTTAGTGAATTTGGGATATTTCGCAATTAAATCAGGTCAGTTTGATAAGGCCGAAGAGCGATTCAAAAAAGTATTGGAAGTAGACCCAACCTACATAGACGCATATCTCTATCTTGCAGATATGCACGAAAAACAGCAGAAGCCAGATTTGGCTATTGCATCTCTAAAAGAATACAAGAATAAAGTAGAAGACCCACAGCGGAAAACCGAGGTGGAGCAATACATACAGGAACTTTCAAACAAACATTAACTTATCTAAAACGTATCGAACATGCCTTGCGGAAAAAAACGTAAAAGACATAAGATGGCCACCCACAAACGCAAAAAGCGTTTGAGAAAGAATCGTCACAAGAAGAAGAAGTAATTAAGCCTTTGAGATAAGGTTCATAGTCCGCCTTGTCGCGGCCTTGCTTCACTCGGTAATCGAGGGTTCTTTTTGAACCCACTACTTGCTGTACGCTCGTGCGCGGAAAGGCGGGCATTAAATCCCGCTACCCGTGAATTACGACCTTGTAATCTCGTCTCAGCCATCAAAGGTTGACATAGCCCTATTGAGGGACAAGCAGCTTATTGAGCTGCATCAAGAAACAGGTAACTCTGGCTTTCAAGTCGGAGACCTGTATTATGGCCGCGTCCAAAAGGTGATGCCGGGACTCAATGCTGCGTTTATAAACGTAGGTTATGAGAAAGACGGCTTCCTTCATTACCTCGACCTTGGGCCGCAGGTAAAATCGCTTATGAAGTTTATCGAGCTTATAAAAAGCGGTAAACAAAAATCGCCTATGCTCAACCATTTCCGTTTGGAAAGTGAGATTGACAAAGGTGGTAAAGTGGGTGATGTAGTAAAACAAGGGCGCGAAATTCTGGTTCAAGTAGCCAAAGAGCCCATCAGCACCAAAGGCCCAAGGCTTACAACTGATTTATCGTTTGCGGGTCGCTACATGGTGTTGGTTCCTTTTGCAGAAAAGGTTTCCATTTCTCAGAAGATTACCGACAATGACGAGAAACGAAGACTTAAAGAGCTTTTCAATAAAATAAAGCCAGGAAATTTTGGCCTAATTGTGCGCACCGCTGCCGAGGGAAAAAATGTGGAGGACTTAGAGTCTGACCTCAAAGAATTGGTGAAGCGTTGGGTGGATATGATTGAAGAAGTCAAGAAGGCATTCGCACCAACTCGCGTGATGGGCGAATTGAGCAGAACATCTTCTATTGTAAGGGATATGCTGAGTTCAGACTTCAACAATATCTACGTTGATACCCAGGAGATTTATCAAGAGATTCACGAGTATCTATCGTTGTCATCTCCCGAAAAACTTAAAATACTTAAGCTGTTTAAAGGCAAAGACCCTTTATTTGAGGCGTTGGGACTCAACAAGCAGATTAAAGCATCGTTTGGAAAACACGTTACGTTTGGCAGTGGTTCTTATTTGGTTATTGAGCACACTGAGGCATTGCACGTAATAGACGTGAACTCTGGTCCGCGTACCAATTCAGACAAAGACCAAGAGGCCAATGCGCTAGAATGCAACTTGGGTGCAGCCAAAGAAATTGCGCGGCAACTTCGGTTGCGCGATATGGGCGGTATCATTGTAATTGACTTTATCGACCTTCATAAGCCCGAGAATCGCAAAGAGCTTTACGGATTGCTAAAGGATGAGATGAGCACCGACAGGGCGAAACACAACATTTTGCCACCATCAAAATTTGGATTAGTTCAAGTAACACGGCAACGTGTGCGTCCAGAAATGGATATTAAAACCCGCGAAAAGTGTCCTACCTGTTTGGGCACTGGCGAAATAGAAGCAAGCATCCTTTTCGAGGAGGAATTGGAAAGTAGTGTACGCTATGTGCTTAACCAGCAGAACGAAAAATCCATTGTGTTAAAAGTTCATCCCTACATCTGCAGTCATCTCACCAAAAGCGACTGGGGAAAGTTAGATAGCTTGCTTGGTGGATCTATCGCGCAGCAATGGAGCAAAAAGTATGGCAAGAAAATTAGTGTAGAAACTTCTTCGAACTATACCATGCTGGAATATCACATCTTCGATTCGAATGGCGAGGAAATTCGACTTAACTGAGCCTAATCTCAGTAAAAAGCTCTCTCGATTTGCGGAAGTTGGCGAATTGAAGAACTGCGTTGAGGTTGCCAATGGCCATGTGATTAAGGAGTTTTCGCTTCGCGGAAATTGGGCAAGTGAACATTTCAAAAACTCCAATCTGATTACGGTTGAATTGGCCTGTGGAAAAGGAGAGTATTCTTTGGGTCAAGCCCGAATGTTCCCCAACAGGAATTTTATTGGGATGGACATTAAAGGCAATCGCATTTGGCGCGGTGCCAAAGAAGCACAAAGCGAGGGACTTCACAATGTGGGTTATCTGCGCTCGCACATTGACCACATTACAAAGCTTTTCGGTCCAGCAGAAATTGATGAAATCTGGATTATTTTTCCAGACCCGCAGTTACAAAAGGAGCGTAAACGACTCACTTCTCCGCTATTTCTTGAGCGGTATCGCCAAATTCTTAAGCCCAGTGCAGTCATCAATCTAAAAACGGATAACTTCCCGTTATGGGAATACACCATGGAGATTATTGCCAGCATGGGTTTAAAACCCATTGCGACTTCAACGGATTTATATTCAGATTTAGATAAGAAAATCAATCCGTACCTAAACGAACGCGAGGCTATTCTTCGCATCCAAACCTATTATGAAGGATTGTGGCTGAAAGAAGGAAGGAAAATCAACTACGTGGCGTTCTCACTGTGATACCTTTTAGAACTTTGGCAATCTTTGGATGATGACCAAAGTTGAAGAATTATGAGCAGCGACTATTTTCAGGACGTGTATGCCGTAGTTCGATTGATTCCCGCAGGAAGAGTAACGAGCTATGGCGCCATTGCCAAATATCTTGGGAGCCCTAGCGGAGCGCGCATGGTAGGATGGGCAATGAATGCCAGCCATACAGCAGTTCCATCAGTCCCAGCTCATCGTGTGGTTAATAGACTTGGAATGCTCTCTGGAAAGGCGCACTTCGAAGACCTTACCGCAATGGAACAATTATTAGCTGCGGAAGGCATTCAGGTAATTGACAACCAAATTCAAGATTTCGAACGCCACTTTTGGAATCCTATGGTGGAATTAGATCTGAGTTAAGTCCAGATCTGAGTACTGCATTCTAACACAAAAAAAAGCCTTCCCTGTTTCCAGAGAAGGCTTTTCAATTTGTTTCCGTTAGGAATTAGTTTTTAGACAACTTGCGAGTAACAATACCGCTATCGGTTGCAACGCGCAATAGGTACAAGCCAGGAGTTAGGCCAGCAACATTGATTTGACGGCTCATGGCGTTAATTCCAAATTCGGAAGAAACTAGTGCGCCAGTCATGTTAAACACCTCTAAAGAAGAGATAGTGATGTTATCACGTGTGTTCACCACAAAAAAGTCTTGTGCTGGATTTGGGAAAACCAACGTGTTGGCTTCAACTACTTCTTGCACACTAGCAACAACTTCAACACAGTTGGCAGGCTCCATAGCTGTAGCCATTGCAGAAACAAGTCTTGGAGTCATGTATCCAACAATGCTATCTATATAGGCCTCGCCTTTCGCAGGTGACATATCTGGGTTATTATTCAAACTACCAGCAAGAATAACTGCAGCATCCAATTGGCTTGCAGGTGGCACCAAATTATTGATACCAGCAATAGTAGCTTCTACCTCGGCTGGAACCCAAAAATCCCATGGGCTGGCTTCCTCACGTCCTGGAGCAACTGTTGGTCTTACAAATGGGAATAGACCTTGGTAATCTGCAGGAACCAAACCAAGCAATGGATGGCTGCTTGCCAAAGCTTCTTCTGCTGCAACAGAAAATGGATCTGTATATGGCCCAGCAAAAACGTCATTGTTTCCCAATTCATTTGCACGACCAATGATATATCTACTACCACTTACAGGCACGACATTACCATTGGTGGTTGGCACGATAACCATACCAAAAACGAATGGAGCAAATGGGTCACTAGGGCAATGGAATGAAATTACTGGCACTTCACCTGCTTCCATCCATGTAGAGTCTCCAAGTGCACCGCCAGCATTGACACAAGCCATTACTTCATTGCAATAACCTGCATGATTTATGATATTCAAAGCTGGGTTACCTCCAGAACCATCTATGTTGCCCATATTGGATACATCTACAATTAAATCCCCTGAAGAAGTTGCAAACTTTTCAATCTCCAGTTCACTTACGCGGTCTAACGCGCCATAGTTAGAGGCAAGATATCCACCGGTTCCATAACCAAACAAAGTAATCTTGTTTGGATCGATTCCATAAGGATTGGCCTCTTCAGCAACACTTTTCTTTAGGTAACGAACAGAAGTCTTCACATCATGAAGGGCACGGTAAACAGCATTGAGCAGAGTTACTTTACGAGTTTCTTCCAAATCAGCTTGAGGATCCCATCCAAGACGATAGCTAATTGCAACGGCTACGAATCCACGTTTTGCAAGTTTGTTGCAAAGGGTAACCACAGATTTATCTTGACGAGACCCCGTGGTAGATCTGTTGAAGTAACGAGGCAAAAAATTACCTGTATGCAATACAATAACAACGGCACGCGCTGTTTCAGTATCTCCTTCAGGCTGATACACGTCCATTTTTAGGCCCCCCTCAATTGGAAAGCCAGATAACACAAAGTCTTCCACGTTTGAAGGAAACGTATAAATTCCCTGACCGTAGGTCAAACCAGGAGCTACGTTTACGTCAGTGAAAATTTCATCAACATAGCGTTCTTGGGCAGTAGCGGAAGCCGACACCAATACTCCCAACGCCAAAACGGAATTAAGTAGAATTTTTTTCATGATTTTGTTGTTAGTTAATTGTTCAAATGTAGTAAAAATCAATTCCATTCGAAAAGAACAGAAAAATATCCAAGTCGTCCAATAGCTGGGCCGCCATAAACCTGAGAGTTGTTGTTGTTAAATGCGCGATCCATCCGCTCCGAAAAGGTGCCATCTTCAAACAAGGGCTGTATGCCAAAGATGTTGCTGGCTCCCAATTTAAACGTCAGTTTCTTGTTCGGAATGGTATAGCTAATCTGCGCGTCAAACATGTCATAGCTTGGAATTTGCCCCGTGAATTGTGGGGAGCCTTCAAACAAGAACCCTTTTATCCACTTGTAATTCAGCCCAAACCCAATCCATCCGTTTTTGGCGCTTACCACTTCTATATCCCGTCCCGAAATGCCAATGTTAAATTTATGCTCTGGTGTATTAAACGCAGGAATAACGGGGTCATTCTCCACGCCCAAACGGTCCAACCGATTCCAAGAGTAGTTACCCGTCAACCCATATTTATTCTGAAAGAAATAGCTGAGTCCCACACTAAATCCTTGAGTGATTACACTGTTCTCGCTATTGGTAGCTATGCGGTAAACCTGCGTATTAATAGGAAATCCAATCAGGTCAAAGCCGCTTTTCACCCCAAGTTTAAATCCAATAAAGTCGGTGTAATAACTCACGTAATACGATGCATCTACGGACAGTTTTCCAAACAAAAAGCCACGATAGCCAATCTCACCTGTTTGCACACGCTCTGGGGTTACTGGATCCATATCATAGCGCACCAAAACCGCGGTGTCTTGCCCTTGTCCCACATATTCCAGAAATGAATCGAGAGTAATCAAATCCTTATATCCTGTAGTATTTCCAATAAGAATGGCACGACCCACATCGTAATACAAGAACTGATCCGCCAACGTTGGATTGCGAATGGCGCTTGAAAACGACAGGCGCAATGTGTGAAGCTTATTAGGTAGATACACTACTGAAGCTGCGGGAGAAACTAAAAATGGAAAGTTCTCATTCTTATCCAAACGAATTGCAAAACTGGCCTTCAATTTTTCCTTAAAAAACTTTCTGTCCCAACCTGCATACACACCAAACTCCCAGTTAGTGATTACCCTATCTGCAGTATCGCTAAATATAGTTCCCTTCGAATCGGGCATATACAACCTACCGTTTGCCCCAAAAGTGAATTCACCCAACTCCGTTTCTTTCACTGACGGGTTTATCTTGTATTCTCCATGCAAATGATACAGTGCCGATTTGTCATAGAACCTGGTTCCGCCTCCTGCAATGCTCGTATCAGTGTAGATGCGGGAAGTGTATGCATTGAATAGGTCGTTATACTCCTGTGTGCCCACTTGGGCGTATGGTTTCCCCCCAAGGAAGGTGTTCTCTGCGGCATTCTGGGTCTCTTGGTGCCACACAGCTAGTGAGTCTTGGTAGAGACTTAGTATACCGTTGATTGAATCAATACTGACAGGGGGTTGTCCAAATTGAAATTGGGGATAACCAGGAAGCCCTTTGACCTTGGAATTGATGTTGGTCTGCCAATAGTTCGAATACTGCTGGTAATAACTTTCAAGCTTGCGATTATTGTTTAGCATCTTGAAAGCGGTGAGCACCGCATCATACGATTTGCCCGCATCTTCGTTGGTGGCATACGCACGCACAAACCATTTGCCTTCCTTTTTAAACTCAATGCGGTTTTGGAAGAACATTATATCCTTCAAACTAAATCGGTTCTCTCCTTGATACACCGTAGTTCCATAGCTGAAGGACGAGGAAACAATGGCCTCAATATCCGGCTTTATCCTGTAGTGCATCGCAAGATTGGCCTTTAGGTTTCGGGAGTTGTAATCCACAAGGTCGCTTTCCTTATATCCTTTACGATAGAATGCACCAAGCCCTGGATAGGTTCGGATGTCAGATTCCACTAGGAATTCATTTCCACCGGCCAAATCCTCATCGCCATAACGGTTCACCGCATCAAATCCTCCGGGATTAGATTGTGGCACAGGCGAACCATCTACAGGATTCAAATTATCCGCCTCCCAATCATACGCCTGCATGTAATACAGGTTCAATTTGTAGGCAAACTTCTCAACTCCCGCTTTATTCTTAAACACTTGCGCCCAACGAATGGCTGTTTCGGTAAGTGCCCGCTCGCCAATTTTTACTTGAGCAGTCAATCCGGGCTTTATAAACGGACTGCGCGTGCGCATATCAATAACTCCGTTAAAAGCATTCGGACCAAAAAAAGCAGAACTCGCGCCTTGCACAATCTCCACTTTCATGATGTCCAATTCGGATGCACCAAGAAAATTGCCAAGCGAGAAGTTGAGCCCCGGACTTTGATTGTCCACCCCATCAATAATTTGCAGCGACCGCACAGGCGATGTGCTATTGAATCCCCGAGTGTTTATAACCTTAAACCCAATACTGGCAGAGGTTAAATCCACCCCTTTCAAATTGCCCAGTCCTTCGTAGAAGTTGGCAGCAGGTGTTTCTTTAATGGCAATGATGTCCATGCTTTCCACCGTCAATGCCGATTCTTTCTGCTTTTCGCTGATACGTGTTTCTATAATCTCAACGCCTTTCAGCATCACGCGGTCGGTTTCTAGCATAATCTGTAGTGGTGCGGCTAGCGAGGTCACCATCACTTCTTGCTTCTTATATCCTATATATGATATGACAACTTTGAAAGGCGGTTGCTTTCCAGCGTTGAATTTGAATTTTCCGTCAAAATCTGTGGTTGCACCAATGGCCGTTCCATCTATCACCACGCTAGCCCCAAACAACAGCTCTTTCGTTTCCGTATCTTGAATTGTTCCGCTCAATTCCTGGGCAAATGCACTGCCCGAAATCAGAATAAATAGCAAACACGATACCCATAAAGACGGGTTTTTTAAGTAGAATTTAGATTGCATGCAGTTCAATTGATAGGAAGCAAATATACCCAAGTTCGGTTCGATAGGTCATCTAACAGCAATTTTCAAATTGTATCTTTTCAAATTTGCACCAGTTGCGCAGAATGATAGTAGGCGCGCACTTCGTTCAAAATGGATTTCAAAACCTCTGGAGATTCTTCGGTAACCAGTTGCATACGGAAAGGTTTGAAGTTGTCGAATCCTTTAAAATAGGAAGCATAATGCCTACGCATTTCCACCACGCCTAGGCGTTCACCCTTCCACTGCAACGAAAACTCCAAATGCTTCATGCAAGTATCCACGCGTTGGTCCACTGTTGGTGGCGCAAGTTGCATTCCTGTTTTTAGAAAATGCTTTATCTCGTTAAATATCCACGGATACCCGATGCTGGCCCGTCCTATCATAATGCCATCCACTCCAAACCGGTCCCGCATTTCGGCAGCTTTTTGTGGGCTATCCACATCGCCATTGCCAAACACCGGAATTTTAATCCGTGGGTTATCCTTTATTCTTCCAATCAACGTCCAATCGGCATCGCCCTTATACATCTGCACCCGTGTGCGGCCGTGTATGCTTATGGCTTTGATGCCCACATCTTGCAACCGCTCTGCCACTTCCACCACATATTTAGATTCTTCATCCCAACCCAACCGCGTTTTCACCGTTACGGGCAAATGGGTGGCCTTCACAATTTCGCGGGTCATAGCCACCATTTTTGGAATGTCTTGCAATATGGCCGCGCCACCACCCTTGCAGGTCACCTTTTTCACCGGACAACCATAATTGATGTCAATAATGTCGGGCTTGGCGGCAGTTGCAATCTCAGTCGATTCGCGCATCGAATCAATATCCCCTCCAAATATTTGAATGCCTATAGGCCGTTCGTATTCAAATATGTCAAGCTTTTGAAGGCTTTTGGCCGCATCACGAATCAATCCCTCTGACGAGATAAACTCCGTGTACATAATATCCGCCCCATTATCCTTGCACACCGCGCGAAATGGTGGGTCGCTCACATCCTCCATCGGTGCGAGCAACAACGGAAAATCGCCAACCTCTATATCTCCTATCTTTGCCATGGTCGTCCTTGCGGGGCGAATTTACTCATTCATAGGTTGATAGCCCTTCTTCGCGAATTTTCGAACCGTTCACCCGGACATGGCATTTTAGTTTTGCTCATGTTTATGTTTGGTGGAGTGTCATTGGCCTCATTCTTTGGCTTCCTCATTGCTCAGTTTGTTTTGGGAGTTCCGTTGCTCACCAATCCTGCCTTGGCAGAAGATTTACTGAATCCAGAGCTCGTTCCCGCACTGCGTATGTTGCAAGTGATGCAAGCCCTCGGCATGCTTATCCTTCCATCGCTAGCATATCTCTATCTCACTCATGCGAGCAACGGGTTGGGAATCTTCCATACTCCAATGCGTCAAGGCATTATGCTCAGCATAGTCCTGTTTATGGTAGCCATGCCGTTCATCAATTTTTTAGGCGATTGGAATGCGCACATCCAGCTTCCCGAACCGTTTGGCACATGGGTTACGCAAAAAGAAACGCAAACCGAAAAGCTCATCGAGCGCTTCCTCCAAATGCCGCATCTCGGTTGGCTCGCCTTCAATCTGTTTATGATTGCCCTGTTACCTGCCCTAGGTGAAGAATTGCTTTTTCGCGGTGTAGCACAGCGGTTGCTGGCCAATTGGAGCGGAAATGCCCACGTAGCAGTGTGGACAGCAGCCATTTTATTTAGCGCCATTCACATGCAGTTTTTGGGTTTTGTGCCACGCCTGTTTATGGGCGCGGCCTTGGGTTATCTATTTCTTTGGAGCGGAAACTTATGGTATCCCATCATTGCCCACTTTGCAAACAATGCCATGGCCGTTGTGCTAGTATATATGCAACAACACGGCTCCTCCCAAACCACATTAGACACTGCCGGAATCCAAAATCCCGCCATGGCTGCCTTTTCGTTGGCCTTTTGCTTGATGCTGATGTATCTATTTAAAGCAGTTCAGCCCAAAACGAACTCGGCAGATTAGACTAGCGAGCTTCTACCATACGGTTGCCGGTGTCTGCCTAGATGTATTTTAAAAAATGATAATCTTCTGTACATGCTGCGAGTTTCCACCTGCATCACTCACCTGCACAATATAAACCCCTGTGGGTAACCCGCTCACATCAATGCTGCCACTTCCTGTGGCAACATGCCTGCCCATTGCATCATGTACCCGTACTAAGGCATTGGCAGCAGCTCCTTTTACCACCACCGTGCGGGCCGTAGCGTCAAACCAAATCTTTGCAGTAGCCTTTTGTGCTTCTTCCGCTATGCCTGTAACGGTATCATCCACATACACTTCCACATCATCTATGTAGAAGTAGGCACCAATATTCGCGCTGCTTGGATTGAGGAGTACAGGATAGCTGTCGGCATCAGGCCGGAAACTTCCAATGAAAATCCTGTCTTCTCCACCTACAGCAATGAAAGTGGTATCGAATTGGAACCACTCCGTAGTATTGTATTCAGCCACGGGAATCACTAATTCTAAAGTGCTAAGGTTATTGAAAAATGGCGGGGATGGAGGGGCATCTGATGAAATGACAAGACCTATACAACAGGAGGAATACATAGCACTATCTGCCATACTTGCCTTAAATCTAACCCTGTATATAATTCCACTCTGAAGAGGCTGAGTGAAGTGAATTCTGACACTCTCCTGTCCCCCAGCAAAAGCCGATGTGTATGTCGCGACTCCGATATAGGCGTTACCGTTATCAATTTCTTGAAATCCAGGAAAATTGAATGGGACGTCAAAATTGCCCGAAGTGCATCGATGGAAGTAGTTCGGGCTGCCATAATGTGTTTCCCATTCGTTGCACACCCCAAAGTTCAAGCTGAACTGGCATGTGGTCATCTCCTCGAAACTACCATTCAATACTAGATTATCGCCCTGCTGAGCATAGGCTGGAATTATTGCCATGCCTATGCATACCATGCAGAATAGGAACCTATTGAACGATAACCAACTTGCCATTTTGTAAAGTAGCGCCTGAAGCACCATTAATAGAATAAAGGTAAGAGCTGGGGGCCAATGTCAACTCCATCCGATTCATACCGACTTGCATGGAGCTTTGATAAACTGTCTTTCCTGACAGGTCTGTCACCTTCAAACTCATCGATTGGTCATTGCTTTCGGCCATTTTTATATCGACCACCAACATACCAGTGGATGGGTTAGGGTAGACCCGAATTCTATCCTCAATCATCGGTAATTCTTCTTCTATACTTGTAAGGGTGTCCTCATATATTTCCACATCGTCTATAAAGAAGTAGGCTATGTTAGTTTGCCATTCAGAGGTGTCCCCGATCACTACTGGATAACTCTCGTCATCCGGTCGGAAATTGCCAATGTAGAATTCCTGTTCTCCTCCTTGCGCAGTATATATCGTGTCCAATTGATACCATACCGAAAGGTCAATCGCATCGGCTGGTATCCGCAGTTCTACATCACACAGATTCTCTGTATATGGAGGGAATGGCGGAGGGCTAAATGCGATGCCCACGCAACAGGATGTATAATTGTTATTGCTGTCGGCAATGGCGGCCTTCATTCGCACCCGGTATTTCACTCCCGCCAACAACGGTTCAGACAATAATCCTTCCAACGACTCTTGCCCACCGGGGAACAGCGTAGTGAATGTGCTAATACCTGCATATGCACTATCAGTAGTATTGGAGGGTAGCTGCGTGCCAAATACGTTGTCTGGGACACTCCACCATGGTGCAGTTGATGCGCATTGATGAAAATAATCTGGTGAGCCATGAAGTCCCTCCCAATCCTGGCAGTATAAAAGACTCGATACTGTATTGCTTACTGTGCAGCCTATCCGTTCCTCAAAACTACCATTGAGAACAAGATTCACTTGGCACTGACCAGTTATAGTGTAAGCAAGTGATAAGAGAAATGCAAGAAATCGTGTGATAGCTTTCCCCCACCCGCGCCAAGCTGTGCCGTTGTTCGGGCGAGCGTCTTTCGCTCGTCCGTTGTATTTGGTGGGTTCCAGCTCACCCAATAGCTGCATTTTCATTGCCCATGTTCGTTCTGTTGCACCAAAGGTTGGCAATTTTAAGTTCACCCTGCGATTGTACTATATAGGTTAGCGAAGATGCTACCGAAAGTGGGCTTGGTGCTCCATAATCATCGTTTGGTTTAACCGAGTTGCCATTTGGGTTTACCGAGTTAACATTTGGGTTAACCGAGTTAGCGTTTGGGTTAACCGAGTTAGCGTTTGGGTTAACCGAGTTAGCGTTTGGGTTAACGGAGTTAACGTTTGGGTTAACGGAGTTAACGTTTGGGTTAACCGAGTTAACGTTTGGGTTAACCGAGTTAACGTTTGGGTTAACTAATGCACTACTTGTGCATATAAAATCGCCAGCGCCAAGCTATGCTGTTGCGCGGACGAACGTTTTTCGCTCGTCCATTGTATGTGGTAGCCTCCAGCCCACCTAATAGTTGCGTTTTCATAGCTCATGTTCTTTACAATTTACCAAAGACGGGCAATTTTTAGTTTAGAATCGGATAATTCAAAAGTGTAGCGAACACCCTACCCAAAACTAGGCCCTAGGGAAAAACACTAGATTTAGCCAGCGCGGCACAAGAGGTCTACTTGGTGTAGGTGCTACGCTCTACCGTAGGCAAAGCGGTCTTCGTGGTGTAGACCACAACCCAACCAGTCGATTTATTACATCAATCCACGCTCAGCGGGATTCTTCTTTCTTTGTCGCTTCAATCTAAATTGTGCTATGAAAAAAATTCTTGTAACGGGTGGCAACGGGTTCATCGGGTCGCGCCTAGTAAAACAACTTATTGACAATGGCTATGCAGTGCGCTGCTTGCTGCGCAAAACCAGCAAGTTGGATCGCTTAGCTGGCCTCAATTTCGAAACCCATTACGGTGATGTCACCGATTTGCAGTCTATTGTAGAAGCCATGAAGGGCTGCGATGGAGTAATGCACCTAGCCAGCCTTAGCAATTGGGCCGATATACACTCGCCCAAGATGGAAAGCGTGGTCGTTGGTGGGTCGCAAAACGTAATCAAAGCAGCCCAGCAAAGCGGCAACATGCGCATGGTGTACGTAAGCAGCAGCACAGCCATAGATGGTACGGAAGAACCCACCGTGCTCAACGAGAAATCGGCATTTACCCTCAACAAGAAAACCTACAGCTATGCCTTTGCCAAAAAACGGGTAGAAATGCATTGCATAGAAGCTGCCAAAGCAGGGCTGCCCGTGGTTATTGTGAACCCAGCCGAAGTGTATGGCCCCAACGATTATGACCAAATAACCAGCGGCAACCTGATTGATTTCGTGAAAAGCAGCCCATGCATGGTGTGCAAAGGTGGCACCGCCATAGTGCATGTGGACGATGTGGCTGCCGGCATCATTGCCGCATTCGAGAAGGGCAGGGCAGGGGAGCGCTATTTTATTGGGGGCGAAAACATGGATTTTGAGCAGATAGCGGCCCTCACACTCAAACTGGCGGGCAAAACCCAAAAGATTATGATTCTACCCAACGGCCTCATTAGCTTTTTGGCCAAAATTGGCGGTACGTTTAAGATTCCCATGCCCTTTAACCCTGCGGTGATACCCTATGCGGTGAAATATTGGTATGTGTCGAACAAGAAAGCCAAGGAAGAACTTGGAGTTACGTTTCGCGCTCCTGAGGATATTTTGGGACCTACGGTCAAATGGTTGCAGCAGGAAAAGCTGATTTCTTAGATGCAACTGGTAGGGCTTCCGTTTGCTGGCGGAAACGAAACTTCATACGAGCGGTTTAGGCCGCATTTGCCCAGTAATTGGGAACTTATAGGTTGTGCATTGCCCGGCAAAGGCAAGCGTATACACGAGCCGCTACTCACCGACATCCATGCTATGGTGCAGCAAATTGGGCAACAGCTAGAATCCATCGCGGCAAAGCCCTACGTGCTGTACGGCCACAGCATGGGCGCCATGTTGGGGCATTTGGTGGTGCATTGGCTGCGCGATAATGCACTGCCGCTGCCAAGGCATCTATTCGTTTCTAGCTTTCCAGCACCATCGCACCACCATGACCGCCATCGTGGGGCTATGACAGACGAGCAGTTTATAACCCACATGAAACGACTAGGTGGTTTGCCGCCTGCCATCCTCAACGAGCCCAAATTGTTGCGCGTGTTTTTACCTATTCTTCGAGCCGATATTGCAGCTATTGATGGCTATAGGTATAGCATTCAGGAGCCACATCCCGTGCCTATCACCGCCATTTTCGGAACACAAGAAACAGGATTGGCCTCCAACATCCTCGATTGGCAGCACGAAACCACCACCAATCTGAAGGTACATCGCTTAGATGGCGACCATTTTTTTATTTATCCGCAAGCGGAAAAATTGATGCAGTTAATTTGCAGCACCGTTGGATAACCAAAAGAACATACCCTTGAATCGGTTGCGTCTTATGTGTCTGTTGATGCTGCTGTGCAATGCCACAGCTAGTATGGCTCAGGTGCTTGCAAAAGGTGCGCTGCTATACACCAATCCTATGGCTACAAAGGCCGATATGAATGGTTGGCGCATGGAGGGTAGGGGCGAAACGGTTTTCGAAAACGGGTGGATGCGCATGTTTTCTCCCAACGAGAAAGGGCATCATGTGTTGTGGTGTCCTAAAGAAATGCCTGCAAATTTTATAGCGGAATGGGAAGTGCAGCACAGCGAAGATGATGCAGGTTTGTGCATCGTTTTCTTCGCGGCCAAAGGCGCAAAAGGGCAGGATATTTTTGATGCTTCGGTAGCGCCCAGAGACGGTACGTTTAAGCAATACACCAAAGGCGACATCAATACCTATCATATTTCCTATTACGCCAATGGCAAAGATGATCCGGGCAGATTGACGGCCAATTTGCGCAAGAACAAAGGTTTTCATTTGGTACAAACAGGCGAACCGGGCGTTCCCATTCATTCCTTGAACGTGCATCGCATCAAATTGGTGAAATGGAATAGTCACATCGAACTGTTTGTAGACGAGCGAAAAGTTATTGATTGGGTAGATGATGGGCTGGCGTTGGGAAAGATATTGGAAGGTGGAAGAATTGGTTTTCGTCAAATGAAATGGACGGATTTTAAGTATCGCAATTTTAAGGTTTGGAAATGCATAGCGCAAGATTAAGGAGGCTAAATAAGGCTGTGTTTTTGAGCTGGCTAGCCGCAAGCAGAGGTATGATGAGCGTATTGCTTGTCTTTTTTACCACGTTGGCATTAGGCCAAACAGCAACCACCATGCGCAGCGCCAACATACGTCAACATCCAGATGGCAACAGTGGTATTTTGACTAAAGCGGAGAAGAATGTTGCCATGAAACTGCTGAACACGAAAGACACCGCAGATTATTACAAGGTAGCCACCAAAGAAGGTATTGTTGGGTTTGTGTATCGCTCGTTGGTGCGCATTCAAACGGATAATCCATCGTGGTTTGTGCCGCTTGTACCCGTTTCGAACGAACCCAAGCAGTTGAATGTGTGCTCGTTTAACATCAAGTTTCTCGGTTCTTCCAAATCGAAAGACAATGCCCGATTGACCCAATTGATGATGCCCTACGATTTGGTGATTGTGCAAGAATTGGTGGCACCGCCCTACGATGGAGCGTATCTGGATGGTGTGCGCTATGAGGGCGATGAAGAATCCGCTCCATTTTTCGATTTGATGCGCAGCGGTGGGTTTAGCTACTATCTCTCCAACGAAAACACTGGCAAAACCGTGAATCGAGTATCGTCCACCAGTGCCGAATGGTTTGTGGTATTCTATCGCCCCACGGTGCTACGGGTAGATAGCAGCCGCTGTGCGTTTGTGTCCATGCCATTAGTTGCCAATCCTGTATTCGACCGTGTGCCATTTCGGTTTCAGTTTGCCACCACAGATGGTAGCTTGGATTTTAGCATAATCAACGTGCATTTGGCTTCTGATGAAGATGCCATTGCCCAACGCAAAGAAGAACTGCACACCCTAGCTACCTATGCGGAAACAAGTTGGACGGAAGAGAAGGACTTTCTGATTGTAGGCGATTTCAATATTCAAGACAACGAGGAATATGCCAGCGCCTTGCCACTGCAATGGAAATCGCTAAACGATGAATGCGTCACTACCAACGTGGCAGCTTCTAGGAATGCGGCCAATAAAAAACCGTTCGACCATGTGGTGTATCATACCACCAACACCACGCGCGATTTGGACGTAGCGTTTGATATGAAAGTGGTCGATATTTTCGCGCTATTCTATCCCGAATGGGCCCAATTGAACCCAACAAAAGCAGCCAGTTCCAGTTGGGTTAGTTCCTTTGGTAGTGTCTATTCCGATCATCACCCTGTAGCATTTCGGCTGGTTTACGGGGTAATGGATGATGATTGAGGTTAGGAACGGAACACCCACACCACATTCGAACTCGCCTTATTCCCAACTCTTTCCGCCATCAATCCATGGCGCGTTGCGAAGTCCTTCATGCGTTGTTCCGTAGGGAAATTGACCCCATGCTCAGCTTTGTTGAACCCGAACACAGTAATGCTGAAAAACTCGGTGAGCTTGGTTACAGCGTGGCTGCCTTGTTCTTCGTCCTTCTTCTCGTGTCCTTCCTCTGCCATACCATCGCGCACAATGATTATCCCTCCTGAGTTGAGTATAGTTGCACAGCAGTTAAGCAAACGCTCTTGTGCCTCGATGGGCATGTAGTGCAGCACATCCTTGATGATGAAGCAGTCGGCAGATTGAGGCGCATATTGCATTAGGTCGCCTGTGGCGAAACTCAAGTTACCACCATCGTAGTAGCCCGTTTGCGCCACCTGCACTTTCTCCTCGTCATAGTCGATGCCGATAACGTTGCGCTTGCGGCCTTGCATGGCCAGCAATGTGCTTAGGTAGCCGTAGCCGCAGCCAAGGTCATAGACGGTTCCTTGCTGTGGCACATGGCGTATTATTTCTTCAAAATTGCGCTCAAGCATTAGTTTGATACGCACGTACCATTCCAAAATGGGGCCTTTGTAGAAGTAGGTGCGCCTTACTTGGTCAGCAAAGAAATGGGGCGTTTCTACCTCGGTTCTCACCACTTCATACTCCTCTTTGAAATAACGTGCAATGGCCTTGGTACGTGCGCTATATCCTTCGCCAAAGCGCATGTCATCTGGTGTGATGCGCGGCAAATATTTGATGGTCATTAGGCTTTTGTTCACAGCAAAATCACCTTTACGCAATGCCTTACCCACTCCATGAAGGATGACGGGCAGGATGTCCAACTGCATTTGCTCGGCCAGATAAAAAGCTCCTTTCTTGAACCTACCAATATGACCATCGCGGCTGCGCGTTCCTTCTGGGAAGATGAGTATGGAATAGCCTTGGTCTATCTTCTCGCGAATCTTGGGAAGGTTGTAGGAGGTTTCGTCTTTGGCGTGGATATACTCTACATAACGTATGAAGAAACCGAAGAATGGGGAGTTCCACACCCAATCGTTGGTGACGAGCAATAGCTTTTTGCTGCTGCCTATCATCAACATCAAATCGACAAACGAAGAATGATTTGCGATTAGAATGGCAGGCTTGTTTAGTTCGTCCTTGCCAAGCCAACGCTGGCGGGCATGCACCATTATATCCACATCCGAACGTAGCAGTTTGCTGATGAGGAACATCATAATGCGCTGTCTGCGCTGCTTTCCGATTGGAATTGGAATGAGCAGTAGAAGTATAGAAGTGAGGATTAAACATCCGATAACGAACCATCCGAAGGCCAAAGCGGAGGTGAGCACATCGACCAGAGTAAGTGGCCCGAATCCTCGTTTCACTCGTGATTCTATCAATACGCCATACAAAATGGGCTGTAACGTAAACGAAACAATCGCCACGCAAACCATGCCCAACACCGACAACACAGCAATGGAATGCAGCGCAGGATGTTTGCTAAAAATGAGTACGCCAGTTCCTAAAATGGTGGTGATGGCTGATAAAATGATGCTGCTTCGAAATGATTTTAGCTTGTCGATGCCATACTTATATCTGCTTAGAATGCCATCCGAAATGAAGATAGAATAATCATCGCCAAGGCCAAAAATGAAGGTGGTGATGAGCACATTCACCATGTTGAACTTGATGTGGAGCAGTCCGCAAAGCCCCATAATCCATATCCAACTTACCGCCATTGGCAGAAATGTAACAAGTGCAAGCTCGATGCGACCATAAGTGAGCAACAGAATAAGAAACACCATTCCAGCAGAGAGCATCAGAATGAAATTGAGGTCTTTGCTAACGGTATTGACCAAATCGAGCGCTAACGAACTGCGGGCAACCACTTCCAGATGTGGGGCAATTTCGGCCAATTCCTGCTTGAAAGTCTCTTTGTTTTCTTTCGAAATATTTACAGTGGAAACCACAGAATACAGTTCGCCATCGGTAAAGACCAAATCGCGGTAGGTAGGATTTTCAAGTAGCTGCTTTTTATAGAATGCTTCGGTTGGCATTTCCACAGGCTGCAAAAGCGAATCATAACTCGCGAAGAATTCAGGCCGAAAACCAAGTTCAGTTCCATGGTTGCGTACCTGAGATAACAATTGCGAATTGGCAACATTTCGGTTCCAAGCAGCTACACTTTTTGTGACTTCTGTTGGCGATAGAAACACATTTGCGAGGTTGGTAATCCGTGCGGAAGTGTCGGCAATTGTTAGCGAACTCATCCCGCCAATTGCATCGCTTAGGGTGTTTGCCGAACTTAATACGAATAGACTTTCACGGTCGCTTTTGCCCACTATGATGTCTTGCGCCCGCTGCATTTCTTCTGGGAAATAGTTGATGCGATTGAGGTCATCTTCAAACTGAACATCGCCAGCAAACTGCCAGAAGAAGATAGTGAGCGATACAATGGTTACAAAACCTGCCAGCTTTAGCTTTCCTAAGTGACGAGAGACGAAGGACGTTTGCCAAGAAGCGGATGAATCTGGATGATTGTTTTCATTAGTAGAGCGTAGCTTTACATTCCCAGTTGGCACTAGATGTGGCAATACCAGAAGCGCAAACGCAGCAGTTCCAATCAAACTCAGTCCTGCAAAAGTTCCGAAGTCGGCCAACACTTGCGAATGCAGAAAGTTGAGGCAGAAAAACACCATTACCGTAGTAAAACAACCCAATAGCATGGGCGATGCGATTTCTTTTAGCGTGATCGAAACCGAGCCAGTTTCTTTATAATGATTGAAGAAATGAAAGCAATAATCTATGGCAATCCCCATCACAATTGTGCCTGCTGCTATGCTAATGGCCGAAATGCTGCCTTTCCAAAGGGCGATGATTCCAAGAGCGAAAATCAACCCAAATAGCGGTGGCAAAAAGAACAAAATCGGTATCCATAGACTTCTGAAATAGAGGATAAGCAAAAGAAGAATGCTGCCACCCGCCAACCAGCTGACTAGGGTTGTATCCTTTTTTATCTGGCGCGAATTGCCAACTGCAATCACAGGGCCACCAAATAGAATAATGTCTGCTGCTGGATTGTCCACACGAATGGTTTCAACCAAGTGTTCCAAGGTGTCCACCATTAAGGTGTTTTGTACCGTTTCGCTAGGAGGATTTGATGGCGATAAAATGAGCAGAAGATATTCTCCATCTGGAGTAAAGGTGTAGCCGTCTTCAATGCGGAGTGCGCTTCCAGACTGTAAATCAGATAGTCGCGATACCACAGGCGATGCCATATCTAGCGGGTCTAACGCTAGTAATTTTTTAGTACCGATGCTTTCATAGCTGCGCAACCGGTTTAATGTGCGGTTTAGGCGATTGTGAATTCCAATCTCGTCAAGTGATGCGAAGAGCGAATCAATTTCGCTGGCATGAAGGAAATACGGGAGATTGCGTACATAAATCCCATAGGATTCCTCCAACTTCGCGCCATCAGAGCCGAGTCGAATGCTGCGAACTAATGAAGAATCAATTTGTGAGCAATTCGTGGCAACGGTTTCTCCGATTGAAATGAGTTTGTCAGCACCCAAAGTGGCCCGTGGACCAATAGCCACAACTACATTGCCCGATATGGACGAATTGCGGTATAAATGTTCGTATTTTTTAAACTCTTCGGTGCGTGGAAACGTTCTGGTGATGTCTTCTTCGATGTGTAATTTCGAAATTGACCATCCAAAACATAAGGTAATGATAAGTGCAAATACAAGGTATATACCCTTGAATTTGTGCACTTTATCAAATATAATATGAAGCAAATTCCCCATGCTTTTACAAGCCGATAATGTTAGGGAAACAAACGCGATAATCAGCTAATTTTGCCGCCCGTGAGCGAAAGGGATTTTGAGACAGAAAGTAGGGAGATGAAACGGTTGACGTTAGAAGATTTTTACCGTTACGTTCTTGATGGTAAGGCGATAACCTTGACCGAAAATCAGCGCAAAGTTGTTGAGGACAGCTTTCAGTTTTTGAGCGAATTTTCGAAGGATAAGATTATTTATGGCATCAACACGGGCTTTGGTCCTATGGCGCAATACCGAATTGCGGGCGTAGAGTTGGTGCAATTGCAATATAATTTGGTGCGGAGTCATGCTTCTGGGGTTGGCGAAGGTCTTCCAGATAGCTATGTGAGGGCTGTAATGCTCAATCGTTTGAATACGCTTTCATTGGGTGGTTCAGGGGTTAGCCTGGGTATTTTGGAGCAATTGGAGCGTTTTATCACCCACGGTATCTACCCGTATATTCCAGAGCATGGAAGCGTTGGTGCAAGTGGAGATTTGGTGCAATTGGCCCACTTGGCCTTGGCCATTATAGGTGAAGGAAATGCACGTTACAAAAACCAACTTCGTCCAGTTGCCGAGATTTTCGCAGAGCTGAACATTGCCCCAGTGAAATTGCAACTCCGAGATGGTCTTGGTCTTATGAACGGTACTTCGTGCATGAGCGGCATTGGGCTTCTGAACGTGATTTATGCCAAACGCCAAGTGAAATGGGCTGTTGTGATTGGTGCTGTTATTAACGAGTTGGTGCAATCATTTGACGATAGCTATTCGGAGTTTTTGAATCAAGCAAAACGTCATGAAGGCCAGCGCAAAGTGGCAGCTGCCATGCGTAGCACTTTAGCTAGCAGCAAATTGGTGCGCAAGCGTGAGGAGCGCCTTTTCAAGGACATCGAACACATTGGCGAAGAACCTATCACAGAGAAAGTGCAGGAATACTATTCGTTCCGTTGTATTCCGCAAATCATTGGTCCTGTGTTAGATACGGTAGAATATGCTGAACAGATCCTGATTGATGAGGTGAACAGCACCAACGACAATCCTGTGGTTGACCTCGCTGGCCGCAATGTGCATCACGGTGGCAATTTCCATGGCGATTATGTGGCCTTGGAAATGGACAAGGTGAAGATTGCCATTGCGAAGCTGTGCATGTTGCTTGAACGGCAGCTGAACTATTTGATGAATGCCAAGATTAACGAGATTTTCCCGCCATTTATGAACCTCGGTAAGCTTGGCTTCAATTTCGGGATTCAAGGCATGCAGTTCACAGCGGTGAGCACTACAGCTGAAAATCAGACTTTGGCCTATCCGATGTATTTGCACTCTATTCCCAACAACAACGACAATCAGGACGTAGTGAGCATGGGTACAAATGCTGCGCTTCTCACCAAGAAAGTGATTGACAACACATATCAGGTCATGGCCATTCAAGTGCTAGCTATAGCGCAGGGAGTGGATTATTTGCAGTGCTATGATAAGTTGTCGGATGCGGGCAAAAGCCTCTACGACACCGTACGCCAATTCGTGCCCACTATCCGCGAGGATGTGTCGCAATCGGCCAATATCGCTGCATTGGCAGATCATCTGAAAGAAAATGAACCGACACTTGACCTTTAAATGAAGGAAGGTGCCCGCATAGCTTTGGTCACAGGTGGATCGCGCGGCATTGGACGTGCAATTTGCCTACGTCTCGCCAAGGATCATGGTCTGCATGTGCTAGTGAACTACACCTCAGGCCATGATGCCGCCAACGAAGTAGTCCAGCTCATCCAACAAAATGGTGGAAGCGCAGAAGCTATTGGTTTCGATGTTTCTAATAAAGAAGCTGTGAATGTTGCCTTGGACGCTTGGACGGAACGCAATCCAAACACCATCATCGAAGTCATCGTGAACAATGCGGGCATCACCAAAGACGGCCTTTTCATGGCGATGAGCGATGACGATTGGAATGCAGTGCTCAACGTGTCCTTACAAGGTTTCTACAACATTACCCGCAAACTGGTGCAGCCCATGGTGCGCAAGCGTTATGGCCGCATTGTGAGTGTCGTAAGTGTTTCGGGTGTGATGGGTAATGCCGGACAAGTGAACTATTCCGCTGCAAAGGCAGCTGTGATTGGTGCTACCAAAGCGTTGGCTAAAGAAATTGCGAAGCGCAATGTGACTGTGAATGCCGTGGCACCCGGTTTCATCACCACCGATATGACCAAAGATTTCGATCAGGCCGAGATGGCACGCATGATCCCTATGGGCCGTTTCGGGAAGGCAGAAGAAGTGGCCGCTGCCGTTTCATTTCTGGTTTCGGACGATGCGGCCTACATCACAGGCAACGTAATCAACATCAAC
>Ga0247843_1003060_pt1 | contig 28384 bp, 29 predicted proteins | sample LaCruzMarch2017__FD_192420 | JGI IMG/M metagenome (GOLD analysis project Ga0247843, IMG submission 192420) | Freshwater microbial communities from meromictic Lake La Cruz, Castile-La Mancha, Spain - LaCruzMarch2017_8m | ecosystem: Environmental > Aquatic > Freshwater > Lake | place: Spain... | reverse complement strand
CACGTATCCAATCTTTCATCTCTTCGACTCGTAAACAATCACAATCTGTTTTCAAAGAACTCATAAATACCCATCAAGGGTATAATTTTATCACTATCGCTTATGCGAGTAAATAATCACCTTATTTAGTATAAGAATGCCAAATCGTTTGGATTACTCTCTCCTAACTTCTGATAAATCTCGGCTTTGAACTCCTCTCTTTCGTTTTTGTTAAAAACACTGTCAATATTCGGAAAAGTTTGCTCACACAAGGCGGTCAAATAGTAAAAATCATACTGGTATTTATTGAGTGATGCATTAGCGGTGTTACTAATGGGTCTATAGTTTTTCAACCCTCTGCGTTGTAGAAATGCACCACAAGAGCTCAATAACAAAGTGCTTACCAACAATAAAATGTAGTTTTTCATGGCTGTATCGGTTGACGGTTGAATCTAAGTACCGTACAAATTTGAATTGGCCTCTCCTATTCTCAATACCTTTTTTGGTGAACACAGGAAAAAATAAGTTGAAAGAAGGGAAAGAGGGTTTGAAAAAGCCTTGGAAAAGATATTTCCCTTTTTAATTTCTCTTTTAACAACTTTTAAGAGGCCTCTTTCGTCGGCTTTCTATCGAATTTACTAATTTTGGCACGGCTTTCGTAATTGGAAGTGATTAGTACGTATCGAAATGCTCGGTACTTTCACTAAGAACTCAAGACTTTTCACATTTCTCAACCTCATTCATGTCTAAATTCAATCGAATCAACACCCTTACCGGCTGGCTCGTATTTACAGTAGCACTGGTCACTTACGTACTTACCGTAGAGCGAACAGCCAGTTTTTGGGACTGCGGCGAGTTTATCGCCTGTTCTTACAAACTTCAGGTACCTCACCCACCCGGTGCTCCTCTATTCTTACTCATTGGTCGTTTATTTTCGATGCTTGCCATGGGCGACGTCACTCAGGTGGCTTACTGGGTCAATATGGTATCGGTACTGTCCAGTGCATTTACCATTTTATTCCTTTTTTGGAGTATCACCTTGTTAGCGCGTAAAATTGTCGGTTCAAAAGATGAAGACCTTGATTTGGGGGCTACCATTGCCGTCATTGGTGCAGGTTTAGTAGGAGCTTTAGCGTATACCTATTCAGATTCATTTTGGTTTTCGGCTGTGGAAGCCGAGGTGTACGGTCTTTCCTCCTTTTTTACTGCCATCGTTATTTGGGCGGTATTAAAATGGGAACGCATCGAAGACGATGCAGCCGCGAATCGCTGGTTGATTTTCACCTTTTATTTGATTGGTTTATCCATTGGCGTTCACTTATTGAACTTAGTTACCCTTCCTGCTTTAGCTTTGGTTTACTACTTCAAAAAACACAAGCCCACCCTTTGGGGCGGTATCATGGCATTTGCAGGTGGCTTGGTCGTTTTGATGATTATCAACTCCGGGGTCATCGTATGGCTTCCTTCGACAGCAGGGAAATTTGAAATTTTCTTTGTCAATACCCTCGGGATGCCTTTTTCCATGGGAATTGTGTTCTTTTTGGTTTTGTTTGTCGGTACGTTGATTTGGGGAATTCAGTATACTGCCAAAAAAGAAAAAGAAATATGGAACGTTGCTCTTTTGGCTTTCGCTTTCGTATTGATTGGCTATTCTTCCTATTTTCTGGTGTTGGTTCGTTCCAATTTCAATCCTCCCATCAACGAAAACGACCCAAGCGATGTAATCAGTTATGTGTCTTATCTCAAACGAGAGCAATATGGAAGCCGTCCGCTGATGTTTGGTCCGGTATTTACTGCCCGCCCCGTTAACTCAGAACGCGGTGAGCCTATTTACCGCAAATCCAACGGTCGCTATATCGTAGCTGATTATCGTCCTGAGTACGTGTATGAGAAAAACCAGCAAATGTTGTTTCCTCGTGTACACAGCAATCAAATGAATCACCCGCAGTTGTACCGCGATAAGTTGGGACTGGCCGAAGGTCAAAAACCAAGCATGGGCGACAACCTATCATTTTTCTTCTCGCATCAGTTAGGGCACATGTATTGGCGTTATTTCTTATGGAACTTCGTAGGTCGTGAAAGCGACGAAGAAGGCGCCGGCGGACTGCGTCCGTGGGATACGAGTGCGGGATTGCCCGATGTACTGGCTAACAACCGTGCTCGTGATAACTTCTACATGATTCCGTTTTTGTTAGGTTTACTGGGTATTGTAGCCCAAGCGTTCCGTCGTCGTCAGGATTTATTGGTGACAGGACTGTTGTTTATGATGATGGGAATCGCCTTAGTGGTTTATCTCAATTCTCCACCGGTCGAGCCTCGCGAACGTGATTATATCTATGTAGGGTCATTCTATATTTTTGCGATTTGGATTGGCTTGGGAGTCATATTCATTTATGATTTCTTAACCAAAGTTGTTCCATCCGCTTCGGCCCGGGCAAGTATAGCTACTGTCCTTGGTCTATCCGCTCCGCTTTTAATGGGCGCAAAAGGCTGGGATAATCACGACCGCAGTCACCGTTATCACTCGGTAGATTTTGCCAAAAACTTACTTAACTCCTGCGCTCCAAACGCAATTTTATTTACGGGAGGTGACAATGACACATTCCCTCTGTGGTATGTACAGGAGGTAGAAGGCTTCCGTACTGACGTGCGGGTGTGTAACCTAAGTTTGTTGGGAACAGACTGGTACATTGGTCAAATGAAACGCAAAACCTACGAATCTGAGCCGTTGCCGATTTCGTTGGATTATGAAAACTTTGCCGCCGGCAAAAACGACATTGTTCCTTTCTATGAAATGCCTGCCGTTAAAAACGGTATCAACCTCAAAGAATACATGGCGTTGGTAAAACAAAACAATGCCGCGATTCAGGTGCCGCTTACCAGTGGTGAAATGACCAGCATTCTGCCTTCTTCAGTGTTGGTATTGGGAATTAACCCTGAGCAGGTGAAGAAAATGAATATCCTAAAGCCTGAATTGGCATCGTTTGTAAAAGATACCATGCAATGGACAATGGGCAAACGTGATTTGTACAAGTCTGACTTAATCATGTTGGACATCATCGCCACCAACGACTGGAAACGCCCCATCTATTTCTCAGGTACTTTAACCAACGAAAACTATCTGAATTTGAAAGAATTCATGCAGTTGGAAGGCTATGCTTATCGCTTGCTGCCTGTACGCGTTCCGGGTGCTTCAGACGGTTATGTCAATACCGACATCATGTCTGACAACCTTACGAAGAAAACGTTTTGGCGCGAATTAGACAATGCCAATACCTACTACGATGGTACGTTTAAGGGCTCTCCAGCTTTCTCTGCCCGCATTGCTTTCATGCGTTTGGTAGATCAGTTGATTCGTGAAGGAAAAACGGACAAGGCAAAAGCGGCGCTTAATTTCATTTTGACCAAAATGCCTGACAAAACGATTCCGTACGATCAGATTTCTGCCAATTACATCAGCTATTTATTCACATTGGGAGAAACAAAAAAAGCTCTTGACATAGCCAATGTGATGGGTAGTCGTGCTGAATCAATGCTGAAATACAACGTTCAGAATCACTCCAATCAAGACAGCAATATCCAATTGTATATACTGCAAACTCTCGCCAATGCATGTCGCGAAGGGAAACAGGAAGCCGCTGCCAAAAAATACGAAGGATTGTTGCAACAATACATGACAGCGTTGGGAGGATAGAACATCTCTGAATCCAAAGTTAAAAAGTCCATAGTCCACGGTTAATACGAAAACTGTGAGCTATGGACTTTTTCTTACAACTTGTTGTCAATTAGAATTTTAACTGTAAACCGTGAACTATAAACTGCTTACGATTTACTCGCACCCCAAAACAGCAACGCCCAGCCTACAATCATCAATGTGCCGCCAATTGGTGCGACGGCCCCAAATACTTTAATCCCTGTGAAACAAATGGTGTAAAGAGCCCCCGAGAAAATAATCACTCCCGCGAGCATCCCATATCCCGCCCAATTGTACCACTTAGCAGAAAGTACTGAAGCATTTTGCAATAAAATACTTATCAATACTAATCCCAGTGCATGATAAAACTGGTATTTAACGGCGGTTTCAAACGTATCCATCCGTCCCGAAGCTTCGAGCATTGGTTTAAAAGCATGAGCTCCAAAAGCTCCTACTACAACTCCCAGTGCGCCTAATATAGCCCCTGCCTGTAGAAAAAATTTATTCGTCATGGTTTTTGTATCTATGTGTTTTGTACTTTTATTATTACTGAATATTTGATTCAAAAATAGACTACTTTATTTAAAAATCCGTTTTTAACCTAATTTTGCATTTAAAACAGGCATTACTCTTACAACAAACTGATGAGCTTTTCCGCTTTCCTTGCTCTTTGGCAGCATCGCTACCGTAAGTATTCCTATATCACAAGGCAATACATAGCAGCAGCAGGCACTATTTTACGCTTTGGAGCCCTGAAAATCTCGTTCTTGGGTCGGAAGAAACTTATCGCTATTATCCGTACTGAGCATTTTGGTGATATTGTTGCTGCGGAACCCATTGCCCGTCAGGTACGTGAGTTGCATCCAAATGACTATATTGTTTGGGTAGTTCGTCCTGTATTTCGCGAATTGGTAGAACGACATCCCGCAATTGATGAAGCATGGTCTCAAACTTCCGTTTTACGACGTCTTTTGGTCTGCCAGTCAGGAGTTTTCGACAAAATTTACAATATAGAATTTTGGCAAAGTAATCAGGATCCCATTAGCGGTCATGTACATTTTAATGCTGTAGCCGCGCGAAAAGATGTTACCGTATTCAATTATTTCAACAAAGGTAACTTACTTACTATTTTTCAATTATGTGCCGATTTACCCCTAAAAGATGACACTCCTCGCCTATTTATTTCCGACTCTGACCGTCTCAAAATTGAAGCATTAGACCTTCCCAAAAAATTAGTTGTAGTGCATTGTAGCTCCAATTACCCGGCCAAAGATTGGTCGGTGCCTAATTGGGAAAATTTGATTCTGTGGCTAATTGAAAAGAAGGGGTATAGTGTAGCAGAAATTGGTTTGAAAAGTAATAACAGTGTCAAACATCCTAACTATTTCAATCTTTGCGGACAGTATTCCATTCTCCAAACGGCCGAAATCATTCGTCGCGCTGAGTATTTCATAGGAATTGACAGCGGCCCTGCTCATTTGGCGAATGCCGTAGGGACTTACGGCATCCTGCTGTTTGGAAAACTCAATACTTTTGACACGTATATGCCCTACTCAGGGGATTATCAAAATACAAAAAATGCCCGACTTATTTCAAAAACCGGAAAGACCTGTTCCGAGTTAGAATACGAATGGGTAAAGGACTGGATTGAACCAATACTTGCCAAAACAACCAATGAAGTTTCTGTTTAACAGGATATTTGGCAATCAGTGAGTTAAGCACAATGTTAAATTTTTGTTACTCAAACCTTGTTTAGAATCGCAAAATTTGGGTTATCATTGTAGTTGATTTTATACCATGGATAACGATAAGCCTCATAATTTTCTCCGAAAAAGCACCACAGCCAACAACCCACGTGCTACTAACAGCAACCGTTGGTTGGAATCAGGTGCAGGTATGGGGAAGTTACCACCTCAGTCAATTGAGTTGGAAGAGGCTGTATTAGGTGCGTTAATGATAGAGAAAGATGCCCTCAACTCTGTCATTGACATTTTGAAGGCCGACAGCTTCTACAAAGAGTCGCACCAACGGATTTACAATGCCATTATCACCCTTTTTACCAATTCAGAACCAATTGATTTATTGACGGTTACTACTCAATTACGTCAGTTAGGAGAATTGGAAATCGTTGGGGGCGCACAATACATAACGGCACTTACCACCAAGATAAATTCAGCGGCCAACATCGAATACCACGCCCGTGTCGTAGCTCAATCGGCTATGAAACGGGAAATGATTACGGTGGCTTCCAAAATTTTGCAGGATGCGTTTGAAGATACAACCGACGTATTTACGTTGTTGGATGCGGTAGAACAATCGTTGTTCAAAATTTCGGAATCAAACATCCGCAAGAATTACGCCGACATGAGTACGCTCATGACAGAGGCACTTCGGGAATTGGAACGCCGTCGCGAACAGAAAGACGGTCTGACAGGTGTTCCTTCCGGCTTTACGCAATTAGACCGCCTTACTTCTGGCTGGCAACCTACTGAATTAATTATTCTGGCCGCCCGGCCCGCGATGGGAAAAACTGCGTTTGTGGTTTCTTCTTTGCGCAATGCTGCGGTAGATTTTAATATCCCCGTCGCTATCTTCTCCTTGGAGATGTCGGCCATTCAGCTCGTAAATCGTATGATTTCGGCAGAAGCGGAAATTGACAGTGAAAAACTGAAAAAAGGAACGCTTGCCCCGCACGAGTGGACTCAATTGCACCAACGCATTGACCGTCTGATGCGCGCTCCTATTTTTATTGACGATACACCGGCGCTTTCGATTCTTGAACTTCGCGCCAAATGCCGCCGTCTCAAGCAACAGCACGATATTCAGATGGTCGTTATTGACTACTTGCAGTTGATGCAGGGAGACGGGGGAAAAGGGGGCGGAAACCGCGAACAGGAGATTGCCTCTATCTCGCGAGCGCTCAAAAATTTAGCTAAAGAACTGAACGTACCCGTTATCGCTCTGTCACAGTTGAGTCGGGCGGTAGAAACTCGTGGCGGCGATAAACGCCCGCAATTGTCTGACTTACGTGAATCCGGGTCAATTGAGCAGGATGCTGACATGGTAGCGTTTTTGTATCGTCCAGAATACTATGGCTTTACTCAGGATGAAGCAGGAAATTCCGTTCAGGGAATCGGTGAGGTAATTATGGCTAAAAACCGTAGTGGTTCGCTCGATACCATTCAATTGCGCTTTATAGGTAAATACACTAAGTTTACTGACTTGGACGGTTACTATTCTTCCAATCCGTCCGGTGGAGGCAGTAATTCGTCGTTTGGCGGAGAGTCCAAAGCTTCCCTGGCAGCTTCTTTTGATGCACAGCCACCGGCAGCAGGCGGTACATTCCGCAGTAAAGCCAATGACCTCGGCGGCATGAATTTTCCACCGCCTAACCCTTCGGAAGAACCTCCTTTCTAAAATTCCGTTAGTTATAAATTCACTCTGCTACTTTTGTTAAAATTCGTTTTTAACTTAGATGAGTATGGGACTATTTGAGTGGATTGGGGAATCAATGAACCCGAAGCCAATGGGTTCAATCGAAAAAGAAACGGATGTACCTAAACCGCCGTACAACTTTTGGGGATGGGTCTGGGGAGGAGTTGCAACGCTGACTACGATTTTTATTTATTACAAAGTAGTTTTCGAAGGAATTACTCTACAAAATTGGCAAGGGAGAAGTCCGTTTTTCATTGTAATCAGCCTTTATCTGTTCGCTTCCTTTTGGATTGCAGTCAAACCAAATTATGAAAACGTGGGCTGGCTGGGAGGATTAATCAATCATCCTTTTCGTATTTCTGACAACTTCAATCGCAGTTTAATTTTCCTTCAAATTCTCTTACTTCCCGGAAAATTACTGAGCCAAGGAATGGTTGTCTTTTGGAAATTGTTACAGCAAAATAGACTATAATACGATGTGCATTAACCTGAAATCCTTCAACGAATCGTTTCGTGACTGGAATCAAAAAGGAGAAGAAGAACAGTTTTGGTGGTATGGAGAAAATTACTTTGAAATTCCCTCTAAAAAGCTCGACACTCTGAATTCTAAACTCGACATTATTTCCGCGCCATCAATACCACTTGAAGTTGTTTCGAGCCCCGCCGTAGGAACTGACTTCCATGACCAACGAACCGACCCACAAGTCCACCTCGACTTTGATGGGAACCTTGTTGGCGTCGTCGGAAACCCAAATACGGATTGAGTTTTCGCCCTTAAACAACTCATTATTAGGAAGAATAGGAATGATTTTGAGCGATTTAATTCGCCCGAATTTAGTTTTCACCGTATCTTTTCCCTTGTATTTTACCTTCAATTTATAGACCGAATTTTCAAAAAAGGTCGGTACATCTACCACTTCATTGGGCGCGAGTTTTGTAAAATCTAACGTCCTTAAATAAAAATATCCACTGATGGCATCTTGGATGTGATTGGGAACTTCAAACTTTTTCGTACCGTTTTCGTCCGTTACTACCGCATCATCCGTATCGTGATTAAAAAGCGTGGTTTCTACTTTGCGATAGTTATTTTCCTGAATATTTCGATAGAATTTATGAGATACAATGGCCGACGTATCCGTCCACGACTGCCATTCATCACGCACTTTTGCAAACCAACTGAATGCTCCGAGCGTAGTGCCGACTATATTAATTTTATAGCAGGGTCGACCATTAATGTATTGAATCTGCGGACTGACATCCACCACTGCATTGGCCGCGTTGAAGATTCCGTAATGTACGCGATATTCCAAATGCTCTCCCGCTCCAAAACTTGTTTGCGCCACACGGCGGTACGAATCTTTGGTGTGGAAAGCGGTAATAGTACTAATCAATATAATCAATACAACACGTAAAAGCATACCAAAGGCAGTATAGATTCTCTGATTTTATTGTCTCACCCATAATTACGAGAAAAAGAAGATAGAAGTTCAAATCATTGCCTAAAACGAGGTTGGATAGTTCCTTTTTAAATACGAAAGATAACGCTGAAAATCACCTTTAAACTTGTTTTCAAAGTCTTCCTTAAACTGATTTTGTTTGGAATGATACGTGAGATATCCAATAAAGAACGCATTGTTGGGGAGTTTCTTGCTACGCCAAGCGTATTTTTTACCGACGAGCCCTCCCAAAAGCGTATCAGAATTCATCACAATTTTCCGAATTGCTCTTGATTTGAAGGTGTCCTTTTGCGCTGTAGTTAGATTGACAGACAGGCTTTTATACAAACTATCCAGTTGTTTTGCACCACGAACGATGTGCTGACTGATCGCATCATTGTATTGCTTTCGAAACTCGTATTTTTCGAGCTGCGGAGAGTTTTTACCGTATTTAGCCGTTAAAAATTGAACGGCACCGTAGTCGCCTACAAAATTGGCTAAGTTTTCGTTGAGTTCGAGATTGTCTTTTACAAACAACGTTCCATGCGTCATTTCGTGAATGATGAGATTAGCCAAACTCCCTTCCCCACGATACAACATAGACGATAAAACCGGGTCTTTGAAAAAGCCTAACGTACTCCAAGCCGAAACTTCGTTGATTTGCGTATCATTTCCTTCTGCGATAAGCGCCTGTTCTTCGCTCTGCGCACGCGTACTATCAAAAAAACCTTTGTAGGCAAAGGTCCCAATGACGGGAAAACGCCATTCCTTCGGCACTAATTTGTATTTTTCAGAAGCCGTAATTACCCATAAAATCGGTTTGCCTTTTTGATCAAAAAATTCAGTGTAACTACCCGAAGAATCCAGCCCGAGCGAATCGACGGCAAACTGTTTTATTTCCCCAATGAGTCGCAACCGTTGCTTGAGTGAATCAGGCAACGCAGGGTCTTGTAAAACTTCCGAAACAGGGCGGGTATTAAACAAAATATGGAGTTGTCCTTTTGCCTGCATATAGCCGTAGCTGACCAATTCGCGGTAATAAATACCAAGAATTACCATAACGACTAAGAAAGCAAAAAGGATTTTTTTGAACATGGTGTTAATCTATATAGCTTGAAGGTAACTTTTTAACTCGCCTAAAAGTGAGTGATTTAGATCAAAAATATCTTTCCCTTGCTCCGTAATTACTTCATGCGGGCGCTTTTCTGCATTTTTTAGTTGCTTCTTTGAGGCATTACTTCGTAAATAATAATTAACCCACTGTTTAGTAAAATCAAGCATTGTTTTATCCGTTTTTTCAACAACACAGCGATTCATTACTTCTAAACAGTCACATTCTACACAATATTTTATTGCTATTTTTTTGAGAAGTATATCCAAGTTACCTGAACCTGTTTCATCCTGTATAAGAAAGCAAAAGACATCAATTGTTACATTTTCGCCTGAGATTGATGTCGAAATTGTAGCGTGAGTAGCTACTTCCATCAAATTTGGGGAAACAGAAAAAGCCCTTTCAAAAGAGTTGTTAATGAGCTGTAAACTTTTGTCTTTACCTCCGTTTGGGCTTTTGGGGGTATCTATATCAACTATAACAGAAATGTGTTGTAACTGGGCATAACGAGTCAACAGTTCTCTTTTCAGCATTTCTATTTTTTCCGGAAGAGCATCTTTACCTCGTTTTTCCTCGCCGTCAGTTCCAACAAAGTTATGTAAATGGTCTATTTCAGTGGGATTAATGGGGACTGTCTCTGTATTTGTAATAGTAAGAGAATCAAGAATTAGTTTAATAAATGCCGCATCGTTTGGGCTTTCTACAATAATGAGATTCTGAATCATGGCTTATTCTCCCCGAAATGATTGTTTATTAGCAATTGCATAAGCAAGGGCGTCTTCAGATAAAGAGTTAGCTACTATTTCATTGCTTCTTTGACTTCTAAACATTTCAAAATAAGAAATATCATTTCCTATGCGCTCTTTTAGAGAAGTATCGTTAAATGCTTTAATCATTTCAAGGCTATGCGAAACAGCAAAAATTTGGACTCTAAATTCTTTGGCTAAAATAAACAGTTTTTGCCATAAATCGTGTTGATGGGTATAGTGAATGCCATTTTCAATTTCATCAATTAATAGCACACAATTTGGATTATTAGCGATTCTGATGACAATATCCACTACTTTATTTAAGGCATCCCCAAACATGCCAATGGGCATGGGGATTTCTCCATTCCTTTTTAAATGTAGCTTTTTACCCACTATATCAATTTTCTCAATTTTTTTGTCAATGAGCTGTAGCGCTTCTAATACTACTTTGTCGCGTCCTTGATATAACAAACGCTCAAAGTTTTCCGCCAATTTTTCAGCTAATTGTTTAAATCCAGCAGGAACAAAATGGGTATAAAAGATGGGAGCGGGTAATCCTCCATCAACTCCAAACTTTTTCTCTCCTTTACGCGCATTAATTCTCATAGCAGGCTCAGGATTTATTTTTTTAGGAGATATTCTATATGATATTAAAGATGATTGGATAATTCCTCCTACCGAGCTATTATCTTCAATTTTAATAATATCTTGTGGTGCTATTTCTAAATCAATTCTTGGCTTTTTGTAGGTGTCTTTACAAACAAATCTACCACCAAATGTACTTCCATCGGCAGTAGCTGTGATTCTTATTTCTACCTCTTTTTGGTAATTGTAAAAAAGGCTATTCCATGTCCTTTCGGGAAGTAAAGCATCCCCATACTCGCCTCTCAACTTTTGCTGCAAAAATATAATTGACTGGTAATGAGGAGAATTAGCAAGGAATATAGCTTCTAATAGAGCTGTTTTTCCAGCATTATTTTGTCCTCCAATTAAATTTATTTGCGAAAACCCTTCGATGTGTGTTTTATGAAAACACCTAAAATTTTCAATATCTATACCTCTAATCATATCTTTTTGTTTTAAAGCAAATATAGAGAAGTATAGGCTTCATTGTATTTTTTATGACTAATGATTGATTACACTGCCACTCTCTTCCCGTACCACGAAGTCAAAATCTGTTTTAATTGCTTGTACTCAATCAAAAATCCGTCGTGACCATACAGAGAGTCAATCTCCTGGTATTCAGCATCAGGAATGTGTTTGGTTAAGAATTTTTGCTCACTTGGCTGAAACAAAATGTCAGAGCTGATTCCTACGACGAGCGTATGCGCTTTTACCTGTGCAAGCGCATGAATGATACTGGGACGATTACGCCCTACATTATGTAAGTCCATCATGCGAGAAAGCGACCAATAGGAAAAAGCATTAAAACGATTCGCTAATTTATCACCCTGGTATTTCTGGTAAGTAGCCGCCCTAAAATTATCCGTCTGCTCATTGCTGTCACGGGCTTGGGTAAAATCGTAGGTATCGTAGTTGCGATACGAAAGAAGCGCTATAGAGCGGGCCACTTTCATTCCCTCCATACCTGCATCGGGACGCTCTTCTGACCAAGTTGGGTCGGCTTTGATGGCCAAACGTTGGGATTCGTTGAAGGCAATTCCCCACGGAGAATGTACGGCATTAGTTGCAACCAAGACCAGATTTTCAATCAAATCAGGATTAATTATCGCCCATTCTACGGCCTGTTGCCCTCCCAAAGAGCCTCCTACGAGGGTATGAATACGGTTTATCCCCAGTTCTTCCCGTAGCAATTCAAAAGCATAAATAGTATCACGAATGGTAATATCCGGAAAAGTACGATAGTACGGTTTTCCCGTTTTTGAATTGATACTCAAGGCATTGGTAGAGCCATAATGTGAGCCTAATACATTGGCACAAATGATAAACCAATCTTTGGGATCGTAGTGTAAACCATTGCCTACCAGGCCATCCCACCAATCTGTCGGGTCAGAACTGCCTGTCAGAGCGTGACAAATCCACAAAACATTGCTACCCTCTGCATTCAAGGTGCCGTGGGTAGTATAAGCCAATTGAAAGCCCGACAATTCGCCGCCTAACTCCAATGGAAAAGTATAAGGATATTTAAACGTATGTAAAGCCAAAATTTCAAATTTGGTTTAGTTGACTTATTCTCCCGCAGACTTCGCCGGTTGCTCATCTGCGGGAGTTTTACAGTGTATTTTTTAAGCAATTGCCGCAAATGCCTGTTCAAGGTCAGCCTTGATGTCATCAATGTGTTCAATTCCTGCTGAGATACGCAACAACCCGGCCTCTACACCTGCCGTAGCCTGTTCTTCCGCCGAAAGTTGTGAGTGAGTGGTACTTGCGGGGTGAATGATAAGCGTTTTGGAATCTCCCACATTGGCCAAATGACTGATCATTTGAAGTGAATTGACAAAATTATCAGCAGCCTCTTTGCCTGCTTTCAACTTGAATGAAAATACCCCGCCAAAACCGCGTGTCAGGTATTTCTTGGCCAACTCGTGGTATTTGCTGCTCGCCAAGCCCGGATAGTTTACATAATCAACGGCAGGATGTGATTCCAGCCACTGAGCAAGCGCCAAGGCATTCTCGCAGGTACGCTCAACGCGAAGAGAAAGCGTTTCTAAGCCCTGCAACAACAGGAATGAATTGAAAGGACTTTGGGCCGGACCCCAATCACGCAACCCTTCCACCCGCGTGCGAATGATGAACTGAATGTTGCCGAAAGGTCCGCCAATTCCAAACACATCATTCAGAACCAAACCGTGGTAACTTGGCGAAGGAGACGTAAACTGCGGATATTTGCCATTTCCCCAATTGAAAGTTCCGGCATCCACAATGACACCGCCCATGGTAGTCCCGTGTCCGCCAATCCATTTAGTAGCCGATTCAACCACGATGTGTGCACCCCACTTGATAGGCTGACAGATAGCCCCGCCTGCGCCAAAAGTGTTATCAACAATGATGGGTAAATCATACTTAGCGGCTAACTGCGCAAAAGCATCAAAATCAGGCACATTGAATCCCGGGTTACCGATGGTTTCTAAATAAATGGCTTTGGTTTTGTCATCAATGAGTTTTTCAAAACTTTCTACGTTGTCGCCATCAGCAAAACGAGCATCTACGCCAATGTTTTTGAAGGAATTTTTAAACTGGTTGTAAGAACCTCCGTACAAAAAAGAAGTTGTCACGAAGTTATCACCTACGGTTGTGATGTTGTTGATGGCCAAAAACTGCGCTGCATGTCCCGATGCCACTGCCAGTGCAGCTACCCCGCCTTCCAAGGCTGCAATGCGTTTCTCAAACACATCGTTGGTTGGGTTCATAATACGGGTATAGATGTTACCAAACTCTTTGAGTGCAAACAGATTAGCTCCGTGTTCAGAACTGTTGAAAGCATAGGCTGTTGTTTGATAAATGGGTACAGCACGAGCATTGGTGGTGGGATCAATTACCTGTCCGGCATGTTGTTGTAAAGTTTCAAAACGTAAATCTGACATGGAGTGTAATAATTATTGGTTAGAAAATAGTATAAAATACACGGCATTTCTCAACGGAAACATTTCCGTCGAATTCAAACTATTTGAACACAAATTGATACGCCCAAGGCGCATTCTTTTTTCCGGGAATCTTAACATGAGTGTTTCGATTTATATGCCCCAATTGCTTAGGTAGGAATTAGCACCTTATTTCTTCTGTTTGGAAACAGGTTGCCAGAGGTTCATGGAGCCTATTCTCTCCCCTCTTCTGTATAAATCAATCGCTGTGCGAATGTGAAGCAACTGACTTGATGGGACAATATTACGGCACAGGTAGCGAAATCCAAAATTATTTGCTAAAAAACTAACTGGCTTAAGTGAAACCAACGAGTCTTCCTTGTAAATTTGTACTCAAATCTTTACCCTCTGTATGATTTATCGGTTCAAGAAAGAAAACGCGTCCAGGCGTCCGGGCGCTATTACGATTGGTGATGCCATTGGTAAGATGCTGGACACCTACCGCCTGCGTCCGCAATTTGACGAATCTTCGGTGAAAGCGTATTGGGAAAAATTAGTAGGGCACGAGATTGCCTCCCGCACCAATACCATTTATGTTAAAGACAAAGTACTGTTTTTGCAGTTAAACTCTGCTCCCCTGACTAATGAATTGGTAATCGCTAAACGCAAACTTATTGAATCGCTCAACAAAGAATTTGGCTATGAGTTGATTACGGACATGGTATTTATTTAAGTACCTCCTTTTCTGACTATTCCTAACCTCCTTTACTTTATCCCAAGTTTATTGGGTTTTCTTCAAATTTCAGATTACACTTTTTGGTAAATTCCAATACCGAAGTATGCGCTGTCAACACTTTCGTTTTAGCATCGGCTTGCCCTCTAAGCGTATTTGAAATAAGCGCTCGGCACACTCTTTTTTGCACATCTTTCAGTAAAGCCTGAAGCCTGAATTTACTTTTCAGGCAGCTTCAAATTAAACAAGGGAGAATTTTTATTTAAACAAACTCCTAATATTCAATAGGTTACAAAAAATTTTAAAATATATTTCAGAAAAAATAGTACCCTTTTAAATCTATTTGAAGTGTTACTCCCGTAAGTCTGTTTGTAATTCAAAGTTCAACATAACAATCAAAACAAATTACAAACAATCATGAAAAAATTAGCAATGTTATTCGTCTCTGCGTTTATTATTAACGCTTCTTTCGCTCAGGACAAAATGGAAAAAACGGTAGAAGTTGGTGGCGCTCCGATGTATCCTTCTAAAAACATCATCGAAAATGCCGTTAATTCTAAAGACCACACAACTTTGGTAGCAGCCGTAAAAGCAGCAGGTTTAGTAGAAACGTTACAAGGGGCTGGACCATTTACCGTTTTTGCCCCTACCAACGAAGCCTTCGGTAAATTACCTGCCGGAACGGTTGAAACTTTAGTAAAACCCGAAAACAAAAAAACATTGACCACCATTTTGACCTACCACGTAGTAGCCGGTAAAATGGACGCCAAAGCCATTGCAGCGGCCATCAAAGAAGGTAATGGTACAGCTACTTTGAAAACGGTATCGGGTGGCACTTTCAAAGCGATGATGAAAGGTAACAAATTGATATTGACCGACGAAAAAGGCGGAATGTCAACCAGGACCATCAAAAATGTGTATCAAAGCAACGGTGTGATTCACGTAGTGGACACCGTTTTGACGCCAGGAATGGCGGGATAAACCCCCAAATGGTAACAGCCTCAGAAACAAAACAAGTGGCGGCTGGTGGATAACTTCATCAGCCGCTATTTTTTTAATCCTTTTCTATCAACCGTTATGTCGTCCAAAATCATCTATAAGCATTCACTCACTACTCGTTGGATGCACTGGCTCAACTTTCCGATTTTGACTATTATGATTTGGAGCGGCACACTTATCTGTTGGGCAAATGACGTGTATGCGCTTCAAATCGGAAACTTCGTTATATTCAAATTTTTCCCTGAAGCGGTTTACAAGTGGTTCAATATCCCGTACCGATTAGGTGAGGGCATGGCCTATCACTTTGTATTCATGTGGGCTTTTATGCTCAACGGTTTTCTATACGCGTGCTATACGCTGATTTCGGGTGAATGGCGCGACTTGGTTCCGCAAAAAGGAGCATTACGGGAAAGTTGGCAAGTGGTATTACATGATTTGGGAGTGCGCAAACAACTCCCGCCGCAACGCAAATACAACGCCGTTCAGCGCATCTCCTACAGTGCCATCATCGTGATGGGTTTTGGAAGCATACTGACGGGCTTCGCCATCTACAAACCCGTACAATTAGGCTGGCTTACTGCCCTTTGCGGAGGGTATGAAGTAGCCCGCGCGGTGCATTTCATCCTGACAATTGGCTATGTGTTGTTCTTCTTTGTGCATTTAATTCAAGTCATTCGGGCAGGTTGGAATAATTTCAGGTCGATGGTAGCGGGTTTTGAAATTGTTAAAGAGAAAGAAGTAACTGACATTTAGGCGTTGTTTGTCGGACATAAACAACGGCTGAACATTAAATTCCATGACCCATGAAAGAAATCAAAATTGAAGAAAAGGAAGTTTCAAAATATACCCGCCGCAGTTGGCTGGCTTTTGTAAAACTCTTTGTGCTTTCCGGTGCGGGCGTAGCCGGTTGGCGTTGGCTCAGTACACAACCATTGGACGGGGGTATTTTAGGAGGGATTCCTACGCCGTTGCGCAAAGGACTGGAAACCAACGAAAAACTCTTTCGAAGCACTTTCAATAACCTGAAGTTGATAAAAGAATACCCAAAAAGCGAAGCCGCCAAAAAGGTATGGGTAAACGGAGCCGTTGGATTAGAGGATGCTTCCTTTGAACCCACTCAATGGACTCTGGATTTACAAAAAGCGGACAACAAGTCGCAGTCTATTACGCTCGTAGAACTCAAAAAGCTGCCCAAAACCGAAATCATTTACAATTTTAAGTGCATTGAAGGTTGGAGTCAGATAAGTTGGTGGGGAGGAGTACGTTTTGTCGATTTCTGCAACCATTTCGGTTTGAACAAAGAAGCCCAAATGCAGTATGTCGGTATGTGTACTTGAAGACGGTGCGGTAGAGATTGCTCCTAAAAAAGAGTCCAAATGCAGTATGTCGGTATGTGTACCCCCGACCAAGAGTATTACGTGGGCATAGATAGGGAGAGCGCTCTGCATCCGCAAACCATTTTGGCCTACGAAATGAACGGAAAGCCGCTCATTGCCGAGCACGGCGCTCCCTTACGACTCATCATTCCTGTAAAATACGGAGTCAAAAGCCTCAAACGAATCGGCAGTATTTATTTCGACAACGAAAAACCTTCCGATTATTGGGCCGAACGAGGCTACGATTACTACATAGGTCATTAAAACAGGCTGCCCTGCAATCCTCCTTTTTCAAATTCAATCAACCATTTTTTTCGCCAAAGCCCGCCTGCGTATCCCGTTAAACTTCCGTCTGAGCCAATGATACGGTGACAGGGTACAATGAGCCAAATCGGGTTTTTCCCATTGGAGGCTGCTACGGCGCGAATGGCTTTTTCGTCGCCTAAACGACGGGAAAGTTCTAAATAGGACATCGTACGACCAAAAGGCACATTCAACAGTTCTTCCCAAACCCGCTTTTGAAAATCCGTTCCCTTCGGATTAAGTTTTAAATCAAATACAGTACGTTTTCCCGAAAAATAATCAGCCAATTGTTGGACGCCGATTGCTAAATCCTCAGGAATCGAAACAAAATCAGAAGGAATAGTATCATTGGTAATACTGACAATTTGAAGACCATCGGCATCTCCTTCTATGTAAGCGGTACCGAGGGGTGTTTGCAAATACGCAACAGACATGGGGTTGATTTGATAAAATTTAAATAAAAATAGGAAACTCTTGCATTGAATTGTAATTTTGTGGCCTAATAATTGAAATTTTATTAGTTAATCAAACAAAATTAACTCATGTCTGCTGTTATCGAAACGGCCGGTTTATTGGCCGACCGCATTAACGCTCTGGAAGAATCTTCTACTTTGGGGATGACCAAAAAAGCGCGTGAATTGGCCGCACAAGGCCATAAAGTTATTAGCTTGAGCGTCGGTGAGCCCGACTTCAAGACACCTAAGCACATTTGCGAAGCTGCCAAGCAAGCCATTGATGAAGGATATCATGGTTATTCACCCGTGGCAGGTTATGCTGATTTGCGTAAAGCGATTGCCGATAAGTTTAAGAACGAAAATAATATACATTGGAAAGCTGAGAATATCGTCGTTTCAACGGGAGCGAAACACTCCTTGGCCAACGTTATTCAGGTATTGGTCAATCCGAGCGAAGAGGTAGTTATTTTGTCTCCTTACTGGGTAAGCTATTCCGAAATGGTCAAATTGGCCGAAGGAAAATCCGTTGTTTTAGAAGGTAGTTTTGACAATGATTTCAAAGTAACTGCGGAACAATTGGAAGAAGCTATCACCGAACGTACTCGCATTGTGATGTTTGCTTCCCCCAACAATCCGACCGGCTCTGTGTATAGCGAAGCGGAACTTCGGGCGTTGGGAAAAGTAATTGAAAAACACGAGCAGGTTTTTGTCTTGGCCGATGAAATTTACGAATACATCAATTTTACGCCCCAAGGACACTTCAGCATCGGTTCTATTCCCGAAATTCACGACCGCGTTATTACCGTCAACGGAGTGGCAAAAGGCTACGCCATGACCGGCTGGCGGATTGGCTACATTGGCGCTGCCAAGTGGATTGCCGACGGAGTGGAAAAACTACAGGGCCAAGTAACTTCAGGAACGGGCTCTATCTCGCAACGCGCTGCCTTGGCGGCCATTACGGGACCAAAAGACGCCGCCAAAGAAATGTGCGAAGCCTATGACCGTCGTCGCAAATTGGTAGTAGGTTTGTTGAAAGAAATCCCCGGTTTCAAAGTGAATATGCCGCAGGGAGCATTTTATGCTTTCCCCGATATTAGTTACTATTTTGGTAAAACCGACGGAAAAACACAAATCAACGACTCGGATGATTTCTGTTTGTGGCTGCTCAACGAGGCTTTTGTAGCTACGGTAGCAGGTTCAGGCTTTGGTGATCCTAACTGTATGCGCATCTCCACCGCCGCTTCTGACGAGAACCTCATCGAAGCGTGTCGCCGCATCAAAGAAGCTGTAGCGACATTGAACTAATTGACATAGAACAAGTTATTCCTTGTTCATAATATAAAACAAAACTCCCGAAAATAAGCGGTTGGCTTCATTTTCGGGAGTTTTTGCTTTAGTATCTTTTCTCAGTTATCGGGTTCAATATGAATCAATACGTGTCCCAATTCCGGAATATCCTGCCGTAAAGTATCTTTCAGTTTATGGGCAATTTCGTGCCCCTGTTTCACACTGATGTTAGCATCAACTGTCGCATGGAGTTCTACATGGTATTGCATCCCTGCTTTTCGGATAAAGCATTTTTCGGTATCTTCCACTCCCTCAACCGTCAGCGCCACTTTCCGAATTTCGTCAATCAGGTCATCGTACAGATGTTCATCCATGATTTCTCCCAAAGCCGGCCGAAAAATGAGATAGCTGTTGAAAAGAATCAACCCCGAAGCAAACAAAGCAGCCCAATCATCGGCCGTCTCGTAGCCTTTGCCAAAATACAACGCAATGGAGATTCCAATAAAGGCGGCTACGGACGTAATAGCGTCACTTCTATGATGCCACGCATCCGCTTTTAGGGAAGAGCTGTTGGTCTCTTTCCCTTTCTTGGCAACGATCCTAAAGGAAATTTCCTTCCAAATAATAATAGCTCCCAGCACAATAAGTGTCCAGGATTTTGGCAATTCGTGGGGTGTGCCGATGTTAATGATACTTTCGTAAGCGATAATCGTAGCTGACGTAATCAAAAACCCAACCACCAAAAAGGTAATCAGTGGCTCTGCCCGCCCGTGTCCGTAAGGGTGGTTTTTGTCTGCGGGACGGCTGGCATATTTCAGCCCGAATAGCACTAAAAAAGAGGAAAATATATCGGTCGTTGATTCAATCGCATCGGCAATGAGTGCATAGGAGTTTCCGAAAACCCCGGCAAGCCCTTTAATGATTGCTAAAGCTGCGTTGCCGGCAATACTGAAATAAGCCGTCTTTATAGCTGTTTGTTGGTGAGTTTGGGTCATGATTACTAAAGTTTTTCAAACGATGTGGAGGAGAGGAAATGGCATCACATGGAGCGAATATAGCTCATTTTAGATTGTTATTGCAGTGACATCCTCTGTGTTTGTATCAAAAATCAGGATTCCTTCCTTTGTATCGTTCAATTGTCCTACTAATATGCCTTGTTTATTCCAAATGGCCGTTTTTCCTGCACTTTCAAAGTTATCACAGTAGCCCACACAGTTGGACATGAATGCCGTCATAGAATAGTTTTTGGCAATGTCGGATAAACTTTTGGCAGCTTTTTCAACTCCTTCGGCTGTTTTGGCCACACTTGTAAGATAGATTTCTGCACCGCTTTTATAAGCATTTGCCGAATGTTCAGGCACTGACAATTCATAACAAATAGCCAAAGCAATGTTGTTTTTATCGCCAATGAAGCTCACAGTGCTTTGCCCGCCAATAAAAAAAGGCCCTTCATCAGCGTGTAAATACTTTTTTGCATACAATTGTCGTGCTTGGTTTGGTTGACAAAGAATCATGCCAATGCTGATACCATTGTCATTTTTTATGGGCATTCCCACTCCAATTGTTAGTTGATGAACATCACTGATTTCCTGAAAATCATCAAATCGACTGTCCTCCAAATGAGTAGCCAATTCTTGTGCTAACTCGGGTTCATAGCCGGTGATGGACAATTCAGGAAAAACGATGGTATCTGCTTTGTTAACAACAGCCAAGTCTATTAATTTTTTGTGTTGAGCAATATTCCGGTGAATATCTCCTTTGACAGGTCTCGTCTGTGCTACACAAATTTTCATTTTGATGACTATTTTGAAATACAGATTTTACATCAATCTATGCAAAAATCTCCATTTGTCCATTGTTTACGGGTTCCATTTCTTTGATAAAACTCTTCCATAAATTCAACGTTAAATTGAGATTGTATTTCTTGTTCAATATATCAAGTTCTGCCTGTAACCCTGCTCTATTAATACTTTGTGCTAATTCCGAAAGATCAATTCTCATTAATACATCTTTTGTAAAAGTCCTTTTAGCATCTGAGAAAGTAATTGATTTTAAAAAATTCATTGCTGTAGTAGAATTTAAAAGTATTAATGAGTAAACTGCAAACTCGACTTTGTCAAACCCTACTAAATAGCAAGTATCATCCAACATAACAGGCTTGTTATCTTGAGGTAAAATAAGTGTAAAATGAAAAGTTTTGTAAAGTCCTGAAATGGCAACTTTAAAAGGTTTGAAGGAATAGTCACCGATTCCGAATATTGAATACATAGGTTTATTAATATAAATACTTGATTTTCTTGCATTAAAATTGGCTTGATGTGCTTTCAAGTACTTATATGTTTCCGGATATTCCGTTTTTATATATGTAGTTTCCTGTCCAACTTTCATTTGAGTAACAATTGTAAATTTTCTTGTCTGATTAATTACGGTATTTTTAAGGTCAGAACTTTTAAGAATACCATAAACTAATCCTTCTTCTAATATTACTTCCTCATTCAGACCATTCACATAATTCCCATGTAAATTGTTGTCTCCCACTTTCTCTAATTCCATAACAGAAGAACAGTCATGTTTTAAACCTTGCCGCCAAATAAAAGGGCAATCACCGTCAATCTGTTTTGTGTGAATATATGAGTCAATATTTGAAACAAATTTATCAGCCACCCAACCAAATTTTAAATATGAATTTTCATTGTTATAAAAATCATATTCGTTGCAGTCAAAGGCAGGTTTAGAATTTAACTTACAATAAAACAATGCAGCCTCAACTGAAACATTAAACTCTTTTTTACTATCAATACATTGTTTTTCGATAGAAGCTATTTTATATTGGTTCCTGTTTTGATCAAAAATAATATTTTTAATTACCGAATTTTTAACCAAAAACAATAAATATCCATTCATGTTTTGAAAGGTTTTGATCATTGATAAAGTGATAAATTCAGCAATATCAAAATTTCCTTTCCCAGTCATAGCGTCTAAACCGCTATGATTTTTAAAATTTGTCTTTTTAGGTAGGTTTGTTGATTCAAGGCTTCCCAATTTAGAATTGGTTACCCAAGGTGGATTCCCGATTAATAAAATATTTTTTGTAGAATATTGTTTAGCTATCTGTTTAAAATCGAAGTCAAAGACATTACAATGAACAATTGAAATTTCGGGCTTATTTACATTTGGGTTAGCAAGAAAAAAGTCTATTATATTAAATTTAGTTTCCCAAACGTAAGGCTTATAGATTTCAACGCCAAAAATGTTTTCTACCTTCTTAAAATTTTGTAATGCTGCAATAATAAAATTGCCTTTACCACAGGTTGGTTCAACTATAATTTCAGGCGCAATATTCTTTGATGCCAAATGAAGTATTACTTTATTAGCTAAATCATGATTGGTTTGAAAATCACCATACTCTGCCCTGTCCGGTTCTTCAACACTATTATATGCAATTGAAATAATATCTTTCAATGTTTTTAACTCTTCGTTAGTATCAAAAAAATCTATGATACCAAATGCTTTATAAATTTTTTGATTTGACTCTTCGAAAGATATATCTTCTTTTAAATTTTCATCGAAAAAATCTAAAACTTGACGGTTAATATTGGCTTCAAAAATTTTCATCACTCCAGTTTATTATAACTTATAATCTTGTCAATACCTGAAATGTCATTTTTTAAATCTCTAATTCGAGAATACTGTAGTCTCCACTGAAGTGCGTTTGAAATAGTCAAATAGCCTATTGAAATTTCTGAGACTAATATAATTTGTGCAATTTGTTTTAGAGTAATCTCATCCGCAGGCAGTTTTATTCCTTCTAAAAATGACACCACATCGTCTTCATTCGCCCCGACCTTTTTCATTTCATTTAAAATGCTTGTTGTCGTAAAGTCAGCAGTTCTTTCCTTTGAGACAAAAGAGCAACCTACAAAATTAAGGGTAGCTGTTTGGCTTTCTGAATCATCTATTTTATCATAAACGAATACTAAAAGGTTATATCCCAGTCCAAAGATTTTTTGTTTTGCGTCTTTAAATGGGCAAGACGATTGGGGCTGTTTATTCGAAGTAACTTTAATATCAGTCATTATATCGTCTGAAGGCAAGTCTATTCCTTTTGCCGAAGAGCCAATAGTAAGCTCATATCTATCTTTCAAGTATGCCTGAAATTTTTGTTCAATGAGGGTTCCAACCGCTTTTCCATCTGTTACACCATACAACTCTTTATGTTAAAATTTGATTGTTCAATACAGAAAAACTGCGCTTCTCTGATAAGGGCATCTTTTGTTAATTTCTCCTTCATTTGAGTCTTCCAATATACGGTTTATCGCTTAATTTTCTCTCAACTTCTTACTGATTCACCAAGCGACTCTCTTTCCGTTTAGAAATCAGCCATAAGCCCAAAAACACGATAGCACCGTTGAGCATCAGTCGTTCAAAACCGATTTTATAACCGTCAAACCACGCTTCGGAGTTTTGGTTGAGAATATACGTAATAATAGGCGCAGCTACGCAGACAAAGGGCGTATATCTGTCGTTTACAACACGCTTGGTGTATAGCCCAAAGGCAAACAGCCCCAATAAGGGTCCATAAGTGTAGCCGGCAATGTCGAAAATAGTCGTAATCACCTCCTTGCTGTTCAGTTGGTTAAAAATCACAATAACCACGTAAAACAACAACGAGAAGCCAATGTGTACCCAATGTTTGATGCGAGCACGTTCGGTTTCGGGTTTGTTGGCAACGTTCATAAAATCAATGCAGAATGAAGTGGTGAGGGCGGTAAGGGCCGAGTCGGAGCTGGCATACGTGGCGGCCGTGATTCCAATCAAAAAGGTGATAGCCACTACCACGCCGGCGGTTCCTTCGTGTAAACCAAAATGGTTAAGAGCCAACATTGGGTACAATTCATCCGTACGGGCGGGGAGCGGAATATTTTTGGTTTGAGCATAGAAGTACAACAAAACGCCTAAGCTCATAAACATCAAGTTGACAAACGTAAGAGTAATGGTAAACCAAAACATATTTTTTTGCGCTTCACCGATGTTCTTACACGTCAGGTTTTTTTGCATTAAATCTTGATCCATCCCCGTCATGGTGATGGCGATAAACGCACCGGACAGAAATTGTTTCCAGAAATACTTATTGTCTTTTGGGTCGTCAAAAAAGAAAATACGCGAATATTCACTGTCTGAAATGGCTGATACCATGCCTCCAAACGAATAATTTAACTCTTTGGCGACCAAGTAAATGGTCAACGCTACTGCCGTTACCAAAAAAGTAGTCTGTAAAGTGTCGGTGACAATAATGGTTTTTACACCCCCTTTGAAAGTATACACCCAAATTAAAGCAATGGTAATCAATACCGATACCTCAAACGGAATTCCGAGTCCATCATACATAGCGATTTGAAGCACCTGAGCAGCCACGTAGAGGCGTACTGCAGAACCTAACGTACGTGACAGCATAAAGAAGGCCGAACCCGATTTGTAAGCCCAAAAGCCAAATCGTTGTTCCAAATACGTATATATGGAAACCAAATTAAGCCGATAATACAAAGGCATCAAAACGGTTCCAATAAAGATATATCCCAAAATATAGCCCAAAACAACTTGGAAATAGGAGAATTGAATCTTTCCAACGGCTCCCGGCACAGAGATAAATGTAACCCCCGAAAGCGAGGTTCCAATCATTGCAAAGGCTACTAAAAACCAGGGGGACTGTTTGTTAGCCGTAAAAAACGTATTGGTATCGGCCCCTTTGGAGGTGTAAAACGATACGGCAATCAATACAGCGAAATAAATGATTAAAATAGTGAGGGCGACAAATGGGCTCATGGGTTGTGATGAGGTTAAAACTTTTTTACTTTTTGCAAACCTATAAGGTTTTTCGTAAATTTGTTATATCTGTTTATCAACTATACAAATCTTTGCCGATGCAACTGTTTGAAATGCCTGAAATTGACGTATTAGAGGAAGTTGAAGAAAAAGTAATTGAAACTGCTTTATTCAGTTTGGTGGTCTTCAATGACGAAGTGAATACGTTTGATTGGGTGATCGAAACCCTCATTGAAGTTTGTGAGCATTCACCCGAACAAGCCGAGCAATGCACCATCATCATCCACTACAAAGGTAAATGTCGTGTCAAAAACGGTTCTTGGGAAGACCTTGTCCCCATGCGCCAAGCGATTTGCCGCCGTGGAATTTCAGCGGAGATTCTTCAATAATACTACACGGGACTTGGAAAGTTTGACAGCCAAAATCGTAAACTTTCCAAGTCTTTCTCAAAAACCTGCTATCCAAATAAGGCTCTCAATTCTGTAGCTTCTGACGGCTTCATTCGTCCTGCCAACACCAGACGAAGCTGCCGACGGCGCAATGCACTGTCAAACAACTGTTTTTCTTCTTCGGTTTCAATAATAGCTGGCGCTACTTCAATGGGGCGTCCGCTTTGATCTACGGCTACAAAAGTATAAAATGCGGCATTGGTATGAATTGCTTCTTCACCTGCCGAAATATTTTGGGCATATACTTTAATATGCACCTCCATTGACGACGTAAAAGCCCTTGTAACCTGTGCTTCAAAAGTGACGATGTTTCCTAATTTGATAGGTTCTGCAAACGATACATTGTCAACCGAGGCCGTCACCACTGTACGGTGGGCGTGTTTTTGGGCTGAAATAGCAGCGCAAATATCCATCCAATGTAACAATCGACCTCCCATGAGGTTATTGAGGGTGTTGGTGTCATTAGGAAGAACCATTTCGGTCATGATGGTGTGTGACTCACTTGCTTTTTTGGGAAGAGGCATGATTTGAATGTTGAAATAGGAAATAGGAGTTCAGAAGTATGAAATAGGAAATTAATAATCATACTACTTACCTCCGGCATTAGTTTCATTTATTGAATCTGCGGCAAAATTAATTCTAAAGTCGCAAACCACAACCTTCCGAACCATTTACGGGCAATGTCTGTTATTTTGATGTATAAACAAAAACTGAAATATGAGTCAATTCATGGTCGAATTTATTCTCCCCGACGAAATGACGGAGGAGTTTGTAGCAAAAATCCCACGTCAACGCCTTAAAATCAATCAGTTGATGGAGAAAGGGAAAATTACGGCCTATTCACTATCCGCCGACCGAACCAAACTTTGGTGCATTCTCAAAGCAGAAACAGAATTTGATGTAATGGAAATCATCTCGGAGTTTCCCCTGATTGATTTTATGCGCCCTACCATCACCGAATTGATGTTCAATAACACCGCAACCGCCGTAAAGCTACCGATGTTTTCGTTGAATTAACCACTGTTTTTCAACCCAACATTACTACATTTGAGGAAAAATCGCAGCTGTGACTCCTTCTGAAGTATTTGAACAACGCCAAACTGTATTCCTCCAACAAGCCGAAGTATTCCAACGTCGTTATAGCCAACTTTCAACGGCACGTCTTTCCATCTTCCTTGCGACCATCGCACTGACATGGGGACTGTATCGAATTAATTCAATGGCTGCCTTGGCAACAGGTGTGTTTGGTTTAATTATTTTTGCCGTTGTTTTACGGAAACACCAAAAAACCGCGCGTGAACGTGACTTGTACCGAGCCCTCGCAGAAATTAACAAAGACGAGATTTCGCGTCTTTCTCTGCATTTTTCCCGAGCGGAAACGGGCGCATCCTTTGCCGTTAAAAATCACGCTTATTGCAACGATTTGGATGTTTTCGGGCCTCATTCGCTCTTCCGATTACTTAATCGTGCTCATACACGAGTAGGTATGCAGACATTGGCCGATTGGCTGCTTGGCCCCGCTGACCCCATCGAGCTCGCTGTTCGACAGCTGGCTATCACTGAACTTACTCCCCTACTCGACTGGCGGCAAGAAATGGAAGCAGTTGCTCGCTTGGAAAAGCAAATTGCCGAATCGACTGATTTTTTGCACCACTGGCTTCAAGCGGGCGAAAACGAGTCTATTCTACGGTGGAAGCATCTTCGATGGTTCCCCATTTTAACCATTGCGGGTATCATTTCTGCTTTTATGGGGCTGATTCCTTGGATAGTTGTCGTTTTACTTTTGGGTTTTCACGGTTTTATTTTGGGTAAACTAAACCCTTCCGTCAAGGCGTATGCCGAACAATCGAATGGAATTGTGGATACACTTAAAGCTTTTTCAGCTTTATTGGAAAAAATTGAGAATCATTCTTTTACTTCGGCCAAACTGCGTCAATTGCAAAGTCAGTTGAAAGTTTCTGCCACTGCATCCAAAAGCATTCAGGAGTTAGCCTCTGTGACCGAAAACCTTAATTTTCGCTTGAATCCTTATTTTATGCTCGCCATTGGGCTTCCTACGCTTTGGGATTTGCAATGGATGACCAAGCTGGAAGTTTGGAAACGTGCCCACCAACACCATCTTGAAATTTGGCTTAATGTATTGGGCGAATTTGAAACACTGAGCAGTTTAGCGGGCTTTGCTTATGCCAATCCTTCCTATCCTTTTGCCGAAATTTCCCCGAAGGATTTCCACTTGAAAGCGATTCAAGCGGGACATCCGATGATTTTAGCCGAGAAACGCGTGAGTAATGATTTTGAAATCAATGAAGTAGGGCAAACAGCCATCATCACAGGTTCCAACATGTCGGGGAAGAGCACTTTTTTACGAACGCTGGGCATCAATACTGTGCTTGCTTTATCAGGCTCGGTCGTATGTGCGGAATCTTTTTCGTGTTCGATTGTGCGGATATTTACCAGTATGCGTACCCAAGATTCGTTGGAAGAAAATACATCATCTTTTTATGCCGAACTGAAACGCCTGCAATCTTTGCTTCAATTGGCAAAATCGCCGGGAATTCCGGTCTTCTATTTTTTAGACGAAATACTAAAGGGAACCAACTCTGCTGACCGTCACCGTGGCGCAGAAGCCCTTATCAAGCAGTTACATTTACTGAACAGTTCCGGCTTTGTTTCTACGCACGACCTTGAGTTGGGGCAAATGGAAACACAGCACGATTATATAGCCAATTACAGTTTTAATTCAACCTTTTCGGAAGGGCAACTACATTTTGATTATCACCTACAACCAGGCATTTGCCGCGAATTCAACGCCACAGCCCTCATGCGGCAAATTGGGATTGAAATCAATTAAAAAGGGGGAAAGTGTAAAGTTAAAAGTGTAAAAAAATTCCCGCTGTAATATTTTGTGTGTTAACCCTTTTGTCCTGTTATTTTTGTTTTCAAAATCACAATTATGGCAAAAGTAAAAATTGAAATCACAACTGATATAGGCGAAACTGTTTTAGTGGAAGGC
>Ga0247843_1003059_pt1 | contig 28388 bp, 32 predicted proteins | sample LaCruzMarch2017__FD_192420 | JGI IMG/M metagenome (GOLD analysis project Ga0247843, IMG submission 192420) | Freshwater microbial communities from meromictic Lake La Cruz, Castile-La Mancha, Spain - LaCruzMarch2017_8m | ecosystem: Environmental > Aquatic > Freshwater > Lake | place: Spain... | reverse complement strand
CTATATAATTAAAACGCTAACCTTAACCCAAAATATAAAAATGGGCTTAAAAATATGTATGAAAAATATTATTCGACAAGAAGAGGGAGAGTGATAATGTATCCTCTCTGATAGACATTGATTCAAATCTTTGTTTCTAACATTCATTGAATGACAAAATAAGTAAAATGATTTCTTACTATTATTGAGTCAATCTACATTTGGCAAGTCAAGAGATGCAAGTGTTCATATCGTTGAAATGATCTGCGTAAATGTCCATTTACCTAGCTGTTTTCAAAATGTTTTTTTCTTCATAGTCAAGTAGTCCATAGAGATGTTTAGTAATATTAGGCACTAAGATTCTCCAAAAGAGGTGTCGAGTTCACGAGTTCCTGCGCCACCTCCCCAGCAAATGCCAACATGGCAAGACGACCATTCTGTAATTCCTTCAAGCTGTACTCTGCCAATTTCTCCGGTCCTGGGTTGGAATATAGTCCATTCTCGAGAATTCTTGCATTGGCACGCGTCCCTGGCTCAGTCTGGAGAAGACGCACTGTCTCTAGGACGGAGATCACGCCGAATGTCTATAAATGTTGGTTGCATGGTTCAATTACAATTCGATTGAATCAGATGACGAATGAGCAATAATTCTATGGCGATGCAGGAATAAACAACATTAAACACTCACCAATCCCGTCCATACTGGATCGGTGTTGAAAACCTCCAACGCCGTACCAGACGGTGCCAAGAAGTCATCCCCGAATGTACCATCAGCGGCATACTTCTCGGGAAGGAGGAATCCCAGCACTGCAAGCTGGGCAAACCGTCCATGCATAATCTCCACCTCACGGTATCGTGTTAATTCCTCCGGTGATGCCTTGGCAGCAAAGCCAGCCGGATCGAAGAAACCAATGGGTGCAAGAGCCCCAATAAGACCGGTGGGGTTTGGGTTGTCCAATGACCGTCCCTTGGCAGGTGCAGCCTGCTTTACTGGGATAGCCTTACCTTTCTTCGGTGCCACGGCCTTGGCGACGGCCTTGACTGCGACTGATTTGATGGGTGCAGCCTTCTTTGCTGCGACGGCGACTGACTTGACAGGAGCAGCCTTCTTTACTGCCACTGGAGCTGCCTTCTTGACCGCCGCTGGAGGAGGCTTCGTACTCACGGCACGTGTTGCCGAGAGAGATGAAGAAACGCGATCGAGCGAAGCAGGAGCAAAGGCTGCAGCGCCGGCGATGAGGGTTGAGAGTACGGCAAGCTTCATCGTGGTGAGGGAATCCAAAATGATAATGGTCGGCGACGGACGGTCGGTTTGGACTTGAAGATAATCCAGGGTTCCCGCCTAAGTTAGGGTTATGTTTTTACCGTAGGGATAAAATGCTTTCGCCGTTGAGAGAGAGGAGCGTTGCGAAAAGGCGTTCACTTGTTCCAACGCCGAGACACCAAGACGACAAGGGTTTGCCTCCGGGAACATACAATAGCGCGACGGACGACGACGATGACGAATGGAATGCCGCTCTCTCTGACCCTCGGGCCGGAGCGTAAGATCTACCTTCATGCATCCGATCCCTCAGAGCATCCGGGGTTGCGTTTCGAGCATTCGTCCGCGGATGGACGTGTACGTGTCGTCGTCGATGATTACGTGTCCACACATCAAACTGGTGATGATAGCGATGGACGACTAAGCCCTCCATTGACAGTAGAGGCACGATACAATGGTATTATTGAGGGAGATGTGAAACATGATGATATTGTCCGTGAGGTTGCTGGGATTGATGCACGACGACCCATCAGTGAACACATGTGGAAACTTACCTTGGGGCTAATGCGTGTGGCTCCTCGGCCGATTGAGGTTATAATTGCCAGTGAACGTGATCCAAACTCTCCTATTGAGGAGGAGGATGAAGAAGAAGAGTTGGAAGAAAGATTGATGACTGCCATGTCGAATACGGCTTTGGGGTACGTGCAGCTAGATATGACGGGAGAAGTCATCCTGTCTCCCCATGATGACGGGGAGGAGATTGACGACAGTCATAAGATCCTGCATGATCCCTGGAAGGATGAAGGACGATTTGGTCCAGAGCGCCGTGTGGTCTTCCATGAAATGTCATTAGGCGTGAAGCTCCAACGAATTCCCGACGAGGGCATCGTTCGCGTACAGAGGATATCATCAACTACCAAGCAGTCATCATCGTCACCGGGGGTACGTGATCCTCCGTCGCCGGACGAGGTGTGTCTAGATGGAGATGTAAGGGAAGGAATTCAGCCTGGAGACACCGTGTTTGAAGTGGGGGGCGTCGACTTACGAAACAAGGTTATTGGTATCCTGGAATGGGCAGATATGGTCCATTTCATCAAGCATGTCGGTCGACCATTAGAGATGGTAGTTGCGAAGGACAGTACGTTTGTCCATGACGACATAGAAAAGGAAAGTAAAAATATGGAGAAGCAGAAGTTGGACGACATGGAACAAGGAGTAAAAGATGGAATTTTGAATAATGCCTTCTGCTTCAATCTTGGGACAGATGAGGTGTGCAACATTCCGTGCACTGTTCCCTGTACTGTTCCCTGTGGTGGTGGTTTCAGTGGTGGCATCGATACACGTATGTATGGAGCGTTGGCTGAACTTGGTGCTCCTATTTCCTCCACGGGTGGTCTTGAAGTTCCTGGTCTTGATTGTGGTGGCAGGCGGGGTAGATATCCCTGGGAAAAGGAGAAGCAGGATGCTGACGATGAAGACTCTGTCAACGCCACGTCGATTGTGGATACTGGGAATGACATAAAGAATTTGTCGATCGATACTGTAGAGACAGATGCTGATCGACTGATGGCTAAGTTTTTATCGAGGAATACTGAACTGAACTCTTCCGACGGACTACCTCCAACCTTCTATCCAAAAGCGTCGGGCTTCTACTCGCGTACTCATCCACAAAATGGTTCATCTGCCCCTACAAAGCTTCATATCGACCCGAAGCCTAGTAAACGTGACACGTCCAAAGATAGTGATACTGGTAGCGTGGGAGAGGACAGCGTTGACGCGACGCCAATAGCTTCGGTCTCGCGGCTCAAAGAAATGTTCTCTCCAATCAAGGCCGATGTGGGTGAGGAGGTCATCAAGCCGTCAGACTTGTCTACTCCTATCTTGATTGAGAAAGACAAGATGCGGCTCGATCATCAAAGCGCCGTGAGCAATGCGACGAGGTTGAATGGTCTATTCTCACCAATGGTTAATCCTGAGTCGCCCACAAGCATCGTACCACAGAGTCCGGATGTGACTGGTGATGGCGTTTCTTTCTTGACTGAAGCCTCGCCCAACAATACCACCAAGCGCTCTCCTGTACTCGATAAACTAATGGAGCTCAGACGGGTAAGGAAGTCAAAGAGCGGGGGGGTTCCAGGGAGTTCATTAGGTCTGAACGCAGAACAACAGGGTTTCACGTCCTCTCTTGATAGCACAAACGACTCATCCTTTCATCAAAAGTTCATTGATAATCTGATAGACGAATTCTGCTCCCCGAACCATCCACCTCGGCAATCACTTATTGGATTTGTCGATAATTTGAGAGACGACGCATGCACCCCAATGGAGAGTCGGGATGAAACCAATAATCGTGGAGACAAGAAATCACGGGTACCGCTGTCCGCTGCAATGGCGAAAGCGTTCGACAGCGACTCACCTTTTGTCGGCAACATCAACTTTTCCACGCCTCATCAACGTGTTCCTTCGTCTGCCTTGTTTGCACAGGCGTTCGTGGTCCAACCTAATCCGGAGGGTGGAGAGTCCGACACAAGATGGGTGCAAACGACGAGTCCGTTGTTCGTTAAGAGAAAGGCTCTCGCCCCCTCACAGAGAACCCAGTCATTCGAACCGTTCACGAACAGCCCGGGCACAAACACGGGGTCTTTTACTGCGATCGATTTTGCTCATCTCAAATGGGGGGATGTAGGCGGTAAGTCATTAGCGGACGCTACTAGTTCAGAAGCGGAGAACCCCAGCTTTGACGAGATCCCTTACACAAACACAACACAGTGTTGTTCGATAAGTGACGTGCTTGGTGAATTCGCACAGAATTGTGGCCTTGACTTGTTGAACTCGTCATTGCAACAGCAACAGAAGGTCAATTGTTTATCCCCTCGGAGAAGGACCTTCTTCAGTAAAATCCGTAAGAAAACGAAAAAGAATGCACATGAAAGAGCCAACACTGACGATGATGATTACAGCGATAAAACGTATGATGAAATGATGAAGGGTGTTCGACCAGCGCAAATTCAGCTAGCGTACCAACATATCCGCGGAAAGGCGATTTCGAGAGCCACTCAGTTCACCCCTTTGGTTGAGGATGAAGTTTGTTTTTAATGATCAGCCGTCATGCTCTTCCTAGGCTTCGTAGGTTTCTAGTCGTCTATCATCTAAATATGTGTAGTAACAAACAGAAAACGAAAAGCCGGACCTGAACCTTTTCAAACAATCAATATTGTCACTTGGTAACTTGTTCAGTTCATACAATATTAAAAGACTAGTCGTTTAATGGCTCAACAATATTTCATTGAATGGCAAACAATTCAATTCAATAGTTTCGAAATGTATGTAACAGAAGTTTCTACCTCGCCCTTAGTTTCAATATTGGTCATCGTCGCTCTGGCATGCCGTCCGAGTAAGTCTACCATAGCCGTCGACAACTCCTTCCCACCAACTCCGATTCCATCGTATTCAAGAAGAAGCTTCTCTAGATATGGCATCGCCTCCTTGATAGTCCACGCATCTCGCACAGTAAACAAGCTTCGGATTCGCATTACGGGATCTGATGGGTGTAGACCAAAGTCTTCTGGGAAGTATCTCCATCTGCGATTGTTATGAATTTTGTACACATCATCTCCCTCTTCTGTATCATCTTGGTCCCAGGGCATCGTCGATGACGACGTCATCATTTCGCAAATGGCTATTCCACGCAATAGTCCTACATTCGGTACATATCCCCCCGGAATGGTTGGTAATCTCATCGACCATGCGTCAATTAGTTCGCCCTCCTTCCACCAAGTCATATTACCACCACGTACTCCTCCCCGCAGGAACACCTCATGTGCTACTAGCTTTGCTACTCCGTCTGGGTCAAGCCAACCCAACTGAGGCATAGATGAGAGTATGCCAAAGTCGTTATCACCCGGAGTAATTTTGTCATCTGCTTTATTATTAACGCTAAAGAAGATGGGACGAAGGCATGACCAAATAACCTCGTCGGGTAGGTGATATTGCTCTGATGATGATGATGATGATGATGTGCCACCCTCCGATCGTGCCCAATTTTCTCGTATTTCATCAACAAACGATGAAAGAGGCATCCCATCTCCCTCCATTCCTCCTGTTGATGACAACCATTGGAGTTCGGTATCAGACTCAACCAACGTAGACACAATTGCCGACAAGACAGTACGTCGTCCCTCCTCCGAGAGTGTACCATACCGTAAAGAAACACTACTGCCTGATGGTAGTACTAATGCATCCTCGGCACCAAAATATCGTCCACGTATGGCATTGCTAACCTCGGCATGTGACGTACGACACAATCGTGCTAATTCGTGGATAGTATATCCCAACTTGGTTGTTGTTGTTGTTGTTGTTGTTGTTGTCGGGGGTGGATCAAACGGATCGTACGTAGCACGATACAATATCTCACGTAACACATTCGCAAAGTGTCGTGGGGGTAAGAGTGTAGGTTCCAAAAAGAATGTTGCCGGGGAGGATTCACCGGGTATTTGTCCTACTGATCTTGCTGACATGGTTACTAATATCCGATTGGATGTTGTTGAACCAGTGACATCATCTATTTCATCCCCGGGGGAGGAGGAGAGTAGTTTCCGCTTTTTGTTGTTCCCTCCCTCGGCGGTAATCCCTTCGTCGTTGTTCGTCGTCGTCGTCGTCATTGCATCGACTTTCATGGGCGGGACGACAATATATGTATTTGACGTCTCCACACGCGTAAGTAGCAATGTTTTTCCCATTTTATCTTCAATGATAAGTCGTGCAGATACAGGCTCGATACTGTTACCCCCGTCGTTATTGGCATTGGCATTGTTCGTTCCCCCCTCCCCTCTATTGTCGCTGTCGTCGTTTGGACCCATGATATAAACGTCGGACGTGACAAGATCATCGATGGACAAAATTCCGGGAGGAAGGCTCATTAATATCAATCCTCCTTCATCGTCGTTCGAGATATCATCTTCGTCATCGATCGACGGATTATGTCCCGCACCCCGACTGCTTTCGAGGGGTGAAACGACCGCACCACTTCGCGCTGCCGAGCTACCGACAATGGGGAAATCGCTAAGAGGGAGGGTAAGGAGAGTCGTCCCCGAGGCGTTCGTTGGGTCGTCGAGTCGTAGGTGGCAATGCCCGCCCATGATGAGTAGTTTCTTTTTTCTTGCGGGAAGTTGTGGGCGGCGTGCGCTAAAAATCGTCCCGTGGCCGGCCGTCGTCCTTATTAATCCCTATCTACGTCTTGTCGTCGTTATCTACTAAAGCTATAATAAATCAACAACTAAATAGCATGGAAGCCGGGATAGGCGGTGGTACGACGTGTCATGTCCTCCCATGTGGCATGGACAAGGATCTTACGGCGCCGATTGGAATATATTTCCATCCAACGCCGATCTATAGTGTATTAGGAAGAGGAGCCGGGAGTAAGCATAGCAGAACTTTGGATCTCGTGAAAATACTTGGAGATGAGAAAGACAACTCCACCTCGACGACAATGATGTCGCCGGAAGAAGAAGGTGACGACACGAAGAAGGAGGTGGAGAAGGAGGAAGTAGGAGGAGCAGAAGTGCAGGTCGCTATGGTTCTAGCGGCACAGTTTCGTGGACGTGGTCTCCTCTGCATCGCAGACTCTAAAAAAACGACGACGACGTCGACCACCACAACACCACTCTCTGAACTCCCTCCCGATATGATGGGAGCAGTATTCTCGTCATCATTGTCATCGGCTCCCTCCTCTTCTTCATTCGGTGGTGGCAAGAACACGATGACAAATAAGACTGTTTCGCTACGTCCGATTGAGACCTTTCGATCGTTATGCTCTTGGAGTCATGAGCACGACCCACGAAAGGTTATGGGTGATCATCTCAAAGACGGCTGTGGTCATGGAGATGATCGCATTGGACTAAACGCTGCATTGAGTTGGCGTGACCTAGCTCGTGAGATTCATGATCCAATTCCAATATAATCCTGGACTTTAAACAAACGACTAGAAGCTTTTTGTACGTTTTTGCCCGACGAATTTAGTTTCTGCTCTAATTATTGATCTAATTCTATACACATGAAACCCCACCACACATCTGAGCTTCACCAATTGTGGATTTCTGTACACGAAATATGGGCGCTCCCTTGTCTGTTTCAATAAGATACCTGTCTAGGGATCAACTGACCTCCTCCTCTCACTGTCCGTGGAACCAGCCGGGGAGATATGCTGATGTGTTGATTGGGAGTTGACATTTGGCGGTAATACACTCTTACGAGGCATCTTTTCCTTCTTATCTTGGAGTGAAAGAGCTTCCAATAGCATTTTTTCTAGTCCCTGTTGTCTTCCGAGCATTTCCTTCTTCTCTTTGAGGAATGACATTTGTAGACGACTGATCTCAGTAGACGTGTCACTCTGGGCAGGGCGGGGGGGGAGAGTCTGAGGTGAAGACGATCGTAACTTCCTCTCCAACGACGCTGTCTTCTTCTCAAGCTTTTCTTTTTCACTGTTAATAGATACCAAAGTCTTTTCAGTCTCAGTGAGGCGACTCTTGAGCGTTTGCTTCTCCTGAGAAAATTGCTTCTCAAGATCTTCGTTCTGGCTAGCGACCAAGACCAAGGTCCGTTCTGTCTCCATAAGACGATTCATTAGCTCCGCCTTCTCTATATCCAATTCCGCGGACTCAACGGTCATGATTGATGAGTCATTCTTCAGGGACATGTTATGGTTGATATCCTGCAGATCCTGAACAGTCTGTTCAAGTGTCTCCTTCTCGGTCTTAATACTTGCTAATTGGCGTTCCTAACATGACATGCGAAAGAATTTGTTAATACATGTAAACAATTGTTGAATGTAAATACAGAAGACAGACTTCAACTTACGGTCTCCTGAAGGCGCACTTGAATTTCTGCAATCTTCTTATTGTGCTTGCCTTTGGTCTCCATTAACTCGGTAGATATTTCCCTCTCAATGTCGGCCTTCTGGGTCTCAAGAGTGGCCTTCTGGTTGCATACATTAATAAGCGTTGATTCAACTTCGTAGATGCGCTGTGTGAGCTTGATCTTCTCGTCGACCAGCTTGATCTTTTCCTCCTGCCACTCAGCAGACTCCCGTGACAAAATCGACTTCGATTCGTTGAGTTCTGTTGACAAATGTTGATTCTCCTGACGTAAGTTGTCGACCGTGCGCTCTAGAGCAGCTTTCTCAGAATTCATGTCTTCCAGAGTCCTCTCCGTCTGATTCAGGCGCGACTGGATAGAAGAAATAGCTTCGTTGTGTTTGCCTCTGCTTTCTATCAACTTGGCGTATAGATTGCTCTCTAACTCCGTCTTTTGATGTTCCAATTCTGCCATGTTTGACGACACCAGATTCAATGCCTGCATTGCCTCCTTAACCTCACTCTTTAGTGCGTTCTTCTCCACGGCCAATGTATTCTTCTCGTTCAATACCTTGGCTAATGAGTTCTGTTTCTCGGCTAGGGAGCTCTTGAGAATGGCATGACTCTCCATCCAAGCTGCAGATTCACGTGCTTGGATAGACCTCGATTCATCAAGATCAGATGTACGCGCCACGTAGTTCCGTTGTAACTCGGCTGTCTTTTTCTCCAAGGCTTCCTTCTCTTTCGCTAGAGCCAAGAACGCATCGTCGCTCATCGCTAGACGCTTTTCAAGAGATTCCATTTCTTTCTTGGTTGACTGAACTTCAATGGACATCGATTTTTCAATGGAGTCCTTCTTACGCTCGAGGGAACAAAGGCTCTTCTCGAGCAAATCCTTTTCCTTGGATATCATGACCAGAGCTCGATCACTCTCCTGGAAGCGCTTCTTAGTCTCAACAGATTCGTGTACTAGCTCGCTCATTTTCTGGGTGAGTGAATCATTCTCTGATTTCAATCCTGAGAACTTGCTCTCCTATGATCGTCAATAATGAATATAAAGCGACATGTATTAGTCAGTTGTGGTTATCAGAACAAGGTGTACAATGCGATCCAGCACCTACCATGTCCACGAGGCGTTCGTTCAACTCTCTACTTTCTTCTAGCTTGCTTGTTAACTCTTTGTTCAAGCGTTCGTTCAATTCTCTGCTTTCATCTAGCTTGCTCGTTAACTCTTTGTTCAAGCCTTCCATGGCACCTACATTAGTATACATAACGTGGAAATAAGATGTGAAAACAGAAATGTCAACCAAAGAAGCACCTGAACACTCTTACCATACATGGTCTTAAGTTGATCCTTCTCCACGGTAGTAGTAGCTAGAAGGCTTTCAATTTCTTCCAATTTATTAGCAAGTTCCTTCGACTCCTTGGCAGCAGCTTTCTTCTCGGATTTCATCTTTGCTTCGACCTTCGCATTTGATTCTGCAATCTGTATTACCGTGTCTTTCTCGTCTTGCAATTCCTTACTTAAACTTTCCACCTTGGACTCTAGGTCAAGCACTATGGACTTGTGATCCTTGATCAAGGATGAAACGGTGGCCTCAGCGGCATACACCAATTGCTGCTGCTCCTCAACCGCGGTCTTCATCTCTTTCATCAATTTAGTCTTCTCCTGCTTGTGTGACTTCTTTGCAGATTTTAACTCTCTTTCAAGTGATGCCTGTCGGTTGGCAATTTGAGTGGTAGCCATATTTTCTTCTTTCAACTGGAACTGGAGCTTCTCAATAGTCAGGTTCATCTTCTGGTGTTCTAGTGTGAGACGTTCGTTCTTCTGGACCTCAGAGTTGTAGTTACTCTCGAATACCGACAGTTTCTCGTTGGCATCGATGAGCTTCTCAATAGTCAGGTTCATCTTCTGGTGTTCTAGTGTGAGACGTTCGTTCTTCTGGACCTCAGAGTTGTAGTTACTCTCGAATACCGATAGTTTCTCGTTGGCATCGATGAGCTCCTTCACCTGAGTTTCAAGCTTGCTATTCTGATCAACCAATTCCTTAAGATTGGACAGGAGCTGTTCAAACTCTTCGGCGTAGTCAGCATTACGCGACTGCAATTCGTTTATACTTTTTTTGAGTCCATCATTCTTGGCCTTCAAGGTCTCAAGCTCCTGTGTAAGAGTGGCATTTTCTTCCGTCTTAGTCGCAATTATTAGTTGCTTAGCCTGATCCGCATCATTCATATCCGCGATTTCATTCTTCTTCGTGGCAATGTCCTTCTCCAAGTCAACCATCATCTCAGTTTTATTCAGATTGCTTTCGACCAATTCATCAATTGTGCGAGAAAGACTAGAAAGTTCCCGAGAGTAGTCGCCATTCTTGATCTTGAGCTCTTTCACGTGCTGATTTAATGCTATGATACAGTCATCCTTGGAAATGACGTCTTGTTCAAGGGCCGAGACTTTGCCTGTAAACTCTGCAATCAGATCGTTGTCTGCGAATTATCATCAATCAAAATGTAACTTATTGTCAGATAATGAGCATAAAAATGACGAGAATTGGATTACTACGTGACATCTTACCGTTCTCTAGCTCAGTCTCAAGGAGGTTGCGAATTTGATCAATCGCGGCAATGCGATCAAGCATGATTGCCTCTAGTTTGTTGGAGATTTCGCTAGGATTGGAGTTCATCGATGAACTAGACTCGACAGAATCATTGGATAATGCGGGCTCAATGTGGCCGAAGGCATTTGACTCCGCCTCATTGCTGCTACTTGGAGGATCTTCGGAGAAAAGGTCATCGAGATGCTTCTCTTGATTCATGATTTCATCCATGTCAAGTCCCACTACATTCGTCATCTCGTCATGATCAATTTCCTTTTCCTCATCGCCAGCCTTTTTCATCTGTTCTTCATCCTTGACGGCAGCCTCAAGCTCCTCGTTAGATTCTGTGGTGAAAAGATCTTCCTTTTTGTTATCATCATATATACCCTCTCTCATTTCTTCGTCTGTTCCAGCAACTACCGCGGTATCTTTGTTGACGGCGACCAATCGCTTCCATTCGGCCAAGAGCTCGGCCTTTTCGTCCCTTGCCTCGTCGCTGACATCGCTATCGTGAGACGATGACGCCTGATCAACTAATGCGTCCAGAGAGATCGATTTCGCAGACATCGTACCTTCGACTTCAACGCCGGCTTCCTCCGTTGCTGGCTCCGTGCTGAACGGCATGTAGAAGGCGAATTGCACCATCTTGACGAGGATTGGTATTATCGCCTCGTGATAGCCTCTGTCCCTGGCGACTAAGATAAATTGCTCGACTGATAACTATCTCTTCAGTTAAACTTTAGAAGTCTGAGAATTTGCGATTTACTGGCTGCGGGGGGAAGTTGGATTCGCCAAAAGAAACTGGTCATTTGAAGTTTCTTCATTTGAGAAGTAGTGTGACACGCCTCCTGGCCTGGTACTTTTTTGTATGGTAGAGGAAAGAGGCATTGAAGATCATAAAAGGTGGTGGTTGGCGGAGAGGATGATGAGGAAATAATAATCGTCCTTCGTCGTCGCGCTGAGAGTGAGGCTGCGAAGATAATATTCGCTATCATGTTGCTGATGGTGCGGGGGACGCAATGAGTAAATGCATAGTCATGCCTGGTTTGCAGGAGCAAGGTTGTGCCGTGTTGGCGAACTTGTATATCAAAATTCATTTGGACACATCCGTGAATATAGTGGTAAGTATGGTTGTCAATCCAATGGATTCGGATGTGCAAAGTCAGTCATTACGGAATTGTGCGAAGGATGACAAGAATAAGGACGTGCTAGCAAAAGTCGTTCGAAGCAATCATTAAGCATCATGATGATCCGAATTTTTTGGCGTCCTGAGCAGGGCGCTGAGTGTGATTGGCATCGACGAGGACATTGTGGAATGGTGGTATAAAAGTGATTGTCGAGTCGATGCAGTAATATGTGACAATTTGGTCTGACAGGAGACGGTAGTTGGGTCGTTATGGACACTTAGCGTTGACCCCCGGAACAAAGGCGCGATGGTTGAAGCAGGAGTAATTGCGAGATGGTTTGGTCGATTCGTCATTATGCCTCTGAGGCTACGATACAAATACGAGGATGTGGTGTCCATATGGCCGCGAACGATGAAAACATTAAGATTCAGATATTGGATGATGGGGCATTGGAGGTTGTTGTTTTGGCAATGGTTTACATGGAGAGAATGAAAAGGTATATGAGCCGTGGCATTGTTGCACAAACTTTGCATACAGAAGAATATCCAAAACATGTTTTATGCCAGCGTCAGTCAGTCCTACGATGGCGGCTGCTCTTCCTTTCCAAATTGTTGCGAGAAGGCTTCGCAGTGTTGACACTGTTAGATCCGACGTGATAGCGAGAGAAAAAAGTAGTAGTAATAGAGGCACTATTGTTCAAATTTCACCCTCCTCTCGAGGACGACACAACCTGGAGACATGATTCTCACTACCTGTTCCCTGTATCCCATTTTGTGTACCTCCCCCCCCTTTCACCACATCCCCTTGACATTCAACGCCCCATTTTTCATGCTTTTGGTCAAACAGCGCATTGGTTCTCCATCAATTGTACTCTGAACCACGACGGATAATTCACCCATTTCTTCTCCCCCCCCCCATTTTTTCGTCAATCCACAATCGTTTTTATATAGCAATAATAATGATATTTCATAATCCATAATTAAGTCGAAAGACATCATTATGGACATAATACTGTCCAGGTGCAGTTGAGACTAAATGGAAGAATTCACAAAAGTGTAATGGATTATCACCTCCAATTTTTATCGCTCCCGTAACAAAAATAATAATCGCATTTGGATTACTCGACGGCTGGACGTCAGTGGTTTTGACAGAGTGTGTCACGGCCCCGACAGAGCGCAGTTTGTCGATTATGGCAGCTGCCGATCCACCCACCTGCTGGCCCTCGAAGGTTAGCATTGATTGATCATTGAATAAACCTGTTAATCCGTCAACACCAGAATCAAATGTTTGGTAGAAGTGCTGGACAAAGGCCGTGGCAATTTCCTCGGCACTCATGATGGTGTTTGTTTTTGTGTGTTTGTTTGGGTTTATTTGCGGGAACAGTCACAGCCGTTCACACATGAGATTGAGATTGCACCCAATCGCAGCCGCGGCAGCAGTCTTCTCTTCTACGGGAGTCGTAATCTGTGGCTACACCATACCATCATCAAACCACCCTCATCAGCCGATTACAGAACGTCGACCGTTCCTATCAAACCTCCTCGCTAGAACATCCTCCACTCTTCTTATCCTACCGATTGTGACATCGAGTAGTGGTAGAAGTAATGCAGACGTTATTCCATCTGTAACCACAGCAGAGTTTGATGTCATACTCAAGGATTCCGCAAAAAGTATCGTTGCTGTGGAATTATCAGGACCTAAGTCCGAAACGGCAGTAGTACGACTTGTAGATGGTACGACGTTTACAATTTCAGACCTTGTCGAATCATCGACTGATCCACGCTCGCCATTGAAACTGGTAGCTAGATGTAGACTATATAAAATACCCATTAAGAATACTGGTCTGCTAAGTGCCGTGAGTGGTGGATTGATATCCGACTCGGGCAAGAAAACGAAGTCATACATGAACCCTCGCGTTCAGGAGGCTGAAAAGAAGGAACAGGCGAAGAGAGAACGTATGGCCGAGGATGAGAGGGATAGATTAGAACAATTGTACAAGCTGGAAGGGGAGGAGAAGGGGTTCTTAGTAGAGTGATCTTTATTCAAGCGAGGGTAGACAGAATGAAGAATTAACCAAAATGAATTCGAAGAAACATAGAATGTTATTGCTTCACTCCTACTAAACTTCCTAGGTAAAACTAATAAATTATCATCCGGCTGACTGGATGCCCCGCAATTCTTCCTTGATGTTTGATATTACTTCTTCCCCTCCTCTCTCTCTCTTTACCCACTCCTTACTTTCATACAACCCATAAATTCAAACCTTGCTGTAATCCAACTTGCTCTCCAAGTACTTGTTGTCCAAAATCTTCCTTGCCGCTTTCATAAAATCCTCTTCCAATACATAGTCCCGATCGTTACGGATAGCGAACAGTCCAGCCTCGGTACAAATATTCCTCATATCAGCACCATTGAGCCCATCAGCAAGCTTAACCACACTCTCAAAATCAATATCACCCCTCTTGGTTATAGACGCTGAGTGGATTTTCAATATCTCAAGACGTTGTGTTTCATTTGGTTCTGGAATTTCAATCTTACGATCAAGTCGACCAGGCCGGAGTAACGCTGGGTCCAAAATGTCCGGACGATTTGTGGCCATTACCATCTTCACCTGTCCTTGATCCTCAAAGCCATCCATCTGATTCAATAATTCCATAAGCGTACGTTGGATTTCTCGGTCGGCGCTTGTCCCCTCACTGAACCTACTACCCCCGATGGCATCAATTTCGTCCATAAATATGACACATGGCTGATGATCCTTCGCGAAGCCAAACATTTCACGAATAATACGTGCCGATTCACCAATATACTTGTCAACGATAGCGGATGCCACAACCTTAAGGAACGTCGCTTGGATGTTCGATGCAAGGGCACGTGCAAGTAGGGTTTTGCCCGTACCGGGGGCTGTGGCGGAATCGTTAAGAAAAATGTATAGTGAGTAATGGGTCAAACAGCAAAGAATGAGAGTGCATAATTAGTGTACTCACGGCCATAGAGGAGTACTCCCTTCGGCGCCTATTCGAAAGGAGGTGCAGGGAAGTGAGTTAGATGAGGAACGGTGTGAAAATATGCACATGATATTGAGATATGTCATCACGACGAACTCACCTTGATCCCAACCCTAATAAATAGCTCCGGATTCGTCAAAGGCAGTTCAATAACCTCCCTCAACTCTCGAATTTGTTCATTCAATCCACCAATATCACTAAAGCTAATCTTCTTCCCCCCCTCCCCCTCCTCTTCGGTACTTTGCATGTGAAAAACAGTGGGATCCACCTCTCGGGGCAGTATCCTCATGATAGTTAACGTCGTCATGTCCAATGCCACGCGTGTGCCTGGTTTGAGCTTATCATGGTTCAACCGTGATCGACACCCCACTACATACCGTGGTCCACTAGATGCCTTCACAATGAACCGATCATCGGCAAGACGCTTTAGTACATCCCCAATAATCTGCCCGACCGACTGTAATGCCGATAGGTCGTCCTCGGTTTTTTGATACCGTGCGACCAACCCCCTTACATCCTCTCGCATACGTTTAAGACGGGCCTCCATCTCACGATGCTCACGGATCTTGGCACGGTACTGCTCAAGGACCTGCTCTCGCTCGGATGGCGGAGGAGGAGGAGCAGCGGCAGCAGGAATAGCAGGAGCAGCGTCGGGCTCAGACATAGTAGTATGAAGAGGAATAACGACGACGGCAAAAGAAAGATGGGCAATATAAGGGCTTCGCCGTGGAAGTAAATACAGGTAATTCACTAGATGTTCGAAATGTAAAATAGACACATGAAATGTTTGGTTGGGTAGGAAAGTTGTTGACATGGTGGTGCACCACACAGACATCTCCGGTGAGAAATCTTAGTATTATGTCTTCGTTGAAACATAATGAAACTGAAAAAGATTGATAATATCTTCCTTTGTTTTCATACTACATCATGCTTCCGTTTGCAGCTTAACCAGTCTATGAGATATACATAAAGTTGCATTTTACATCACTCAATCACTATGGAACAACTGAGACTTATCACATTGGACAAGGACTTGCTCATTCAACTGTCCTTCAACTTTACATGAATTGCCACACTCATGTTCATGAACTCAAACAATTCCCCACTGATGCTCAATCGCACCCAAAATCCTGTTAATAGCTGTAGCACCACTCAAAGGATACTCCGATATGCTGAACATCTTCTCAATGTATGGGTGATCCTCCACTGTGATATGCCCCGCAGCCATGGCACCAATGATAAAACAAACCTGATTCTCACACTCATCCGGACTTGGCGGGATAAGCGCCGTCGTTAGACCTGCTGGACTGTACAGTAATCCCTGACATGACATCCCATATACATGCGTCCCAACTGGTAAATGCTGTGAGAATGGATTCTTAATCACCTTCATCAATGTTGTGCCATTGTCTGCGGCCTTTATCTTCATCTTATGTAAAAGCTGGACCATCAAACCCGCGAACCGTTTGTATGTGCGTGGGATACGAACGCTAGGGTGCAGCTCAATTAATACATTACGACTAGTACGGATATATATTTGCAAATTCCCGCTCTTGTTCAATGGACTGTCAAGTAGGGCAAGGAGTTCTTGATGACAAATGTCGGGACGGAATTCCTTCGGATCCTTCTTTAGCTTCTTTTTGCATAGGTCACGATGATCATCGCAGTTCAATAGTTCGTAGTTGCCACGTCGGTTCTTAATCGTCTCAAGCTTAGCCTGGTCAAGTAACACTATTAGTCGATTCGACTTGCCCTTGGCTCCGGTTAGGAGGGAAAGTGAACTCGCTTGGTTTCGGATTGCCGAGGAGGATGCATCTGCAGTTGGGGCGATTTCAAGAGGTGGTGGCAGTTGACCGGTTCGTTGCTTTTTGGTCTGAGGCTGCTCTTCTTCGCTCGAAGAGGTGCTGGTACTAGCGGATTCGTCGTCGGACATGGTGACTACAGATCTAAAAGAAAGAGACGATGAACTGTTGGTGAGTTGTCTGTCCGTCGCTTCCATCTACGACAGGTTGGCCTTCGTACACTACTATCAATCGTACTTGGGTGTAGTAGGAAGGAGTGAGAGTACTGCGCTGCTTACAGAAATCGAGAGACAGAATGGCCATTCCCCCGCAGCATTCGTCTTGCCAGGTGACAAGCGCCGTACGAAAAATATCGTACATACACCAAATGACATCCACAAAAGTTAACAAGGCATTACGTACACACATTTATAATCCCACATTCTTTCCTCGATTGATAGGTGGGGTGGTACTCGGAGGTCTGGCGGGATATTCATTTGCTAGTTATTTACACCAACGTACGACGCAGAAGGATAACAGGTTACATATTGATGCTTGTAATCATCATAGAAGAAGTGCCGCTAACAATGCTGCACTACCTTGATCGGGGGATGCGATAATGAGAACCTTATCACCAATATTGGTTAAAGAATGACACACAGCATCTTGGCAACGACTTATACTCGATTGACGAGTTTGGCGACCTGTAGTATCCAGTATTAGAGAAAGATCAAATACTATTCTTGAACCGGAAAAGCTGACATTTTTGCAATGTTTGCTTATACTAGAGGTGGGGTAACTATCATGTTAAAGAGTTTTCAGAACTACGCTCAATTAGAAGCACCCTCACTTATATATGTATATTTGTCATAAACATACAAACTTGAGGCCTGATCATAATTCTACTTTTCCTTGATTTCAATTTCAAGAAGACCACGGAGATCGCCTAGGAGTGCTTTTCGTTTCTCCTCTCCGCTAAGTCGCTGTAGCGCTCCTTTGGCTTGGAGACTCTTCCTTTCTTGGACGTGGATGATTCGTTCTTCAATCGAGTCTTTCATGACAAATCTCAGTACATGAACCTTACGACTTTGTGAAATCCGATGGACTGCATGAAACACCACAAAAAATGAAGGATGAGTTAGAATTCGCACTAATGAGTTGGACTTGCCGAGTGAATTCGCTACTTACTCCTGTCCATGGCTTGAGACTCTACGGCCTCATTCCACCAAACATCCATCATGAAACACCAATTGGCCCGTGTAAGGTTGATTCCTGTTCCAGATGCAAGGAGAGAGCAGAGGATGAAACGTGGTGCACCCGCGTCGTTTGAATTGAAACTGCTGATAGTTGTGATTCGTTTAGGTGCTGGGACAGACCCATCGATGCGCAAAAAAGAATGACCAGCAGCTGTCATCGCCTGTCCTATAACGTCGAGATGTGACGTAAATTGAGAGAAGATAACACCTTTTTCGTCTTCTTTCATCGATTCAATTGCTTGCAGTAACGCACGAATCTTTGGTGGAGTGCCAAAGATATTGTCAGCAGGTTTTTCCTCAGATATTTTTTCGGAGGAAGCTTTTGTCGCCTGAGCCATGTCAACTATGTCACTCTCATCAAATGCTGTTCGACAATACGGACATTTCCTTCCCGACTTTGAGAGCACCTGCTGAATGCAGAGCTTGCAAAATACATGACGACATGTCGCCAGCACAGTCCCATCGGCCTCCTCCATTTCCATCAAACATATACCACATTCCGGAAGACTATCAGTCGCATCGGAAAAGGCACCCTTCAACTTTTCTAATAGGGCTAGGCCTTCTTCCGCTGAGAGTTTCATTTTTTCCTTGCTCCCTTTCATGCCATCCCATATTTCGATGGCTAGATCACGACGCTCTTTGGTTAGTAGAAGACCAGAGCAACACGCTATGGATAGTAATAAGAGACATAAACGAAAAGTATGTAAGACAAAAATATAAATAAGATGTATCCTGCGAATCAATCTTGTTACCTTGACGTAGACGAAGCAGCTTCTCAAAAATTACTGAGTAATTCTTTAGCGCTTTGCTGTCGTCGGTTACATTCCCAAGGATAGCTTCCATTGCACACCTCACGGTACCAAACAGCGCGTCGTAAACTCTCTTGTGGGCATCATCCATCCACTTAACGCTACAGAGCTGAACATCCTTGTCAACTAGTTTTACGCCGCTATTTTGCTTACTCCGACGTAACGAGAGGAATCCCATGGTGGTGCGGAGACGCGTTAGGCCGATTTCGTCGCCATTCTTTATCGGTTGGGTAATCGAGCGAGTGAATATTGATTTATCATTCAATGGCTCAACGCCGAGGAACGAAAGCAGACTGAAGATATCGCCTGATGAATTCACCAATGGCGTGCCTGTCAGCGCAAGCTTTCGTTCGGCCTTGATGAGAGAAACAGCCTTAAAGCTCCTCGTCTTGCTATTGCGAATCATATGAGCTTCATCAAGCACTACGCGGTGGAACTCGATCTCGAATATCGACATCGCCTCCATCCTTGCCCTCTTCTTCTTTTTCTTCTTAAGCCCAGCCTCTTCTGCTTCGGATGATCCATCATAATCTGCGGCAAGGGTGTTGTACGAGACAAGCAATACATCCACGTTCCCAGAATTCACTTCGGACAACACAGCGTGCCTATTTGTGCCGTGATATAGCTCCACTTTCAAAACTCCTGGACTGACAAACGTAGAGATCTGATCTGTCCAATTCCCCAGCACAGAAACTGGACAAACTATCAGCGTGCAACGTTTGTTCACTGTCGGGATGAGAGACGACGGTTTAACGGGAACATCAGCATCGGTTATCTGTGCTTGAGGAGCATCGTATACAATACCAGCGGGAGGGGCTAGGAGAATTAATGCCACCGTCTGAATGCTTTTGCCTAATCCCATCTCGTCTGCCAGAATACTCCCACGGATTGGCGTAGGCGGCGTTGCTTGAGAGGAATTCGTTATTTCGCAAAGATACATTGAACGACCGTTCTCGTAGACTTTTGTGTAAAATGGAGCTGGAGTGGCCTCTGTCTCACGCTTGACCAACCACTGTACACCCTTGATCTGATAGTCAAACAAACTGATGTTTTTGCTCAGGCAAGCGGGCATGGTGATGTTTGGTAGATCGGTATATTTCTCCGTCAGCGCCACATCAAACATCTTATCCAATGCGGCCTGCTGTGCACACCAGTCGAGTTTCTTCGTCACGACATTCACGACCGGGATGGATTTCGATTTTGAGGCTGTTGCCGCTGCTGAATCTCCACTACCACCAAATTCCGGTGTTAATCGAAAGCTATGGTCCGAACGCAATTTGGACGACAGATTTCTTGCTTCCATCCTGGCCCTTTCTTCTGTGGCATCAGCAATATAAAATTCCAGTAGAAGTGGGAGGTTGAAAGAATTACCTCCTCGCGGGATAGTGCCCTCTACACGTACTCCCGGATGATTATCCATGACAGCGGCTAAATGTTTCGCCATCGTAGCCTTGATATGCCCAACCTTTTCACCACGCAAATTGTCGACTCGGATGGCATTGCGGTCATAGGCTTAAGAACAAAACATTAGGAAGAAATATTTACATACTGTGAAGCAATGACGATGGTCATAACTCACAGTTGCGAGGTTCGCGTACAAGAACGACATACTCTCCCGGGTGGGCCACGCCTGCGTAATAGCGAATCCCCACTATCTGGTACTCTCCAGATCCCACCAGGTGATCGTCCAGATCGTTTTCGGACTCTTCCTCGGCGAGATTCACCACCAAAGCAGCCGGCGATGCCATTGTCGTAGAGATGTCGTCTTACACACTTTCACTTCTATTTCGTACGTATCTAAACAATGTATACGTAAATAGATACTGCTGAAATACTTATCTTTAACTCTACTGAGATGATGCAGGTGTAACTCACAACCATAGCAAAGTTGGAGGCAGAAGAAGAATCGTCACAAGGCAGGAAAGTTGGATGAGGCAAGGAAATTGTTGCCCACTCGACACATCAATGGACAGAGCTTCATACGAGACACTGGGATCAAGAGCCATAACCTCAAGATTGAATGCCTCCATCTCACCCCCAGGTACATCGTCATCATGCTGGTACACAAAAACTCGCCTCAGCAGAGGATCAATGCTGATGACCTGACCTCCGTAGCCTTGTGCACTCCAGTGAGAACCAATATTATACCACAGATATCCATACGGAATTGCCTCTCCAAATGGATTAGGTGTGTCATACGCAAAGTTCTCTCCTATAAATACATGGGAGATAAAAGTTTCATTGACCCAGCCCGGTGATACGACTGCAGTGTCAGGCCCTGTCATTCCATTTTGCAAGTAAAGCATTCCTATCTTGGCCATCTGTGCAGCTGTCAGATACAGACCATGGAATGCTGGTTCTGGGGTGCCAGGTACAGGGGTGTAGCCGGGACAAAACGACTCTATATCTGCTGTCCAATCGATCGCATTGTCCTCTATACCAATGTCTGGCAAGACTTTACTAGCTAGGAGCTCCCGTGGTGTGAGACCTGTTTTCTCAAGAATCGTGTAACTTAATATGTCGTTGATAACCAGGTAGTCAAATTGTCCCCTAGTTCCGATTGTTGGATCACCTAACGATTCTCTGAATAGATATCCTACTTGGTTAGTGACATTGCTACAGTAGTCCGCGCCGTCAACAAAATCAGCCAGTAAATCAGAATTTGAATATCGCAAGCCAGATGTCATGGTGAGCATCTCCTGTATTGTAATATTCTAAGTAACATGGTCTCAGTATGAGTACCTGCACATCATTTCTCAAGTAGCAATTTTGCACCAAATCTTGCGCTCTAAGTAAAATATCTATCTCACCTTGCGAAATTCAACATCCTCCACACCTTCCCAGGTTGTCTCGTTGGTGAAGATTTGGCCTAAGGTATCATTGACAGATAGATCTCCAGCGTCAACGAGTACGCCAATGAGTAATGATGTCACACTCTTCGTCACCGAGTGCACTTGGTACGGCTCGTTTGGATCGACGTCGTCGCGAGCGTAAGAGATAACAACCTGTCCGTCATCGATAACCATTAAAGTACGGGCATTTGGAGTTCCCTTTATGAATTCTAGTATATTGACGGCGCTGGGTGAATTGTTGATGGACGGCGACTCAACCAAGTCCTTTGACAAGTCCAAGATTATTGGTGTGGCAATTGCCGGGGCCACGCCGGCGAAACTCCTTGCTGCAATTATGCATGCGAAGTGGTGCAGGATTGTCTTCATGCCGGTGGGAAGGTATCTACCATGGTAAGGTAAAATCTTCGAGCGGCGCGCCAAAATTGCCTATCCCCCGGAAAAGTCAGCTGAAAAACAGAATGGCCTCGTTGCTTTCATTGCTCTCCCTGCGGGGCACAGCCAGCTACCAGCTTTCTCAGTGATAGTATGACCTCGATTCAAGAGGCTTTCCTGAGTCTACCTACTTGAGTACTCTGGAGAGACCTTTCACCTTGTTTGTCTGGAGTGTCTGGGGAAAACAACACGGTTCAATCTATACGACGAAGAGAATATTAGCGCTGCAACAATCATAACGCGCATCATTCTCACAAGCAGTCATGCGCAGCAGTCGATCGCTCGGCACGTATTATCTTGCTTGGATGGGCATCATCCTTCTTGGCATTGTTTCGTCTGCTGCTATTTTCCCAGACTCGTTCATCATTGATGCTACCAATGAAAAATACAATCTGCTCCACTCGAGGCGGCTAGAATCCACTTCGTCAAATCCTCCGCTCTCGATTGAACAGTTCGATTTATGTTTGTCGGATTTAAATCTCGCAGATGCCAATGCAAATTCCCAGCTAGACAAATCAGAGTACCTACTTTTCCTATCACTGAATTCAGCAAATTACGGCTACGCATGGGGAGATGCAGCGAAGCAGTTCACTTTGAGCGCACTACCATTAGAATTGGTCATGCTGTTTCATAGCACAGCGTGCATATGCGCCTACGACGAACAAGATTCGACAAGTACCGACTTCGGCTGTTGCATGGGCTCAAATGAACATGTGATAGTGTACGATGTCACTGGCAACAACAAAACGGAGGCACAAGTGGCATACACTCGACTATTTTGTTCCGAGGCTTACTACTCTTACTCGGTAACTGTCATTCCAACTGAGAATCCTGTGGCGTCGCCTACCACACAGTCGCCAACAGTGTCAACCTTCCTTCCGACTGTGATTGATCAAGGAACTACATCTCCTACTTCAACCATGATATCTCCTGTCATGCCGTCCACTCTCTCGCCAACACAAGAAGGTTCAGAAAAAGTAACCTCGCCGACAACGACTGGTACAATGAGCCCTACTCTCATATCAATGCCAACTGCTCTGACTTCTTCACCAGTTCCTGATACTCCAACCACAAGTCTCAACCCAAATACCATCATAACCACTTCGCCCGCATCGTCGTCAGAATTGCCAACTTCATCCTCGCCAAACACTCTCAGTATAAATATCGAATACGGAATATCTTCCGATTGTGGGATGACTGCCGAAGATGTCATGAATGATAATTATGGTATCACCATCAAGGACGGATTGATCACTGCAACTGAGGTAGTTCTGGTTGATATTTTGAACATCACATATCCACGTGAAGCACAAAGCATGACTGATGCTCCTTCCCCAACCATGCCACCGGCTGCTGATTCAGAGAGTAATCCGTTCTTACCACCATCTGTCGACGATTTAGACAGCATGTCAATGCCAGAGACGACCGTAGAAAGTGATCCTTTTATGCCACCTAATGCCGAGGACGAGTCAACAAATACCAAATCCCTGAAGACATTAAATAATGTACGAATTCGCGTCGACGGAGAAAAGCTTGGTCTTCAAGATGAGGACGATCCATCCAGTCGCCGTCGCGGCTTGGTGTTGATATATGAAACTTACTCTCAACAGATGAAGCTAGAAAAAGGTCTTCGATCGCTAGTTTACTACACTAATCTGAATCCCATCACTATAACCGACGTCGAGGACGTCGTAGATGATAACTGCCCCGATGGAGTTGTCTGCATGAAGGTGAAGTCGACAATTTTCGTAACTCTGGAGGAAGGTGATGTTGCAACTGAAGTCGAGGCAGTGATTCAGGATGGCTTTCAGAAAAGTCTTGAAGATGCATCCTTCTTCTCTGTAAGTATACAATTTTGCTCTCTGATCTTGAATGAATGATATTATCGCACAAACTCATTAAAAGCATGTCTCAATCACACGTTTAGTCCATGCCCAGTGAGACGATCGTATGCCCCTCAACCACAACAGTCCCTACAAGCGAATCAACAACTTTGCCCATTCCATTATCTCCATCACCTACCGCTATAACATTAGTGACGATGCAGCCATCTTCTATAGCTGAAACAGGTTCGCCTGCATTAGATAGCGTGCCACCCTCATCGACACCTCCAATTGTGACGACTATTCCTACATCACTCTCGATGGACCTTAGCATTTCGATGCCCGACTTGAGAACTGACAGTCCAACATTTTTTCTCTCGGCTCCATCGCCCATCACTTCAGAGACGCCTTCAGCGGCAAGTGAAGTATCCTTTACCGGACCGACAAATGTCACAATACAGTAAGTTAGACATAACTTAAACTATCAATCTTCTCTTGCTTGTTCTCCTCACATTTGATGCGCAATCGTAGGTATAGCTTCAACAATGACTGTGGACTAGATGCTGAGGCCATCATGAATGAAGAAGGGAACATATTCAAGGATGTCTTAATTGACGTGACTACGGCTGCTACTATTAAGATATTGAATGAAACGTTTCCTAGGCTTGAGGACGGTGCTGTTGTTGGAAGAAGAGGTGTGAGAACGCGAACGCGAAGACTGGTGCACCTTGATAATCAAATGTCTAATTCATTCATCTCTGGCAACCAACATCGAAATTTGGTGTACTACACGGACGAATATCCAATTACCATTGATCGCATCCTTGATGTCGAAAGTTGCGATCCTGGTTTCAATTGTCTTCTAGTAATTTCTGCTATAAACGTGATTTTGGAGGCTGGTGATGACCCCGTACAAGTCAGTGAGGCAATTGTCCGTGGTATCACTGAGTCGTTCAAGGATGGAAGTATATATAATACCGTGCCACAGGCATCACTCGAATGTCCAGCGGCGGTGTGACGAGTGCGTGTTTTGTGTGAACTATATTGATACATGGGTTCTGTGAGAATTATTTAGATACTTTTGATACACACATCATATCAAACCGTAATCAGCATGGAGGTTCTTCAGTACGTCAGTGAAAGCGGCTGCTAGTATGTCATAGTTTCTTGTAGTCTCCTTATGCTCCACTCCTATTGCTTCTATCACTGTGGTGGTGTACTCCATACCTGTTAAACGACTATTCCCACTTGTTTGGAACCTTATCATCTTAGGTTTGTACTTAGTACCATGAGGATTAGACGTCCCTGTGTCTCCGTCGAAAGAGCCGATAGGGGCTCCATGCTCAAACATCAGTGGATCGGATCCGTATCCCTCTAACCATTCATTGCCTCCCTTTTGCCTATGGCTCACTCGAATTGAATCTAATATTGAGACAGTGGTATCAGAACTTTTCATGGCTCCCCTTATTGCATGAAGCAGCCAAGTGTGTGCCCACATGAGAGAGAGGTATGGAATTGTACCGTCCCCACTGTGGTGAAGCCAATTAAGAGCTTCTCCGGAGTCACCTTTGAGAGGTTGTCGCCGGACCCTCTTTTTGCCCAATAAAGTTTCTGCAAACGACTCCAATTTAGATTCATAATCTAGCTTTCCACGAGGCTTTTCCCATACGACTCCTTTAAGTGATGGCACGCCGTCGAATTCCTTCTTCTTAAATCTCTTTGTGCTTCTCGAATCATCATCGGTCTCTAATAATTGTTCGGTCTTTTTGTAGATGTATCCAGCCTCTGTTGCAAGATCTACACCGTAGGCCATTATTACGTGTTTAATGTGAGGACGATCAGGTGGAGTTTCAAGCATATTTGGGACGCTTTTGTGGGTGTTATCATGCCACCAAGATTCACGCAATTGATCCAGCTTTACTCCGAGTGGATCGCCCTTCTCTCTCCAAATTGACTTAAATTGATCAAATAGTGCTCCCGACATCACATCTTTAGGGCCGAGAGCGATCACTGTCTGATTAGAACAAGGTTGCTTCTCATTTTCTTTACAGAACTCTCTTTCAATGGCCACTGTTGCAAATGATGAATCAAAGTCTACACGGTCTTTCAGTAACAAACGAAGAGCGGGGAAATCTTTCCAGGGGTCGTCCGAGTTAGTTGCTTCAATTTCAGCTACTATATCTTCTAAGCAAGCTAAATTGTTGCTCTTCTTCTTGTTTGCCCTTTGTTTGCTATCTTTTCCTGTGCTGATATCATCGCCATCACAAAATCTGAATTGAATCAACGATTAGATGATTCACAAACACGAACACTGTTATATATGCAATGTAGAAAGGACAAAATGCACTTCTTCACTCACCCAGTTTTGGTTGAAATGGTATGCACGGTCGTCGTTGAACCAAAAGCTGAACATCAGAAAGCATGATTTTATAAGTCAGACAATATCCTCACAAAAATTGGAACATGAACAACTGGACACTCACAAAGTTCTAATCCTCGTGCTTCTTCATCAGTAAAAGGGAGCCCCATATTCTCGCCTGACAGCACAGACCTCAGTGGTCCAGGGGCGCCAAGCAGCGGGGCTGCTAATCCAACATACGTCCATATGTGTTTACCAAGCCACATAGTATAATCCGAATCGCCTTCAAACTTCGCCATCTCATATAGTTGCGGAAATTGCCTGCTGGATTGTCCATCGTTTTCGGAGTCTATTTCCTCATTTGCTTCTCCTAACAACAGTGTCATGTTTTCTATAGCCGAAATATTCCCCTTACCTAGTATGTCCCCCACGCTCTCAGGAGTCTTCATTAATCGACGAATATGCAGTGTTCTCCAGAATGGCCCTTGACCATGGACTGACGTTGCCCTTTGAGTGAGTTTTGTCTTCTGCACGTACCGTTCGTATGCTTCCTCTCTCATCTGAACTCGAAGCCACTTCAGAAAGTCTGCGTTAACAACATATTGGATCATATGAGCGGTATTCTGCAAGTTGAAAGGAGTATATATAGGTATAAGGTACTCACATCTAAACACACTGTTTCCCATGCTGTGGGCCACCATAATGCCAGGCAAACCATCTGTGGTGATGTAAAGAAGATTGAGATACTCTATATCACAGTGGTAAGAAGCAAATTATCACTCACTCAATTCAACTGCGGCTTCGATTTTTCTTCTTGTTTGTGTCAGGAAACCATCTCTTGACTCTAATTTGTCAGGAGACAGTCTCCAATCATAAGGGAGTGCGACGATACTGCTTACGTCGTAGCCTAAATTTTCCGCCAACCACTGTACGAGCCATGCATAAACTGTGTTGGTTCCTCCTACAAGGAAGCTGGAAGATACAGAACCTGGTGCCAGCGACGAAATGCTGTCAATCCCTTCATCTGGTCGTAGTTTACACGCACCTTTTCCATCACTAACCCCATCATCGTAATCCGCCTGGTTTTTACCCAGAGTCATGCACTCAGTCCAGCACCTAGCATCGATAGTGGCCATCTGAATTAATAGATTCATGTTGAGCCAAACATAGTCCAACATTTTAATATCCGACAGCAACGGGTTCTGAGGACATGGTTTGTGTTTCCAAGAAACAAGTCGCGTCGAAGCTAAGCCAGGGAGTAGGAAAATAGGGGGTCTTTTCACTTTGTCTGGGAATGATTCTTGATATTTTGTGGCTTGCTCATTGTCTGTGGCATTCCAGTATTTTCCACGATGCCCCCTCAGTAAATCTCTCATTTTCAGTATATTAATGTCACTTCCCCAATGCTTATCAACGAAACGACTCTTTGTTGGTCGACATTGTTGATCATTTGTGGCTACATTCGTAGACGTTTCGCTGGTAATAGGTGGATTCGATTGGAGCTCTTCATCGTTCATCTTTCCCTCCTCGATCATGCTCTCACTCTCATTTACGCATGACTGCTCTTCTTCTTGATCTTCCTCTGCACCATAATCTGGGTCAGCACCTCCATATCCCCATGGCAAAGTTTCCAACCCCGCCGATTTCGAACTAATGCCGCATTCAGATTCTTGAATAATCTCTTCTTCAATTGTAGAGTCTGATGTTTGCCAACAATCACCATTGCTGCCTTCGTAATTGTTTGCCTGTATCGGATCATACAAGCTATTTTCAATCATATCATCGGCATGAAGCTCGTTGTAATAATCGCTACCCAAACCGACGATGCCACTTCGGTCCATTTTCAAAATATCGTCGAGTCCGAACAGCTTGATTCTTTGTCGTTTTTTCTCGCTATGTAGATTGCGTGATGTTTCGTCGTCATATGATTTTTCATCAGCCTCGTCTTCAGCGATACAGCTTAGCAATATGATAGTTGACAACACTGCCGCTAATGCAATTTGCTGCTTGATCATCTTCTAAGTGAAAGGGTGCAGTCGGGGCGCGACGTGGGGTATTACAGATGTCACAAAATATTGACTCAGTAGTAAAGTAAGAGTTTGCGAACGGAGTAAATGGCGCGCCTGACCCGCGGTCTGTTGCAGCTAGTTTGGAAACTTCGGAGTTTATAAACTCCCGATCGGAGTTTATAAACTCGTCCCTCAGGAGTTTATAAACTCTTTTTGGCGGGAAACTTGTCGTTTTTTTTCCTGGCAG